>JAEIGA010008150.1_pt1 | contig 15884 bp, 21 predicted proteins | sample 9270691 | NCBI WGS metagenome assembly JAEIGA01 (sample SAMN17057246, study PRJNA624740) | gut metagenome | biome: biome; isolation source: fecal sample | host: Bos grunniens | place: China: Xizang | collected 2019
CCTCGCCAAGATCCCGCAAGAAAAACTGAGATTTCTGACCTTCTCTGACCTTCGATGATTTTACACAAACTTAACAAAAGGCGGTTTGATATAATGGCACGAAAACGTATTGACGGTGCTGAATTGCAGGAAGAAGCACGGCAGATTCTGGAAAAGGCAAAGGAACGGGGGCTGGAAAGCAACTTTCTGTTCACCACCACCTTTGAGCGGTACCTGAATCAGCTGGAAATGTGCAACAAAATCAAACGAATGCAGGAAATGGAACCAGCTGATGCCATTGACGTGCGATTGACACGGCTTTATACATCCACGGTTTCAGGTGCAAACGGCACGGCATCGGTTCTGGTTTCCATCATCAAAAAACTTGGCAGTGAGGAAAGCCAAGATAGCAAGTTCAAGACGTTTCTTGACAACTTCAAGGATGATGACGATTGAATTATATTGCTGAGTATTACAACAAAATACAATCTGGTGAAATCGTTGTGGGCGGGTTCATTCGCACTTTGTACAGCATGATAACGGACGGGTTAAAAGCCAACCGTTACGTGTACAAGGCAAGGCGGGCTGAACTCGCCATTCGTTATATTGAGAATTTTTGCCACCATCATGAGGGCAAGTTGGCACCCGGCTTGTTACGGCTTGAACTATGGCAAAAGGCTTTTCTGTCACTGCTGTTTGGGATCTATGACCACAACGGGAACAGGCAGTTTAATGAGTGCATTCTGATTATAGCTCGCAAAAACGGCAAAACGTTGTTGGCATCTGCTATTGCTTCGTACATGCTTTTTGCAGACGGGGAATATGGTGCAAGAATCTATTTTGCGGCCCCGAAACTAGCCCAGGCAAATTTGTGCTTTTCCGCTTTGCAACGGTCCATAGGTTTTGAACCAGAACTGCGGGGCATCAGCAAAAAACGAAGGTTGGATATCTACGTGGCTTCCACGAATAGCACGGCAATGCCCTTGGCTTTCAATAGCAAAACCGCTGACGGTTTAAACCCTAGTATGGTGGTTAGTGATGAGATAGCAGCATGGCAAGGGGACCGGGGATTGAAACAGTATGAGGTGTATATGTCTGCATATGGTGCCCGTGAAAACCCGCTGATGCTGTCCATCACTACGGCTGGTTATGAAGTGGGCGGGATCTATGATGAACTCATGGGCCGTGCAACACGGATCCTGAAGGGTGGTTCCACGGAAGAACATTTCCTGCCAGTTCTATACATCGTAGACGATGAAAGCAAGTGGGATGACATCAATGAGTTAAAGAAAAGCAACCCAAACCTAGGGGTGTCGGTGCATGAACGCACACTACTGAACCAGATAGAGGTTGCCCACAATAGTCTGTCAAAGAAAATTGAATTCATGACCAAGGTGTGTAATGTTCCGCAAAACAGTAGATCCGCATGGCTGTCCAATACAGCAGTGCGGGATTGCATGGGAGAAGAACTACATATCAGTGATTTTGCGGAATGCTACTGTGTGGGTGGGGTGGACCTTTCGCAATCCGTTGACCTTACGGCAGCTTGCATCCTGATTGAGCGCAACAAACAGCTATATTGTTTTGCACATTTCTGGATACCGGGGGCAAAACTGGCTGATTGCATGGAGCGGGATAATTTGCCGTATGACCAATACATAGAACGTGGGATTCTTTCGCTTTCCGGGGAAAACGTGATTGATACGGATGATGTTTTCCAGTGGTTTGTGGAACTGGTGGAGATTGCCCACATATACCCGCTATGGGTGGGTTACGATAGATACACGGCATTGCCCTGGGTGAAGAAAATGCAAGGGTACGGGTTTCACTGTGATTCTGTTTTTCAGGGCACCAACCTAACAGGAATCATCAATGAAACAGAAGGCACGATAACAGACAGACGGTTGCATATCGGGAATAATGACCTGATGGCAGTGCATCTTTTGAACGCAACCCTAAGCACAGAAACGGCTTCTAACAGGAAAAAACTGGCAAAACCGGGAATTGGTAGGCATATTGACGGGGCAGCGAGTATACTAGATGCGATGACTATGCGACAAACCAAATTTGATGAAATTGGTGAGCAACTAATGAACTTGCGAGGTGATGAAGATGGGGCTGTTTGATAAGCTGTTTAAATTCCTGCGGAAACCAAGCGGGGATTATGCCGGAACCTTTAAACTGTTGAACGGCTACAATTCTGCATACACTTCGTTTGGTGGCTCCATCTATGAATCAGAATTGGTCCGGGCTTCCATCAATGCGATTGCAACACACTGCAGTAAATTGATGGTTACGGCATCCGGCAGTGCCAAACCCGCACTGCACAACAAACTGAAACACGGGCCGAACGAATGGCAAACGTGGGGGCAGTTTCTGTACAGGCTTGCCACCATCCTGAATGTTCACAACACGGCATTCATTGTTCCGATTCTGGACCAGTATGGAGCCGTGACGGGTATCTATCCCGTTCTGCCACCCCGGTGTGAGGTTGTCGAATACGGAGCAGAACATGTGCCGTATCTGCGGTACAAGTTCAGCAACGGAAACACGGCAGCCATTGAACTGGAATACTGTGGAATCATGACCCGATTTCAGTATAAATCTGATTTGTTCGGGGAAAGTAATGATGCGCTGGTGCCCACGATGGACCTTATTAAGATCCAGAACAAAGGCATTGAAGAATCAATAAAGAATTCCACCAGCTACAAGTTCATGGCGAAAATGAGCAACTTCTCCAACACCCAAGATGCAACAAAGGAACGGCAAAGATTCAGCCGTGAAAACTTTGCATCAGATGTTGAAGGTGGCGGGGTGTTACTCTTCCCTAGCAACTATACCGACATCCGGCAGATTGACTACAAGCCCTATACGGTGGATGCTGATGAACGTAAGCTGATTCAGGAAAACGTCTTCTACTACTTCGGTGTGAATGAGGACATCCTGATGAACAAGGCCTTTGGTGATGCATGGTCAGCTTTTTACGAGGGCGTTATTGAGCCGTTCGCCATCCAGTTTTCCGATGTTCTCACAAAAATGCTTTTTACCTTCAGGGAACAGACGGAAGGCAACCGAATCACAGCAACTTCCAACCGTCTGCAATATATGAGCAACACGGATAAATTGAACGTTACGGCACAACTTACGGACCGTGGCATATTCAGCATCAATGAAGCCCGTGAGGTGTTCAACCTTGCACCCGTTGATGGCGGGGACGTTCGCACCATCCGTGGCGAGTATAAAAACGCAGACGAAATTAACCAAACCGGGGTGAACGATGATGAACAGCAATAAAGAGGTTCGCAGCTTCAATTTTGAAGTTCGGGCTGAAGAAAACGAACAACACGGGCATATGCTGACAGGCAGGCCCATCGTGTACGGTGTTCGCACTGACCTGGGCTTTATGGATGAAACCATCGAACCGGGTGCGCTAGATGCCACGGATTTGCGTGATGTGCGTTTTCTGGTGAATCACAACACAGATATGATTCCTCTTGCACGGTCCCGCAACAACACGGAAAATTCCACTATGCAGATGGTGGTGGATGCTGACGGCATGGGCATCCGGGTGGATCTGGACACCGAAAATAATGCCGATGCAAAAGCCTTGTATTCAGCCGTTCAACGTGGGGACATTACCGGGATGTCTTTCATGTTCACGGTTGATAAGGATAGTTGGGAAGGCTTGGAAACCGAACACCCGCTACGGAGAGTAACCGCCATTGGACGTGTGTTTGAAGTTTCTGCCGTTACTTTCCCGGCATACTCTGAAACGTCATTGCAGGCACGTGGACTTGCTGAAGCACTGGAGAGTGCGAAGGCATCACTGGAGAGTGAACAGGCCAAGGTGAAAGCAATTGAGGATCAGAAAGCCAGAATCCGTATCTTGTCTATGATTTGAGGGGGTTAAAACCTATGAATTTTTCCACCATGTCCATTGAGGCTATTGAAGCCCGCAAGGCCGCCATCCTGACCGAAATGGAACAGGACGGTGCCGACCTGAATGCCCTTGAAGCTGAAATGCGTGAAGCAAAGGCCGAGATTGAAAAGAGGGCTGCCGATGAAGCCAAGAAGGCTGAAATTCGCAAGATGGTTGCCAATTCTGCCCAGAAGGGTACCACCGTGACATCCACCGTTGAGGTGCGTGACAGCAAGGCCTACATTGATGCATATGCCCGGTATCTTAAAACTGGTGATAATGCAGAATGTCGTTCCCTTCTTACTGTCAATGCTCCCGCCAATGGCTCCATCCCGGTTCCCACTTTCCTTCAGGAAAAGATTGAAACCGCTTGGGAAAAGGATGCTATTCTGTCCCGTGTGAATAGAACCTACCTTCGTGGCAATGCCAAGGTTCCGTTTGAACTTTCTGCGGATGATGCCTATGTGCATCCCGAAGGAACCACTGCCCCCACTGAGGAAGCACTCACGTTCGGACTTGTTACCCTTACACCCGAAACCATCAAGAAGTGGGTTTCCTTCAGTGATGAAGTTGAGGACATGAAGGGTGAGGAATTCCTGAACTACATCTATGATGAACTCACCTACAGGGTTCTCAAAAAGCTGGTTGATAAGTGCCTGGATGATGTCACTGGTGCTAACACCACGAACGGTTCCACCGCTATCGGTGTTCCGAAGGTTACAATGGCACCCGCTGTTACCACCATCCCCACTGCGGTTGCAAATCTGTGTGATGATGCCAATGACCTTGTTATCATCATGAACCGTCTGACCGAAGTTGAATTCACGGCTGCCTATGCCGCTGGCAACTTCGCCGTGGACCCGTTTGCCGGACTTCCCCGTGCATATTCTTCTCACCTTCCTGCTTATGCATCTGCCAGTGCTAATGCTGTTTATGCCATTGTTGCTGACCTGAAGGGCATGCAGGTAAACTATCCGAACGGTGACGATGTTACCCTGAAGTATGACAACCTTACCAAGAAAACACAGGACATTGTTGAAGTTCTGGGCCGTCAGTACGCAGGGCACGGTATCACGAAACTTGGGCGGTTCGTGAACATTGCCAAACCCGCACCCGCAACCACCTAATGAAGGTTAGGTTGGTTCGTCCCACAAGGGTTCTGTTACAGGCCGGGGAAACCGTTGAAGTTCCTGAAGCCGTAGCAAATTTTCTTGTGGAAACCCGAAGTGCAGAACATGTGGTGGAACCGCCCATTGAAAAGGCCGCCACAAAGGCAAAACCCCAGAAAGGGAAAGGGAAGTAAATGCGTTTGCTTATTGGCATTCCGTCCTATGATTATATGCATGCTGAGTTTGTTAAGTGCTTGACGGCCTTAACAACCCAGCTTGCACGGGATGGCATAAACTTTGAAACGTTTATCAATAACGGCACCTTGGTTTATGTTGCACGGGACAAGATAGCAAGAAGGGCTATCAACGAAGGGTTCACCCACGTGCTGTGGCTGGATTCTGACATGATTTTCGGGCCACAAATCTTTTCGGATCTGATGGATTGCGGGAAGGATTTTGTAACCGGGATTGCCCATGCACGGCGCAAACCGTTTGCATCTTGTCTGTTTACGGCACTGAACGATGACGGGACGTTCACCAGATATGATGGGAACTATCCCAATGAACCGTTTGAGGTTGCCGGGTGTGGGTTCGCTTGTGTGCTGATTCGCACCGAAGTGCTGCGGGATGTCCAATTTAAAGACAGAACATGTTTCCTACCGTTCCCCGAATGGGGTGAAGACCTTTCGTTCTGCAGGCGGGCACGGTCCCTTGGCTATAAAATCTGGGCAGAACCTATGGTTCAGTTAGGGCACATAGGGCACGAGATTATATACCCGGAAGACCACATAAAATATCTGGAATCGCTTGGAAAATAAAACCACGATTCCCGGCGAGGTGAGTATCAAATGGCACTGCTTGAAAGCGTTAAAAAAGTTTTGAGAGTCACATCAAATACGTTTGATGATGAAATCCAAGATTATATTGATTCTGCCATAGCTGATATGCACCTTGCCGGGATCATTACAGATTCACTGGATGAAAACATCACGCAAGGCATTAAGCTATATTGCAAAATCAATTTTGGCAACCCGCCACCTGAAGTGTATGCCCGACTCTTGAAAAGCTATGAGGATCTGAAGAACTCATTACGCATGACATCGGGGTACACGGATTGGCTTGAAACAGAGGTGTGATGAATGGAAAGAGAAACCACTGCCCTTTTCATTACGGAAACACCCGGCACACACGGTGTGTACGATGCCACCACGGAAACCGCTCGTGAATTGTACGTTACGGTTCGTTCCGTGGGTATGCGTGAGATGTACGAAGCGTTGGCGATTAACCACAAGCCTGAAATTGTTATCATACTGGAACATGATTTTGAATACCTCGGTGAACAAACGGTTGAACTGCGGGGAATCCGCTATTCCGTTTTACGCACCTACGTGAACCAGTGGGACCAGATGGAAATTACCCTAGAAAGGAAGGGCAACATCAATGCATTATGATGATTTGATAGATGCCCTGATTAATACAGGGATTCCGTTTGCAGAAGGCGAGTGGCGAAACGCAGACAGGATGCAGGCAACCAGTTACGGTGTGTACGCACTGGACGGTGCCCAGGATCTGAACGCTAACAACAAACATACAGAACGTTTCCTTGAAGGCACAATAGATCTGTTTGTGCGTGGATCCCGTGGGGACACCGAAGCACAAGCGATTGAAACTGCACTTGAATCCATCGGTGTGTTCTGGCGGTTGAATGCTGGGCCTATGTATGAAAACGACACAGGTTATACACACTATGAATGGGTGTTCAATTGCCTTCCGTAAGGGGGTGCCAGTATGGCAAGCCTAAGTTTCAGCGGTTCAGCGGAATTTGCTGAAAAGATCTTGGCACTTGGTGAAAAAGGGTCAGAAATTGCGAAGCATGCCCTGTATGAAGGTGCCGGAATCGTTGCTGATGCATTACGGGGTGCAATTGAACAGCTGCCCGAAGGGACACCTAAAGGGAATTCCCCAACGGGCCACCCGTTCACAGGATTAACCAAGGAAGACAAAGAGGACCTATTGAATGGGCTGGGCATTGCCCGGTTTGAAGAGGGGCACAACTCAGTTGGTACGGCAATCTCTTTTTCAGGGTACACCCGCAGAACGGAAGACGATTTCCCGAACGGGGTGCCACTGGCTATGATTGCACGTTCTATGGAATCCGGCAGCAGTGTCCGTGCCAAACACCCGTTTGTGCGACCTACAATTAATGGGATCCGAAGCAAGGCAGTTGGTACGATGGGGCAAACTGCCAATGATGACATACAAAATATTATGAGGTGATTCTTTATGGCAAACATTGGACTTTCCCAGCCGTATTTCGCTAAATATGCGAATACGAACGGTACCACTGCCTATACAAGCCTGACTAAGCTGGGCAAGGCAGTGAACGTTGATATCACAACCGAAGGCAAAGACCCGCAGATCCTGTATGCGGATAACGGGCCTGCTGAAAGCCTTGCTATTTTCGGTGGCGGTACCGTTACGATGGAAATTGACGAACTGGAAATTGCCGTAGCAAAGGAAATCCTTGCCCTTACGGCTACCACTGGCAACACGGGTGTTATTTTCCCGGCAGACAATCCCGCACCGTATGTGGGCCTTGGCTTCATTGTCAAAAAGGTGCATGAAAACGTGATTAAGTGGCGGGTTATTGTCCTGTACAAGTGCCAGTTCAAGGTTCCTGATTATTCTATTGCCACCCAGGGTGAAACCGTTGAATTCCAGACACCTACCCTTGAAGCTACCATTCTTCGTGATGATTGCGTACCTTCCAAATGGCAGATGTGGGATGATTATGCATCTGAAGCAGCTGCACTCGCCGCACTGCAAACCGCACTGGGTGGAACAACAGTAACCACTGAATAAAACGAACTTCCCCCAATTAAACAGTTGGGGGATTTTTTAAAAGGGGTAAGCCATGAGAACAAAGCGCATTGACATTGCTGGGGGTTCATACTGGATTGCGTACAGTGAAGGTGTGAAAATCGCAATGAAAGACCGTTTCGGGGTGGATTGCGATGACAAAACCAGCTTTACTGAAGCCATGAAGGACGCTGAAAAAAGGTTGGGCTTGGTCCATTGTTGCATGATTTACGGTGCAAAGTGGGCAACCCTGACCGGGGAAGAAGCAAAGGAACCGCCCACGTTTGAAGACTTTTCCGCACTGGTTGATCAGTATGACATTACTGCTATTTTCCCGGATATCCGTGATGTGATGATGGGAGAACGGAACGTGGTTGCTAAACCGTCAAAAAAATCAAGGGCAGGAGTGTAGGCCACCAATCCTGCGAAATGCTGTTATATACGGCCTTGCACATTGGGCTAGATGTGCAGATGGCACTGACTATGCCGTCATCCATGCTTGAGGATCTGATAGCATCATGGCAGATTATGGAATGCGGGTATAACCGGGTGCCAGTAACTGAAAAGGACATTGAAGCAGATTTCCTACGAACAATGAGTTGGGGGTGAAAATGTGGCTGATAGTATCGGTGTAAAAATGAAGGTGGAAGGCGAAACTTCATTTAGTAAAGCAATGAGGGATGCCGCCAAGAACACCAAAGCACTGGATGCTGAATTGAAACTGGCACAGGCACAGTTCAAAGCTTCAGGTGATGCCCAGAAACTCATGACGGACCGTGGGAAAATCCTGAATGAACAGCTGGGTGAACAGGAAAAGGCTGTTAAAGCCGCAAAGGACATGCTTGCACAGCTTGCACAGGCGGGCTATGAAAAGAACAGCACCAAGGTTCTTGAATGGCGAAAACGGCTTGCACAGGCTGAACAATCCGTTCTGGAAATCAACACGGCACTGAAGAACAATGAAAACGGCCTAGATTCTGCCGGAAAAAAATATGAAGACCTGGGCCAATCCATGCAAAGCATTGCCCAGGATGCCAACACGGCAAAGGCTGAACTCAGCAACGTTGATGGTATGGCTTCTTCCCTGTATGGAAGCCTGTCCAGCATCGGTTCTGAAGTGGGTTGGGCGGGTGTTGCATCTGGGATTAAAACCATCAATGATGCTATAGATAAAGCCCTTAAAAGCGTTGCACAACTTAGCAGTGCTATTTGGGATGCCGGGGTGCAGGCAACGCAATGGGCTGATGATTTGGCAACGGAATCACTGGTGACGGGCATTGACACCCAGACCCTTCAGCAGTGGGAATATGCTGCCCTGTTTATTGATACCAACGTTGATACCATTGTTTCAAGCCAACGTAAACTACTTGGCAACATGACAAGCACCAATAAGGAAACTCAGCTTGCCTTTAATGAGTTGCATGTAGCAACCAGAAACACAGACGGTTCAATCAGAAATCTGGATGACACTTTTTGGGATTGCATTGATGCGTTGGGTGAAGTTGAGGATCCGACCAAGCGTGATGCCCTTGCCATGAAAATTTTTGGCAAGAGTGCATCAGAACTAAACCCGCTGATTCAGGCAGGCCGTTCAGAATGGGAACGCTATGCGAGTGCTGCCCCGATTATTTCGGAAGACAAAATAAACTCACTCACGTCTGCGAATGATGCGTTCAACCGAATGAATTCGGAACTGAATGCGCTCAAACTTGAAGTTCTGGCACAAATGGCACCGATTATTGAACTGATTTCTGATGCCATTGCCGATGCCGCAAAGGAACTGCGTGAATTCGTGAACAGTGAAGAAGGGCAGAAGGTTCTTCAGGCACTGTCTGAAGCGGTTGCCAATCTTATCACGGAATTTACGGAACAGGATTTTGGGCAAATCATCAGCGATGCCGCCACGAACGTTACCAACTTTGTGGATTCGTTCACCAAGCTTCTGCAAGACAAAGACAAGGTTATTGGTGCCCTCAAGGGCATTGGCATTGCAATTGGTGCCATGAAACTTGCGGAAGCAGCCGTGAACGTGGGCAAGCTGTGGGCGGGCTTGAAACTGATTATGGGCATGAGCGCACCGAAGGGTGCAACAACACCCGCTAAAACCGCCACGGCATCAGGTGCCGGGATTGGCACAACCATTTCCAAGGTGCTGGGATCCACCGCAGCGAAAGTTGCGGGTGGCATGGGTGCTGGCCTGTATACGTTGTTTAGTACGGTTATAGGGCAGAATAGAGAAGCCAGTGAACGTGAAAAGGCAGTTGAAGCCGTAACCAGTGCAAACAATGACGTGGCTGAAGCGGCTGAAAAGTACGGGGACACCCTTGAGGAAGCCCAAAGCATTATTGCCAGCAATATGCACGAATGGGGTGTAGATGCCGAAACCGCTAAGCAGATGTATGTTGAAAACGGTGATAACGGGCCTGCATTGCCCGCAGCTGTTATGGCTGAAGTTGCGGAAGACGTTGACACCGCAAAGGCACGGGAAGTTATTGAACTAACAAAAACACAGGCTGAAGCGGCTCAGAAATACTGGGATGTTGTACGGAACGGGGCAGGCCCGGACCAACTTGCTTTAGCCTATCAGGATATGTTTGATTCGTTTGCCGATTCAGATGAATCTCTAGACAAGATGGACCGGGTGATAGAACTCATTGACACCTTGCCCACAGAACTTGAAACGCTTCCCACATCCAGTGAGGAAGCCGGGGTGAATCTGGTTATTGGCTTGGCTAACGGTATTAATAAGAAGGCCAGTGTTGCTGTTACGGCGGCCCAAGGGCTTGCCAGTGCGGTTTCTGGAACCATTGCCAGTGCCATGATGATTGCATCCCCGTCCAAACTGATGGAACAGTACGGTGAATACATCGGTGAAGGCCTTGCAAACGGTATTTCTGATACTCAGGCACTTGTGGCGGGTGCCACACGTAGCATGATGGGTGGAATTACTCTGTCAGCACCGATGGCAAGCGCAACACGGTATGGTGGTTCCGGGGATTCCGTGCCTGGGCTTATCCTGTCCGCACTCAGCAACATGAGGGTGATGATTGACGGGAAAGAAGCCGGATCTATTATGCTCCCGACCATTGAACAGCTAATGGCAGAAGAAGTAGGAAGTAGGCGGTTTGAATGAGCGGAAGACAGCAAAAAGTGTGGCTGAATGGGGTGGACCTTCTCACCGTTCACCCCGCCATCCTGCTTCAGCATATTAACGAAAGCGACCTGAAACTGAATCAACGGTGGATGGACCGGGCAGGCGGGTTTCAGCTGATGACGGTGAACAACCCGCAGCGAAAAGAAATTGTCATTGAACTTGCCATCCGTGATGGTCGGGATTTCACCAGACGTACAGAAGCCTACACAGCAGTGTGTGCATGGGCTTACGGTGGCGGGTGGCTTGAGATCTCCAACCGTCCGGGGCAACGGATCTATGTTGCATGCTCACAGATGCCTTCACTAGGGAATCTGCGGGATTGGACAAACAATATTGCCATTCACTTTGTGGCGGGTGCTTATCCGTACTGGGAAGAGAAAACACCCATGATTGCCAGTGCGGTTGGGGTAACGTCCGGGGTGTCCTATCTCACGGTACCGGGAAACGCACCCAGCAATATCACGGCAACCATTGTACCTGCCAACAACCTGACATCCATCCAACTGGAAGTGGAAGAAACTGGCACGGCAATCCAGCTGACAGATATGCAGAATATTACGGCAGGCACCGAAATCCACATGACCTACACTGACCAACACATCCTGTGTATTGATGCGGACGGTACCGACATCATGAAGTATCGGACGGGATCTGATGACCTGATTGCAAACCCAGGGATGGCAACCATTAACTACACGTTCAGCACGGCTTGCAATGTCACGGTTCATGCCGGGGGTGCATGGTTATGACAAGAATGCCCGTATGGCTGAAGGCAGACGGCACCGAAGTTGGCAGATTGCAGGCATTGTCCTGTAGTCTGGACCTATCGGTGAACGATAAGCCGAAAGCCACTATTACCATTCCTGCTTCCACCACGGTGCCGAATACGCATGATTTCGTGGAGATCTACACGGAACATGGCAGCGCAGGAATATTCCGTATAGTGTCCAGTACCTTCAAATATGGTGATACGTGCCAACTTCAATTGATTGGTGCGGTTGATACCCTATCAGATGATGTTTGGCCCGCAACTGTGGATGAAGCCACCAAAGCGGCTTCTGAATGGATTCGGCAGATACTTGCCAAGCAAACCACTACACGGTGGACGTTCGGGCAGTGTGCGTTGTCTGCCAGTGTACGGATGAAAATAAACTACGGCGAATTGTGGACACTGCTGGAAGAGATCCGAAACGCACGGCCCGGTTTTCGTTGGGTGTACGATTTCACCACAACCCCGTGGACGTTGTCACTATTGCAGATGCCCAGCACCGTTTCCAGTGAATTCAGGGTGACCCGCAACATTGAAAGCGCACAAATCACGGTGAGTGACCAAAACATGTGCAACCGTCTGATATTTACGGTCACGGACGGTGGAAACGATGGAACAGCCACCGTGAACACATACAATGATAATGCGAGTCAGACAAAATACGGGATCCGAACCAGATGCACCGACATCAAAACGGATGAAATTCCCATAGGCTTGACGGCATCTGAATACGCACGGCAACTGCTTTCAGAACATGCCGTTCCCGAATTCTCTATTGCCATCACGGGTGCGGATTTATCCAAACTCACGGGCACCGCAATTGACCACATGGAATTGGGGTATTTGTGCCGGGCGGTTCTTCCCGAATACGGGGAAACCGTTACAGAACGGCTTGTGGCACTGAGTTACCCGGATGTCCTAAACGAACCCATGCGGATGAAGGCCCAGCTTTCCACCGAACTGGGGAGCATTACGGGCAGCATTGCAAGTGCCAAACGAATTGCCCAGGCTGTCAAGGCATCCCGTGGTGGTGGCGGGGGAAAAGCTGATAAGGATTCATGGGCAAAGGTGCTAACGGATGTTATAGAAGCCACGGACGGCACGGGCATCAAAGAGATGTGGCAGAGCGGGATCCAGATGAACAGCCACGGCGGGGTGCGGTTGTTTTCACTCTATCAGGGCTTGTCTTCACTGGATTCTGAAATAAACATCACAAATTCTGCCATAACCAGTGAGGTTACTAGAGCAACGGCAGAAGAAGGACGGTTATCCAGCCGTATCACGCAAACTGCCGAAGCAATCACCCTAAAAGTATCTAAAGGCGATGTATCTACACAGCTTGCCGTTGAATGCGGAAACGTTTCAATCACTGGTGGCAACTTGACCGTAGACGGCTATGTTACCGCTTCACAGCTATCCACCACGAACGCAAGAATCACCAACTTGCTGAACGGCACAACCGTTGCTGATGAACTGCGGGCAACAAATGCGAGGTTAGGCAATAGTAGTGGTGGTGTGGTTTACATTTACGGGCAACAAGTACGTGTTTATACCGTGGAAGACACTAGCGGGAACACACACCACGTGTATGGTTACACATAAGGGGGTAAGCGAGTGTATAAATTGATTCTTGCAGACGGCACGGAAATTGATGTGGGCCTGTGCGGGTCCTACGATGGCGGGCCGTTGTATATTCAGGTGTTCAATAAAACGTTCGTGGAATGCTCCCAGATTTTTATGGACCAAACGAAAACAGTAACCATGACCTATGATTATTCCATCGGGCAGGATGTGTACACGGGTTACACGGAACTTTCTGCACTTGCCCTTGAAGATGGGTGCATTCGTGTGACGATGAGAAAGCCGGGTGTTGTATGACAGGACGTGAAGCACTTGAAACCGCCCTGAACCTTACCCAGCAGATTGAAGTAAAGGGCAAACAGAATATGGCAAACTTACTGTATGTCATCCAGCTGCTTGAAGGGCTGTTAAACATGCAGAACAATGACAGAGAGGGGGCAGGAACCGATGGTAATGACAATCAGAAGGCCGTGGAGAACTGACGATGTGCTGAAGGTTGACAACCTGATGGGGCAAATCATTCTGGGTGAAAACAGCGCACATACGTTCGTTGTGCATGGTGTTGACGGGTCCGGGGAAACGGTTCCAATTACTGGCACAATTACCGGGGCTTTTCTGCGGGCTGATGGGACCACGGTATGGATTGAAACGGGCACACTGGTGAACGGTGAAGCCGTGGTGACACTTCCGGCACACTGCTATGATATCCCAGGGCGGTTTGTTCTATCCATCTATGCCACAAATGGTGATACCAACATTTGCGTGTATTGTGCCGTTGGTAACGTTTACCGCAACACATCAGATGTTATTGTGGATCCCGGCACCATCATGCCTAGCATTGAGGATCTTATTGCAGATATCCAACAGGCAGTGGCAAGCATCCCCCCAGATTATAGTGCGCTTGTTACACGGGTTAACACCAACGCAACCAACATTGCAACGTTGTCTGCTAGGGTTGATACTGAAGACGGGATGATAGAAACCCTACAGGGCAATGTAGTGGCGAATACCAACCATATTGGCATCCTGAATAACCTTGTAACACCCACCAAAACAAATCTGGTGCAAGCCATTAACGAAGCATACGAATATGACCCAACCGAAGCATATGACACTGCACTTTCTGGTACGTCTGAAAATGCCGTTCAGAACAAGGTGATTAAACAGGCACTGGATGCCAAGATGAACACCCCTGTTTCTGGTGGAACTGCTGGGCAGTGTCTGATGTCGGACGGGCAAGGCAGTTTTGTGTGGGGCACACCCACGGAAGTTTCTGTTACACTGGGTGACCTTGCTGTGAAGGACAGGGTTCAAGCCACATACACACCAGCCGGAACAATTTCCGCACCATCTGCATCTGCAACATCAATGGGCATTTATGTGGACCGTATGACCACGGAAGGAACCGTAACAGCCGGAACGGCAGCATCATGCGTAATGCCCGTACTGACAACGTCAGTTGCAAATGAGAACTTGACATTCTCATGGACGGCTGGCAGTTTCACGGCAAACATTCCCACACTGGTTACAATGCCTGTGTTTGATAGAATCCGCTCTGTTCCACAGATTAATGTTTCGGTAAGCGCACCCACGTTCACAGGCACTGAAGCCACAATTACCAGCACATAAGGGGTGAAAACGAATGAATGATATACACCAGATAACCGATTTGGGTGGCACTACCCATGATATCAAAGATTATCGTATTCCAACGTTCCCCGCTGACACCAAGCAGTTTCTGAACGGAAACGGTGCGTGGGCCACATTGGTTGATGCCATTTATCCCGTTGGATCCATCTATATTTCCACCAATAGTACGAACCCAGGCACCCTGTTTGGGGGCACATGGACAGCCTTGGAAAACCGTTTCTTGGTGGGTGCTGGCGATTTGTACACGGCAGGAACTGAAGGTGGTGAAGCCACCCACACCCTCACCATCGAAGAAATGCCCGCCCACGTCCATTACCCCAGGGGGGATGATGCGTCTGCAAATGGCAATTGGTGCTATACGGCTATCCAAAACCGCTCACAGCATTCTGGCACTTATCCTTTGCAATCCGGCGAAGGCAAGTATGGTTTTGGCTCCAATGATGGTTATTCAGACTTGTACCTTGCTTTTTCAAGTGGAAGTGCAGGCGGGGGCACGGCACACAACAACATGCCACCGTATTTGCCCGTTTATATGTGGGAACGAACGGCATAAGGGGGTGTAAGAATGATTCGTGTACTGGAACAGATGATTCCTGCATTACAGGACGCACCGCAACATGATGGATCCGTGTATAAGGTTCATCTTGCCGGGAATTCATCGGAAACCAAACCTACTACTAGCATCATGACGGGTTCTAAGTTCACTGAAACAGATACAGGCAAGGTTCTGTATTTTAATGAAACTACTGGGGAATGGGAATAAGGGGGAATTAATATGATTCGGTATCTTGTGAAACGGATCCCGAACACCAGCCTTGAACGGTATGACGGTTCACGGTATTACTGTGAAATTGCTGGCGGGAC
>JAEIGA010008151.1_pt1 | contig 15883 bp, 14 predicted proteins | sample 9270691 | NCBI WGS metagenome assembly JAEIGA01 (sample SAMN17057246, study PRJNA624740) | gut metagenome | biome: biome; isolation source: fecal sample | host: Bos grunniens | place: China: Xizang | collected 2019
AAAATCCATTTCTTTTTTATTGATTTCTTTTTGTATGCATCATAAGACGAATCTGGTGCATAATATCGATAATCACCAACAAATCCCATGTTTATAGGTGCCAAATGATCAAATACAAAACGATGGTTTTTTGCCTCATAAAGCAATGTCATCGAAACTTCGTTGTTATATTGAAATACGACACGAGAAAGGTATTCGTTTTTCAAAACCTCAAATATTGGCAATCCAAATCGAACCTCTCCTTTATCAAACCAAAGTACATCGATTAACTTCATCGTTAAGTTCGGGTTGTTTTGCGACCAACCAAGTAAAACATACGCTTTCCCTTGTTTCGAATTAAAAGGAAATATGTCAAAATACAATGCACCGTACCAATTTGCTGTATTTATTGCCTGATTATCCGATGGTACATAAGCAGTTTTTTGAGAAGCCAAAGGATAAACTTCCATTGTTTTGCCCTTTCGTTGAACAATTCCATTAAACACCAACTGATCTTTTCCAACAAGATAGCACCAAGAATAAACAGCGACACGTTTATCCAAAGAAACTATCTTCTTCAAACCTCCCGTGTTTTTAAAATCATAATCTAACGAAATATTTCTTTGCAAGAGATCCGAAAAAATTATATATATCGAATCGTTTATACGACTTTGAGTTTCCGCAATAGTATCTTTTTTAAGTCGAGAAAAAAGTTTATTCAACTGAAACTCACATTCCGAAAACGAACGCTGTTGTGCTTGTGATGCAAAAAAGAAAAACAAACAACAAAATATACCAACATTTTTCAGTCGTTGCGACATATACTAAAAATTAAAAAAACATTGTTTTGCCAAAACTCCCAAAAGCCTGCAAAGCAATGTTTATCAAAAAAAAGGAGGTTAATCAATTTTCATATTATGATAAACGTTTTGAACATCTTCATCCTCTTCTATACGTTCAACTAGTTTATCAATTGTAGCACGTTGTTCCTCATTCAATTCTTTTACATCATTAGGAATTCGTGTCAATTCCGAACCTTTTATTTCAATACCTTTCTCTTCAAGAACTTTTTGTATTTGATTAAAAGATTTTGGATCACCATAGATTGTTATTCCTTCTTCGTCTTCATCATACTCATCTTCAACACCATAATCTATTAAGTCTAATATCAATTCGTCCATATCAAGACCTTCTGCACTGATAGTAAACGTTGCTTTACGAGTAAAAATAAAATCGAGACTACCAGAAGTTCCCAACGACCCTCCAAATTTATTGAAATAACTACGTACATTACCAACTGTTCTTGTTGTATTATCAGTTGCTGTTTCTACATATATAGCTATACCAAAAGGACCATAACCTTCATAATTCATTTCCTTATAGTCTTTTTGGTCTTTTCCCATTGCATTTTTTATAGCACGCTCAATATTGTCTTTAGGCATATTTTCACGTTTTGCATTGGCTATAATTGCACGCAAGTGAGGGTTGTTTTCAGGATCTGGTCCTCCAGCTTTTACCGCAATGGCTATTTGTTTTCCAATACGTGTAAAAGTACGAGCCATATTACCCCATCTTTTTAATTTTGTTGCTTTACGATATTCAAATGCTCTTCCCATTTTTTTATAATTTTATTAAGATGCAAAAATAAAAAATTATTTTTAGCTTTAAAATACTTAACTAATAACACTTATTTACACACAAAAAATATATACCTTTGTTTCAAATTGATTTATTAACCTTTTACAAACATTTTTTTATGAAAAGAACAGTAAAAATTTTCGCAGTTGCTGTTGTTGCCCTTATTGGCTTTGCAACAGTAAGTTACGCACAACCTCGTGCAGTAGGTCTTAATTTAGGGTATGGTGCGAGTGTATCTTATCAACACAATTTAGGAGAAGCAAACTTCTTAGACGTAGCTGTTGACCTTCCTAACTTTTCTGGTATCGGTGCTCATGTTACTTACGATTGGGTAGACCCTTTTGGAGCTAAAGTACCTTGGAACAATAAAGGTTCTTGGAATTGGTATCTTGGTGTAGGTGCTGCAGGTGGTTTCTACAATTTATTTGCAGATCTAGGTCAGTACAAGGGGGGGTATGTAGGTGTTGCTGGTCACGTAGGTATTGCTTACGACTTTTGGTTCCCTCTTCAACTTTCTTTTGATTGGCGTCCAAACTTTGGTGTAGGTTTTTGGGAAGAAGGTACTAACTTTAATATGGGCGGACTTTACAACGGTATTACCCTAGGTGTTCGCTACAGATTCTAAAAACTTTACTAGTTTTACATAAAAAAGCCACTTGAAGTGGCTTTTTTATTATTCTATTTTCGACAAAACATCTTGAATAACTAAACTTGCTAAAGTAAATCCAAAAACGGCAGTAGCATACACCAATGTTCCATTAGCTTTTTCGCTGGCAGATTTCCCCTTATTTTTTAGGACCTCATCGCTATATACACACTTAAATTTCCGTTTCGGGAATTGTTTATTTTGTTTAAATCGACGACGCAAAGCTGCTGCTAAAGGACATCCTTTTACTTTCCAAAATTCTGTTACTGATATTCGTTTCAAATCGGACTTCAAAGCCGCACCCATCGAAGAAAAAAGCGTTGCTTTGCTTTCACAAGCTCGTAAAATAAGCAATGCTTTGTCTTTTAGACTATCGATGGCGTCAATCACATAATCGTAATCGTCAAATACAAAATCATTTGCACTTTCCTCACAATAAAATCGCTGTATTGCATTAATTTGAATATAAGGATTTATTTCAAGCAAACGGTTTTTTAAAACCTCCACTTTAGGCATTCCAATAGTTTTTGTAGTAGCTACCAATTGTCTATTAATATTTGAGGTTGCAACACAATCCGAATCAACAATTGTAATTTTACCAATACCTGAACGTACCAAGCTTTCAGCACACCATCCACCTACACCTCCTACTCCAAACACAATAACATGCTTACCTTGCAAAGCAGCCATAGCTGTTTCACCTAAAAGCAACTCTGTTCGCTCAAAATAATTCTTATCACTCATAAATGCTTTTATTTATCACCAATCGAAAATGATAGAGGAATATATTTAGGTGCTGTTACATCTCGGTTTAGCACTTTAATAGTTGGTTTTACATTCAATTTTAAACTGCTTGGAGTAGAACCTATGCCAAGTAAATTTTTGGCCAATTTTAATATTGCTTCCGAATTTTCTTGAGCAATTATTTTTCGCAAATCAATATTTATGTTTACAGGCAAAACGTTAGTTGTATGCGGTGCCACAGAGAATGGTTGCGAAATTTCTCCTTCAGTAATTCGAATACTATCAACATCAAGCTGATAAGCCATTCGCTCAAAACCTGCTTGCACATTATTTGGGTTTTCGACAGATAAATTCAACGTCATACTCAAAGAGATAGACGAAGAAGCATTATTTATCAAATCTACTATTTTCAATAATGTGAAAGCAGAAATTTCTTCAGACGCACTTATACCAGAAACGACAATATTATCTATAGAGTGATAAGTATAATTACATTCCTTCATCGCCATTGCCTGACTCGCCATATTTTTTAAAGCACTACACGACGACAAACAAAAAGTAAGAAACAAATAAAAAGCAAAAATCTTAAACTTCTTCATAACTAATATAACTAAAACAAAAAGACTACGAAACTCACACGAATTTCGTAGTCATGTTATTCTATCGATAGAATTTTATAAAATTCCTGTTTCGTATAAAATATTGTTTGTCTTACGAACAGCATCTTCGCTTGCAGCTAATTTAGCTTTTTCATCATCATTCAAATCTAATTCTACAATGCGTTCGATACCATCTTTTCCTATGATTACAGGAACTCCAATTGTAATATCTTTCATTCCGTATTCGCCATCAAGATAAGTAGCACAAACAATCATTTTCTTTTGATCTTTGATGATAGATTCTACCAAGAACGAAGCCGCAGCTCCAGGAGCCATCCAAGCAGAAGTTCCCAACAAACCAGTTAGGGTAGCACCACCAACCATTGTGTTTTTCACTACTTCATCCAATTTTTCTGCCGAAAGCAATTTTGTTACAGGCACACCTTTGTATGTTGCCAAACTTGCAAGAGGAATCATTGTTGTATCACCATGTCCACCAATTACAAGACCTTCCACTTCGTTTGCATTGCAACCTAAAGCTTGGCTCAAGAAATATTTGAAACGTGAGCTATCCAAAGCACCACCCATACCAATTACTCGGTTACGAGGCAAACCTAATGTTTTCAATGACAAATAAGCCATTGGGTCCATTGGGTTAGACACAATCACCAAAATAGTGTTTGGAGAGTATTTCAAGATATTTTGAGCAACAGATTTAACGATACCTGCATTTACACCGATAAGTTCTTCGCGAGTCATTCCAGGTTTACGAGGAAGACCAGAAGTAATAACAACAACGTCAGAATCTGCTGTTTGAGAATAATCGTTTGTAACACCTTTCACAACAGAATCAAAGCCCATTAGTTGTGCTGTTTGCATAATGTCCATGGCTTTTCCTTCTGCCAAACCTTCTTTAATATCAATGAGAACAATCTCATTAGCAACTTCATTTACTGCTAATACATTGGCACAGGTTGCACCTACATTTCCTGCACCTACTACGGTTACTTTTGACATAATTTTACTTATTTAAAACTTTAATTACAAAAGACAAAAATACAACAATCTTCTCGTTTTAAAGAAATTTTTCCATAATTATTTTTATAAAAAGCAAAAAACAGTTTCTTTTTTATCTTTGCGAAACAAAAAAAAGAATGCTATATGAAAATTTTTAAATTTGGTGGAGCTTCAGTAAAGTCGGCTGATGCCATAAGAAATGTTGGAGAAATTATTCACACAGAAACAGGACCTCTTATCATTGTTGTTTCTGCGATGGGTAAAATGACAAATAAATTAGAGGATGTTTGCAACGATTATTTTTACAAAAAAGGCAATGCTTTGTCACACATCAACGACGTTCGCTCGTTTCATTTTGAAATTATCGAAAAACTTTTCAAAAAAAATACAAATACAACAAAAAACGAGATTGAAAGATTATTATCCGAGTTAGAAGAAATTACAAAATCGGAGCCATCTGATTATTACGATTTTGAATATGACCGCATTGTGTCTTTTGGCGAGAGAATATCAACAGCTATTGTTTCGGAATACCTAAAGAGCATTTCTTTGGACAACTTTTTGATAGACATTCGCGATGCATTGAAAACTGACAACAACTTCCGCGATGCTAATATCGATATGGAATTGTCGGAAAAGTTTTGCAAGAAAAAATTCAATTTTGATAATACTCAACGTTATATTACTCAAGGTTTTATTGCTGGTACTATAACCAAACAAACCACAACTCTTGGCAGAGAAGGATCAGACTATACTGCAGCAATACTCGCAAATTTGCTAAACGCCCAAAGCGTTACAATATGGAAAGATGTCCCTGGCGTCATGAATGCCGATCCAAAACTATTTGCAGACGCCGAAATAATGCCTCGAATTTCTTATAAAGAAGCCGTAGAACTTTCGCATTGCGGTGCTCAAATAATTCACCCAAAAACAATTAAGCCTTTGCAAAACAAAAATATCCCTTTGCTTGTAAAATCGTTTGTTGCACCACAAGAAGCAGGAAGCATAATCCTTCAAATGAACGAAAAAATTGTAATGCCACCTGTGTATATTATCAAAAAAAATCAGTTACTACTAACACTTACACCTCGCGACTTTTCGTTTGTTGCTGAAGAAAAACTCAGCCATATTTTTGCTGTTTTAGCAAAATACCGACTTAAACTTCATCTTATACAACAATCAGCTATTAATTTTACTTTTCTTATTGATTATAACGACCAAACTTTCAAAAGTTTTATTGATGAGCTACAAAAAACTTTTGAGGTGTTGTACAACAAAAATGTAACCTTATTAACCATTAGACATTACAACGATAATATTATCAAAAACTTAACCAACGAGAAACATATTTTAGTAGAACAACGCTCGCGACTAACTGCTCGATTTGTATTAAACGAAAACTAAACATTACTCCTTATGAAAAAATTTTTCTTTCTAACCACACTAATTTTTATGATTAGCTGTACACAACAAACTCCAAACAAAAAAATGGGAAACATTTCTGAAAAAACCATCGCTTCAACTATCGAAAAAATACAAAATGCTACCACAGATTTCGATTCTAAACTAATAGAGAAAGGCGTACGCCATGCAAGTAAATTTTGGTTAGAAAGCGATGGTACTGAAGTCGATTTTGAAAATTTTTGTATTGACAATTTCGCAAAAACAACACAAGAGAAAGTTGTACTTTTCGAAAAAATACAACGCAATTTAGAAATCCTTTATGGCAATTATAACGCCATCAACTTACAATTAAAAGAGCCCTTGCATTTAGCAAAATACGAGCTTACAAATATTGATGAACAGTTTGGTGCCTTTGACCCCTACGCTCATTTTTCCGATGATATGTTTCAATCAAAAATTGCTTTCATCGTATTGCTAAATTTCCCTTTTTATACTTTAGAAGAAAAAAATGAATTAGGTAAATATTGGGATCGTCAAGAATGGGCTTACGCACGTTTAGGCGATATATTCAATTCTCGAATACCGGCACACATCAATCAGCAAATAGCAACAAATGCTACTATTTCAGAAAATTATATTTCTAATTACAACATCGTAATGGGTAACCTTCGTAATGAAAACAACGAACAACTTTTTTCTGATGACATGTTTCTTATTACTCACTGGGGACTTCGTGATGAATTGAAATCGAATTACGCCAATGCTGATGGGAAAGGACTCGAAAAACAACGTATGGTTTATAATGTAATGAAACACATTGTAAACCAAACCATTCCTCAAGAAGTAATAAACAACCAAGAATATATTTGGTACCCAACAACGAACAAAGTACTAAAAAATGGGCAACAAATAGACTATACAGCAGAACCAGATACACGTTATGAAATGTTTTACAACAATTGCAAATCTCTAATGGATGCCGACATCTATTGCCCTACTTATTCAACCTACATACAACGAGCTTTTGAGCAAGCAATGGAGATTTCAGATAAAGAAATCGAAAATATGTTTACAAATTTTATTGGTTCGGATGAAGTAAAAAATGTTGCTCAAATTATAGAAAAACGTCTCGGGAGAAAACTAGAACCATTCGACATTTGGTACGATGGATTTAAAAGCAGAAGTTCTATCAACGAAGATGACCTAAGCAAAAAAACGAAAGCTATGTACCCAAATACACAAGCTTTCGAAGAAAATCTTCCTCAACTGCTAGAAAAAATTGGTTTTTCGAGCGATTCTGCCCAAAATATTTGTAAAAAAATCACTGTTGATGCATCACGAGGAGCCGGACATGCTTGGGGTGCCCAAATGCGTTCCGACAAAGCACATCTACGCACACGTGTTGCCGAAAACGGAATGGATTATAAAGGATACAATATAGCCATTCACGAATTTGGACATAATGTAGAACAAACCATTTCTTTAAATTATGTCGACAATTATGTAATGAATGGTATACCTAGTACTGCATTTACAGAAGCATTAGCTTTTATTTTTCAGGTTCGTGATTTGGATTTCCTAGAGATAACATCTAATAAAAACACCGATAATAACGCATTAGAAACTTTAGATAATTTCTGGGGATGTTATGAAATCATGGGTGTTTCGTTAGTAGATTTATACACTTGGCGATGGTTGTATCAAAACCCTAATGCAACAGTTAAAGAATTAAAAGAAAATGTTTTACACAACGCTAAAATAGTTTGGAATCGTTTTTATGCACCTATTTTAGGTGAAAAAGATTCACCTATACTCGCAATCTATTCGCACATGATTGAAATTCCACTTTATTTACCCAATTATCCTTTTGGACATTTTGTTCAATTTCAACTAGAAAACTTTTTAAAAGATAAAAATATTGGCGAAGAAATTCTTCGCATCTACCCAGCAGGGCGATTGACTCCTAATATTTGGATGCAAAATGCTGTTGGACATAATGTAAGCATACAGCCAATGCTTGAAGCAACCAATCAAGCTGTCAACATTTTAAAAAATTAAATTACTGAAAAAAATCTTTAATTATTCAGAATAAAAAAATTACTTTTGCAGTTTAAATGTATTGTGCAAAATATTTTTACTTTATAAAAGATACAATTATTTATCAATCAGGTAATTATGACAAACGTTATTAAAATTAAACGTGGACTTAACATTGACATTGCAGGTGCTCCAGCTCCAGTTTTGGCAAGTATGAACCAATCTACATTGGTTGCTATCAGTCCTGACGATTTTAATGGTATTGTTCCTAAAGTGCTTGTGAAAGAAGGAGAAACGGTAAAAGCCGGAACTCCTATCTTTTTAGACAAAAAACATCCGGAACTTAAAATCGTTGCTCCCGTAAGTGGTACTATTGAAGAAGTTGCTCGTGGCGAACGCAGAAAATTGCTTTACATCTCTATTCGTCGCGATGTGGTAGTTGATTACGAAAATTTTGAAAAACTAAATCTTGAAGCAAGTCGTGAGGAGTTGCACAAAGCAATTCTTAATGCTGGTTTTGGAGCTTTTATCAAACAACGTCCTTACGATGTTGTGGCAAATCCTGATTTTGCCCCAAAAGCAATTTTTGTTTCTGGTTTTGACTCTGCTCCACTAGCTCCAGATAGCAATTTCGTAGTTAAAGGACAAGGAAGCGAGTTGCAAGCTGGATTGAAGTTGTTAGCAAAACTTACTGACGGAAAAGTTTATTTTTCAATTGCAAAAAATGCAGCTCCTGAACTTAAAATGATGCAAGGAGTTGAAATCAACGTTTTCGATGGAGCGCATCCTGCAGGAAATGTTGGTGTTCAAATCAACAAACTTAACCCAATCAATAAGGGCGAAGTGGTTTGGACAATGAATTTGCAAGATGTTATCGCTTTGGGTCGATTTGTAAACAAAGGTATTGTTGACTTTACAAAATTTGTGGCTTTGACAGGACCTGAAGTTTATTCTCCTTGTTACTTCAAAACTATTGTTGGAACAAACATTCAACCAATGGTTGCAGGTAATGTTTACAAAGAAAACAAATTGCGTTACATCAGCGGAAATGTGCTTTCAGGAACTAAAGTTTGCGAAAATGGTTATTTGCGTGCATTCGACTCGCAAATCACTGTGATTCAAGAAGGCGACGAAGCAGATGAATTGATTGGCTGGCTAACACCACGTTTCAATAAATTCAGTGCAAGCTTGAGTTATCCTTGGCAACGTTTTGCAAAATTCTGCAAATGCAAATTCGACTTTGATGCTCGTGTGTTGGGTGGTCGTCGTGCAATTATTATGAGTGGCGAATACGACAAGGTTTTCCCTATGGACATTATGCCCGAACAACTTATCAAAGCAATGATTGCAAAAAATTTGGAACAAATGGAAGCTCTTGGAGCTTACGAGGTTGCTCCTGAAGACTTTGCTCTTTGTGAATTTGTTTGTACTTCTAAAATGGAACTACAAAGCATTGTTCGCGAAGCTTTGGATTATATGAGAAAAGAACTTGAATAATTGGTCAGAAAAATTGTTTAGATATGAAATTTATAAAAAATATTGTAGATAAAATTAAGCCTACTTTCAGTGAAGGAGGAAAGTTGGCTGCGTTTCATTCGCTATTCGATGCAATAGAAACATTTTTATTTGTACCAAACGAAACTGCAAAAAACGGAACTCACATTCACGACGCTATCGATACAAAACGTTCGATGTTCACTGTTGTGGTAGCTTTGTTGCCAGCAATGCTTTTCGGTATGTGGAACGTAGGTTACCAACATTTCGTAGCAATTGGTCAAGAAGTTAGCTTCTTCGAAGAGTTTGCATTTGGTCTTTTGTCAGTATTGCCAACTCTTTTGGTAGCTTATGTAGTTGGTTTGGGTATCGAAATTATTGTTGCACAAGTTAAAAAAGAAGAGGTTGCAGAAGGTTTCTTTGTAACAGGATTTTTGATTCCTATGATTGTGCCTGTTGACACTCCACTTTGGATGACAGCTGTTGCTACTGCTTTTGCTGTAATTTTCGCAAAAGAGGTTTTCGGTGGAACAGGTTACAACATTTTCAACGTAGCACTCATCACTCGTGCATTTTTGTTCTTTGCTTATCCTACAGCAATGAGTGGCGACCAAGTTTGGGTACGTACTCGCGATGCATTTTGGTGGGGAGCAGGTAGCCCTGTTGATGGTTTTTCTGGAGCAACTCCTCTTGGACAATTGGCAACTGCTACTGAAGCTACTCCTGCATTTAGCGACACGCTAGGACAAGCAGCAAACTTCTGGGATGCATTTATCGGTTGGATTCCAGGTTCTGTGGGTGAAACTTCTACTTTGGCAATTCTTCTTGGTGGAGCATTGTTGATTGCTACTGGCGTTGCAAGCTGGAAAATTATGCTTTCAGTTTTCGCAGGTGGTGCTTTCACTGCTTTATTATTCAACGCATTTGGGCCTGAAAGTGCTATTGCTAACTTGCCTTGGTACGAACACTTGGTGTTAGGTGGTTTTGCTTTCGGTGCTGTGTTTATGGCTACTGACCCTGTAACAGCAGCTCGCACAGAAGTAGGTAAATGGATTTACGGATTCTTGATTGGTGTTGTAGCAATTGTAGTTCGCGTGCTTAACCCTGGTTATCCAGAAGGTATGATGCTTGCTATCTTGTTGATGAACATCTTTGGTTGCTTCATCGACTGGTGTGTAGTTCAAAACAATATCAAAAAACGTATTAAACGTGTTAAACAAATAAAATAAGGAAAAGATATGGCTACAAAAAAATATAAATGCAAAGTTTGTGGATACGTTCATGAGGGAGCAAATCCTCCTGAAAAATGTCCAGTTTGCGGGGTTCCAGCTTCTGAATTTGAATTGATTTCTGAAGAAAAACCAGCAAAAAAAGGTTTTGACAAAAATGGTAATGCGTACATTATGATTTACACAACAATCATTGTTGTAATCGTTGCGTTGCTATTGTCTATCACTTCTGGAGCATTGAAGGAACGTCAAGCAGCAAATATCGAATTGGACAAAAAGAAACAAATTCTATCGTCGTTACCTGCTATTGATGTAGCAAACGTAAATGCTGAAGAATGTTTCTCTGCAACAATCAGTAGTATTATTGTTTTGAACAATGCAGGAGAGGTAACAAAAGAACTTAATCCTGTGAAAGATTTCAACTACATTGCACAAGATGGCGAAGTGTTGATTTATAAAGCAGAAGTAGATGGCGCAACAAAATGGATTATTCCACTAGATGGAAAAGGTCTTTGGGGTGCTATTTGGGGTTACATAGCTTTGAATGATGACAAAAACACAGTATATGGTGTGTTCTTCAATCATGCGGGCGAAACTCCAGGTTTGGGTGCAAACATCACTACAGAAGCATTCTGCTCTCAGTTCGAAGGCAAGCACATTATGAATGAAGGCGAGTTTGTATCAATTGCTGTGATGAAGGTTGGACAAAACGCTGTAGGTCAAGAGCAAGTTGATGCTATTTCTGGTGGTACTATTACAAGCAAAGGTGTAGAAGATATGCTTAAAGAAAGCATTAGCAAATACACTCAATTTTTGAAAGCTATCGACTGCCAAGAATCTGCAGAAGAAGCAATAAGTGAAACAAATGACGTAGAGGAGGAATAAAAAATGAATGCAAAATTAAAAGATATATTTTTAGGCCCTTTGAACTCGAACAATCCAGTTGTGGTTCAGGTGTTGGGTATCTGTTCGGCTTTGGCTGTGACGGTAGAATTGAAGCCAGCTTTGGTAATGGGACTCTCTGTTACCATTATCGTAGCTCTTGCAAACGTGATTATTTCGCTCATTCGCAACACTATTCCAAACAGCGTGCGTATCATCGTTCAGTTGGTTGTGGTGGCTGCGGTGGTTACTGTGGTTAGCGAGGTGCTTAAAGCTTTTGCCTACGACGTAAGCGTGCAACTTTCAGTTTACATTGGTCTTATCATTACCAACTGTATTCTTATGGGACGCCTCGAAGCATTTGCTATGAGCAACAAACCTTGGGATTCGTTCCTTGATGGTTTGGGCAATGGTTTTGGTTATGCTTGGATTTTGATTGTTGTAGCATTTTTCCGCGAATTGCTAGGTAGTGGTAAGCTTCTTGGTTTCCAAGTAATTCCTGAAAGTTTCTACCAAGCAGGTTATATCAACAACGGATTGATGATGATGCCTTCTATGGCGCTTATTTTAGTGGCTTGTATTATTTGGGTGCATCGTTCTATCAAGAAAGATTTGCAAGACAAATAAGAAATTTAAGAAAAACAATTTTTGAACACATAAAATAAATAAATATGGAACACGCTTTAAGTTTATTTGTACGTTCGATTTTTGCCGATAATATGATTTTTGCATTCTTCCTTGGAATGTGTTCTTACTTGGCAGTATCGAAAAATGTGAAAACTTCGCTTGGACTTGGTGTTGCAGTTACTTTTGTATTGCTCATCACGCTTCCGGTGAACTATCTGCTTGAAACCAAAGTGTTGAGCAAAGGTGCATTGGCTTGGTTAGACGAAAGCTTTGCAACGCTCGATTTAAGTTATTTGAGTTTTATTCTTTTCATCGCCGTTATTGCTGCTATTGTGCAGTTGGTGGAAATGGTTGTTGAAAAATTCTCGCCTTCGCTTTACGCTTCGTTGGGTATTTTCTTGCCTCTTATTGCTGTAAACTGTGCTATCATGGGTGGTGCTTTGTTTATGCAACAACGTGTAGGTTTGCCAGCTAGCGATCCTAAAGCTCTTACCTCGATGCTCGATGTTGTGGCTTATGCTTTGGGCTCTGGTATTGGTTGGTTGCTTGCTATTGTTGGTTTGGCAGCTATTCGCGAAAAAATGCAATATAGCAACGTGCCTGCTCCGCTTCGTGGCTTAGGTATTACGTTTATCATTGTAGGTCTTATGGCAATGGCTTTCCTTTGCTTCTCTGGTTTAGATATTTAAAAAATTTTCGATTATGATATTAGCAATTGAAATGACAGCAATATTGACCAGTTTGGTCATATTCCTTTTGGTGATTATTCTTTTGGTGATTGTTTTACTTATTGCCAAACGCTATCTTGTAGCATCGGGCGATGTAAAAATCACTATGAACGGAGAAAAAGAGATTACACTTCCTGCAGGAGGTTCACTTCTTAATTCTATGGCAAACGCAGGTGTTTTTCTTCCATCGGCTTGTGGTGGTAAAGGCTCTTGTGGACAATGTAAATGCCAAGTAGAAGAGGGCGGTGGCGAAATTCTTCCTACTGAAGCCGTACACTTCACTCGCAAACAAGTGAAAGAAAACTGGCGTCTTGGTTGCCAAGTAAAGGTAAAAGGCGACATGAGCATTCGTGTAGACGAAAGCGTACTTGGTGTGAAAGAATGGGAATGCGAAGTGATTGGCAACCGCAACGTAGCTTCGTTTATCAAAGAATTTAAGGTAAAATTGCCTGCTGGCGAACACATGGACTTTATTCCTGGTTCGTATGCGCAAATCAAAATTCCTGCTTTCGAATTGAGTTACAACGATTTTGATCGCGATTTGATTGGCGAACTTTATGTGCCAACATGGGAAAAATTCGGTATGTTCGACCTTAAGTGTGTGAACACCGAGCCAACCATTCGTGCGTACTCTATGGCCAACTATCCAGACGAAGGCGATATCATTACGCTTACGGTGCGTATTGCAACTCCTCCATTCAAGCCAAAAGACCAAGGTCCTGGATTTATGGATGTAAACCCTGGTATCGCTTCTTCGTACATCTTTAATTTGAAACCGGGTGATAAAGTAATTATGTCGGGTCCTTATGGCGATTTCCACCCAGAATTCAACTCAAAACGCGAAATGATATGGGTTGGTGGTGGTGCCGGTATGGCTCCTTTGCGTGCGCAAATTATGCACATGCTCAAAACGCTTCACACGCGCGACCGCGAAATGCATTACTTCTACGGTGCTCGTGGTATCGACGAAGTATTCTTCATGGAAGACTTCTTGGAATTGGAAAAAGAATATCCAAACTTCCACTTCCACTTGGCGCTCGACTTCCCCGACCCAAAAGCCGACAAACTTGGCGTACGTTACTCTCCAGGCTTTATTGCAAATGTGCTTGGCGACACTTACCTCAAGCAACACGAAGAACCAGAAGATATCGAATACTACTTGTGTGGACCTCCAATGATGGCAAAAACCGTTTTGGACCTTCTCCACAGCCTTGGTGTAGAAGACGATATGATTCGATTCGACAATTTCGGTGGATAAAACAAAAAACCTCGCTCCTTAAAAAAGCGAGGTTTTTTATCGAATAGAAAAAAAGTTTTATAACTTTGTACAAAATAGAAAAAATTACTAAAAATGAATATGCTTTTTTGCAATAGCGATTGTTTTTCTGATATGTCGGATAACTTTCAACATTTCATTTTTAATGATTTTTTATATTCTTTTCATATGTTTTATTTTTAGGGCGGCTCTTTTGTCGCCTATTTTTTTAGGAAGAAATGAAGAAAATTCTCATAAAAAACGGAACACTTGTTGGTAATGGATTCCATAGCAAAAACGATATACTCATAGAGAACAATCGTATTGTAGCCATTGCCGAAAATATAGATTGCGATGCAGATACAGAAACATTTGATGCTACCGACTGCGTTGTAACTTATGGACTTGCCGATGTGCATGTACACTTGCGTGAGCCGGGATTTTCTGCTAAAGAAACTATAGAAACAGGAACAAAAGCAGCTGCTCACGGAGGGTTTACAACCGTTTGCTCTATGCCAAACCTGATACCTGCACCCGATGCAATAGAAACGCTTGCCCAAGAAGAAAAACTTATCGAAAAACAAGCTGTGATAGAGGTTTTACCATTTGCTACTATTAGCAAAGAGCGTAAAGGACACAGCGTAGTTGAAATAGAAACTTTACACACACGTGTAGCAGGTTTTTCCGACGACGGAAACGGCATACAAAATGCAGAGATAATGCAAAAGGCTATGCAAAAAGTAGCTGCTGTTGACAGCATTATAGCTGCACACTGCGAAGAAAATTCGCTACTAAACAACGGCTACATACACAAAGGTGAATATGCCGAGAAACATCATCATCGTGGCATCTGTTCCGAAAGTGAATACCTACAAATAGAGCGAGACATAGAAATGGCTTTAGAGCAAAATTGCAGATATCACGTTTGCCACATATCTACAGCCGAAAGTGTTGACATTATTCGCAAAGCTAAAAACATTTCAAACAAAATATCTTGCGAAACGGCTCCACACTATCTTACCCTTTGCGACGACGATTTGCAAGAAGATGGACGATTTAAAATGAATCCGCCACTACGCTCTAAAAACGATAAAAAAGCTCTTATAGAAGGTATAAAAGATGGTACAATAGAAGTAATAGCTACCGACCACGCTCCACACACACAGCAAGAAAAATCGCTTGGACTTAAAGGAAGTGCTATGGGCATTGTAGGGCTAGAAACCGCTTTTGCCGTTTGCTACACTAAACTTGTGCGTACAGGCATTATAGACATAAAAAAACTTATTGCACTAATGTGTGACAATCCTCGAAGGATTTTTCACCTAGGAGGTACTCTACAAGTTGGGCAACGAGCAGACATTGCTGTTTTCGACATAAAAAATCCATACCTTGTCGATAGTAAAACATTCCTTTCGAAAGGGAAAGCTACTCCTTTCGAAAATTGGGAAGTATATGGAAAATGTCTTTTGACCATTTACAATGGTAAAGTAGTTTGGAAAGAATAATTATAACAACATGGAAAAAACACTTTTTAAAATCACTAGCAACAAACCTTTGACAAAACATGTTTACGAAATGTGTTTAAGCGGTGATACTTCGGCAAT
>JAEIGA010008152.1_pt1 | contig 15883 bp, 15 predicted proteins | sample 9270691 | NCBI WGS metagenome assembly JAEIGA01 (sample SAMN17057246, study PRJNA624740) | gut metagenome | biome: biome; isolation source: fecal sample | host: Bos grunniens | place: China: Xizang | collected 2019
CGAACGCGTGCTCAGCATCGATGATGGCAGCGATTCCGCCCTGTTTCTGGGCCTGTGCGATTGCATGGATGGCAAGTGTTGTCTTACCGCTGGACTCAGGTCCGTAGATTTCGATCACTCTGCCTCGTGGATAACCACCCACGCCAAGCGCCGCGTCAAGCGCAATGGAACCGCTCGGAATGACCGAAACTTCCCATTTTGGCTGATCTCCCAGCTTCATAATCGTACCTTTGCCATAGTCTTTCTCAATCTTGTCAATCGTCGCCTGCAATGCCTTGAGTTTCGCAGCATTGATTTCGGTACCTCCCTGAACTACTTCTTTAGCCATAAATGTATAAATCTTTAATTGTTTGTATTAGGTCCTTGGCAAACTCCGTATGTCAACCTGACAGTGAGCCTCTTTCGGACGGATAGCAAATGTAATGAAAATCTTTCAGTGGGCAAAATTATTGTGTTCTTGTGCTAATGCAAGGCACAAGAGATAATATTTATCGCCTTATTACGACTCAAGCCGCAAAAAATGACTACTTTTGTCTGGAATTGTCGAATATTGATGCAGCTTATATAGAATTTATATAGTATGAAGATCAAACTACTTGGTAAGAATCTTGACGAACTGAAGAGATTGGTGACAGCCGAAGGACTTCCCGGATTTACAGCAAAACAGATAGCTCAGTGGCTGTATGTGAAGAAGGTTAGGTCGATTGATGATATGACCAACCTTTCCAAGGCGGCACGTGCGAAGCTGTCTGAAAAATACGAGGTCGGATTGGTAGAATATGCCGGATTGCAGGTTTCATCTGACGGAACCAGGAAATATCTTTTCCCTGTCAGCTGTACTCATCGCAGGGGTCTGAATCTTGCAAGTGACTGCAAGATACCGGAAGGGGAGCTTGAAACAAGTGCTGTAGAGGCAGTTATGATTCCGGATGCTGACAGAGCGACCCTGTGTGTCTCTTCTCAGGCAGGGTGCAAGATGGGATGTAAATTCTGTATGACAGGCCGACAGGGATTTCACGGCCAGCTTTCGGCAGCGGACATCATTTCTCAGTTCATAGCTGTGGATGAGTCGGACAAGCTCACCAACACCGTTTTTATGGGAATGGGTGAACCGTTGGATAATTATGAGAATGTGATGCGTGCCATCGAGATATTGACTGCAGATTGGGGATTCGGATGGAGCCCCAAGAGGATCACGCTTTCGACAATCGGCGTGATACCAAATCTTAAACGCTATCTGGATGAGTGCAAGTGCCATCTGGCAGTCAGCCTTCATGATCCTTTCGGACCGGAACGACTCAGCGTCATGCCAGTTCAAGGTGCATGGCCTATACAGGAGGTCATCGATCTTATAAAACAGTATGATTTCACAGGTCAGCGCAGAGTAAGCTTCGAGTATACTATGTTTGCAGGGTTCAATGACACAAAGGCCCATGCGGACGCCCTGGTCAGAATGCTGAGAGGACTTGAGTGCAGAATGAATCTCATACGCTTCCACAAGATTCCGGATTTCCCGTATGAAACATCTCCGGATGTGATAATAGAGAACTTCAAGACAAGATTGAACAATTCAGGTATAACGACGACGGTCAGAGCATCCCGTGGCGAAGATATTCTTGCAGCTTGCGGTATGCTGGCAGGAGAACATAATAAATGAGAAAGGTAGTACTGATATTTGCTTTCGTTGCCTCATTGCTTTTGACAAATGAGGTGTCTGCCCAAAGTGTGGATCCTAAGAATGATTCCATTGCTATTGTGCAGATGCGTCAGCGTATGGCGGAAATCAGGAAAGAACGTCCTACCGTTGCCCTTGTCCTCAGCGGTGGCGGAGCAAAAGGTGCTGCGCATGTAGGAGTCATCAGACACATTGAGGAACTGGGAATACCTGTCGATATTGTTCTCGGAACAAGCATGGGCGGACTTATAGGTGCCTTGTATTCGTTGGGCTATACTCCGGATCAGATGGATACTCTCATCAGGAACATAGACTGGGCATGGGTGCTTAACGACAAGCTGTCCAGAAAGTACATCTCATATGAGGACATGAAATATAAGGAGAAGTATCTTCTCTCCATTCCTTTCTACTATGAGAAGGAGTATTATAAGGCCAAGGTAGCCAATGATATAAGATTCGGTGCGCCACGTAGATATCAGGACGAGTTTCACATCGGCGCAGACAGCGAGAACAGTCTGGATCTTCTCAAGAATAATCTTCTGGGCAGCCTCCCGTCAGGATATATTTATGGTCAGAATGTGAGCAACCTCATAAGCTCGCTCACTGTAGGTTATCAGGATTCAATTGATTTCAAGTCACTTCCAAGACCATATGTGAGCATTGCTGCAGATATGGTGTCCGGCAAGGCTAAGATATGGCATAGCGGCAAGATCAATGATGCCATGCGTTCGACTATGTCTATTCCGGGAATGTTTGCTCCTGTAAGGGTGGATGGAATGGTGCTTGTCGATGGAGGACTCAGGGATAATTATCCGACTACTCTTGCCCGTGAGATGGGGGCAGACATAATAATAGGTGTAGATCTTGCCCAGAGAAGAAGAACATTCAGTGAGGTGAACAACATCGGTGACATCATCGGACAGGGTATCGATATGCTGGGACGAGATGCATATGAGGTGAATGTAAGGGTTCCCGATGTCAAGATAAATCCGGATCTGAGAGAGTATAACATGATGAGTTTCAATGCTGTAGCAATAGATACGATCATTGCCAGAGGCTATCGCTCCGCATTAGGACAGGACGACCTTCTTAAAAAGATAGCTGAAAAGACATCATCATACAGGCCAGATGTCAGAACCGCACAGGGACTTGGCAGAGATTCATTATATCTGTCCGAGGTGGAGATTCTCGGTGTCCTGCCCAGGGAGAAGGAACTTCTTATGGAAAGACTCCATCTCGACCTCACGCAGAAGGTCAGCAGGGACGAGATAGATATGATAGTTGACAGAATCTACGGTACCCAGGCATATGATTACGTTACCTATGAACTGGCAGGCTCGCAGGAACCGTACAAACTGATCCTCAATTGTAAGAAAGGTCCTATCCACCAGTTCGGGCTTGGTGTCCGTGCGGATACTGAGGAGATTGTATCCGTTCTTCTCAATTTAGGTTTCAATGCACATAAATTGCATGGACATACTTTCGATCTCACCGGTAAGGTAGCTGCAAGTCCGTATCTTAATCTGAGGTGGTCCTATGACATGCCTAAGATACCTACTCTCAATGCAGCCGCATCCATAAGGTGGACAGATATGAATATGCTGAATTTCGGTGACAACAGGCTGAGCCTTAGTCTGTTGAAAGCAAAACAGGAGTTCTATCTCTCCAATATGAAATGGATGCTGTTCGACATACGTGCAGGATTGAGAAACGAGATTATAGACGTGCGTAACGTCAAGTCGTCCCAATTCATGGGTGACTATGATTTTGACCAGCTGTCAAACGATTTCATTTCTGTCTTTGCCGAGGGCCGGGCTGATACCTTTGATAACGGATATTTCCCTAAAAGGGGATTTACAGCTGGAGCTACATATTCCTGGACTTTTGCAGGATTTCCAAACGCATTCAATAATTTCCACACGGTTCAGGTGGATGCAAAGGCAGTTCTTCCAGTGGGTGATATCTTTGCCTTTATCCCATCATTCAATTTCCGTTTCCTTCTTGGAGATGATATCCCTGTGGCATACTTCAATGCAATGGGTGGTTCGCTTCCGGGCAGATTTGTGGATCAGCAGATACCTTTTGTGGGTGTTTCCAATCTTTATGCGACAAAGAATATCCTGACAATCTTCAGGACAGATTTCCGATTCAAGCTTGCAAAGAACCATTATGTCACAGGTATCGTGAATTATGCCAGGGATTGTGATCTGTTCAGGGATTACATGACCGGTATGGGTAATTTCGGTGCTGCCGCCGAATATTCCTACCACACTATTTTCGGACCTATTACATTGAATGTGCACTGGTCTACATTGAGCAATAAGGCCGGTTTTTATCTGAGCGCAGGATATAATTTCTGATTTTATGAACGAAAAAGTTGCAGATAAGATGCGCCGCATGTGTTCGCGGCGGGAATATTGCGTCAGTGATATCCGGAAGAAACTGATGGTTCAGCTTGAGGGAAGGACTGATGAGGTCGAACAGGTGCTGGGAGCTCTTGTCGCTGAAAAGTATGTTGATGACCTGAGATATGCTTCTGCATATGCAAGAGACAAAGCGTCCATTTCCGGATGGGGAGCGACAAAGATCAGATACATGCTTTCCTCAAAGGGTATCTCGTCTGAAACGATATCTTCAGCTTTAGAGGAAATCGACTCTGGCAAGGCTCAGAACAGACTTGATAAACTTTTGGAAAACAAGTTCCGTGTCCTGAAGGATGATCCGCAATGCCGCCTGAAGATGCTGAGGTTCGGCCTTGGCAGAGGGTATGGTTATGAAGAGGTGGCTTCCGTTGTGGATGAACTTATAAAAAACAGAAGAAATGAAGAGTTACAGGAAGCTAAGTGAAGCTGAAATAGATATACTGAAAGGTCAGATGTGTTCTGCCTCTGACTGGAATAATGTTGAAGTTGCTGAGGGGTTCTCGACAGATTATGTCAGATATGCGCGCTTTTCGGGAAACGTGAGGTTGGGTGCATTCAGAAAGGAGTTTCAACTTGCGGGAGGCATGGTCAAGCATTCCGGAATCTATCTTGCAACCTTGCACAATGTCACTGTCGGTGATGATTGCTGCATCGAGAATGTGAAGAACTACATTGCCAATTATACAATAGGTGACGGGACCTTCATCGAGAATGTGGATATCATTCTTACAGATGGCGTGAGCTCGTTCGGCAATGGTGTCGAGGTTGCTGTTCTTAATGAAACAGGTGGTCGCGAGGTCATGATATATGACAGGCTCACAGCCCAGACTGCTTATATAATGGCCTTGTACAGACATCGTCCCGAGGTCGTTGCAAATCTTAAGAAGATGATAGAGGCTTATGTGGAATCGGTGAAGTCGTCTGTCGGTGTGATAGGGTCCGGCGTTACCATTGCAGATGCTGGATATATCAAGAATGTGCGTATAGGCGATTGCTGTAAGATAGAAGGTGCATCCCGCCTCAAGAACGGAAGTATAAACAGTAATGAAAAGGCTCCGGTTCATGTGGGAGTAGGGGTTGTCGGAGATGACTTCATTATATCTAGTGGAAGCTCTGTGGAGGATGGCGTGACATTTTCAAGATGTTTCATCGGTCAGGCTTGTCGATTGGGTCATAATTATTCTGCAGTGGATTCCCTTTTCTTCAGTAACTGTCAGGGTGAGAATGGAGAGGCATGTGCCATTTTTGCGGGTCCATATACAGTGACTCATCACAAATCAACCCTTCTTATTGCTGGTATGTTCTCGTTTATGAATGCCGGTTCCGGATCGAATCAGAGCAATCATATGTACAAGCTTGGCCCGATACATCAAGGTATTATGGAAAGGGGATCAAAGACAGCATCGGATTCATACATCCTTTGGCCGGCCAAGGTCGGTGCCTTCTCTCTTGTGATGGGAAGGCATGTAAGCCATCAGGATACCTCGGATCTGCCATTCTCGTATCTGATAGAGCAGCAGAGTACATCCTATATAATGCCTGGTGCCAATCTGAAGAGTGTGGGAACCATCAGAGATGCCAGGAAGTGGCCGTCTCGTGACGCCCGGAAGGATCCGGACAAGATGGACTGTATAAACTACAACCTCCTTAGTCCATACACTATCCAGAAGATGCTCCGAGGCAGAGATATCCTCCTTAATCTTCAGAAGGTGTCAGGAGAGACATCCGACACCTACACCTATCAGAGCGGAAAGATCAAGAGTTCCTCACTCAGAAACGGCTTGAAATACTATGGTCTTGCAATCGATAAGTTCTTAGGCAACTCCTTGATCTCAAGGTTGATGAGTTCTGAATTTGCTAGTGTATCGCAAATGCGCGAGGCTCTTGCTCCTACTGCGGCCTATGGAGAAGGTGACTGGGTGGATCTGGCCGGTCTTATAGCTCCTAAAACAGCGGTTCAGGTTCTTCTGGATGCAATAGAATCCGGCAGTCTTCATGATGTTTCCTCTCTTAATCATTGCTTTGCGGACATCCATTCGGAGTATTATGACTATGAATGGAACTGGGCCTATAATGTGATAGAGGAAAACTATGGTGTCAATCTTTCTGAGATTCTTCCTGAAAAGCTCGAGGAATTGATAATCAGATGGCGCAGCTCAGTGATTGCATTGGATAATCTCATCTATGAGGACGCACGCAAGGAATTCTCTCTCAGTGCGATGACAAGCTTCGGAGCAGACGGAGACGAATTGCAGAGAATGCAGGATTTCGAGCAGGTGAGAGGTGCTCGATTCGAGTCGGATCCTTTCGTGAAGTCTGTCCGTGACCATATCCGCATAAAGACGGAACTTGCAGATGAGGTCTTGTCAAAGCTGCGTGGCATAAGTTGATGCCGGCAGATGAGGTTTCTGCACGGAAATTGATTTTACCACGATGTATGATTAATTTTTAGTGCTATGAAACATCATTTTCAAAACCTGACCAAAAAGGCAGGACGTGCAGTAAAACACTGGTGGATGCTGATGGTGGCAGGCTTGCTCTGCATTGCCGGAGGTGTCACAGTGTTTGTCTTTCCATTGGAAAGCTATGTGACATTGAGCATCATCTTCGGTGTGCTTATGGTTCTCGTAGGTGCAATCCAGCTCATCGTCGCATCTACAAGCAACAACTATCTTGCAATGAGAGGTTATGTTATAACAGGAGGAGTTCTGGATCTGATTCTTGGACTCTTTCTCTGTTTTTATCCCGGTGTAACCTTTGTGCTGCTTCCGATCATGCTCGGCATCTGGATGCTGTATCACAGCTTCATGATCATTGCATTCGGAGGCGACCTTGATACATTCAACGTCAAGGGTGACGGCTTTGTGATTGCTTCTGGTATCGTGCTTCTGCTTATTTCAATCCTTATCCTGATGAATCCGTTCGGAGCCGGTGTGGCGGCCGTCGTCATCATTGCAGGAGTAGGACTGATTGTATTCGGCATCATAATGTGTATGATGTCCGCCAAACTGAAGGATATTCACAATCTGATTACTGACGCAGAAATTTAAGCGCGGAAGAGAAGATGGCAGTGATGTCATCTTCTTTTTTCAGTGTTTCGATCGGGAATCCGAGGCATACGGTCCTGTAACCTCTGCCCTGGTATTGTATTCCTGCTGATACGCTGGTGTCAGGATATCTCAGAATCGTTCTGGATGAAGAAGAAGCAGGCGAAATGCCGTCCGGAGCTTCAATGCAGTAGCTGACGCTGTTCTGCGAGTTATGGAACTGCATGTCTTCAACAACATCCTTCCATTCACCAAAACCAGTCACATCACCGCTTCTGCCGGCAAATCCTCCCTGCCATCTGTATCCGAGAACCTTCTCTGCGAACTCGATGGATTGCTTGCGGAAATCTTTGTCAACTTTCACGGGATAAACATGATCCCAGATATCTGTACCGATGTATGCTCCGCTGACAATCACATGTCCGCCGGCTGAGGTGTGTCTTCTTACAGCCTCCTGAATCTGCTGAGTGAAGATGCAGAAGTTCTGATTGCTTCTTGCATCTGTGACTGTAACCTGCTTTCCGCAGATAAGATCGATTGCCCATGCACCGGCCCTGAGTGTAGTGTCATTGCAGAAAGCATCGTTGCTGCAGCTGTAGAATGAATGACCAGCCTCAAGTATGGCCTTGCCATGAGTTGCTGCATAGTCGAATGTATTACCGGCCACGATTGCACCAGCCTTGTCATTGAATGATGCACCGAATCCCGGGTTGTCGTCAGACATCCAGTCCTGGTTTCTTCTGTTCTGGTACATTTCTCCGATGAAGGCAATATCCTTTATATGAGGAACACCGCTGTCAAGTCTGTTGTCAAATCCAGCATACTGAGGCGTGTCAAACCATGTCGGTCCGCTTATCCTGTCAAAGTTGTTGACAATGAGCACTTTACTGCTGGTGTTTTCTCCACCTTCCGGCATGCCGATGCTTACTGTTTCAGACGGGAAACTCTTTCCTCCCTCATTGAAGGCAGTGATTCTGAAGCTGTATACATGGCCTTTCATTATTTCCACATCTGTGGATAGAAGTCCATTCTGGCTGTTAATCTTTCCAATGACCCTTCCGTTGTCAAATGCTCCGTCATCCACGCGGGTCTGTATGATATATCCGGTCGGAACGGCAGTCGGCTCGATCGGGTCAAGTTTCTTTTTCCATCTTATCACTGCTTTTGAATTTCCGGTTCTTGCCTGAGGTGCGAAGGAAACAGATATTTCTTCTACCGGAAGCGGCTGGACAGTGTATGGTATGCCGTTTCTGTTGCTGAGGTATTTCAGCATTCCCTTATAGATGGCTCTGCCGACAGTGAATCGGAATGCCGGATCAAGGCCATACTTCATATCAGCAAAGTTCTGGTGAGAAAGCAGTTCGAGAAGCATCGACGGACAGGTCGGGGTCCTTGACTCTCTGTAGCCTCTGTCCCAGATCTGACGGCGGGTCCACAAAGAATCATGCTGCGCCCTGATGTCATTTACAATCTGGCTTTGAATGATGTCTGCAAACTCCCTGCTTGTCATTCTGCTCTCTCCCGAAGGCAGCTTCTGGATTCCTTCTGACTTCAATGTATAGATTGCAAGCGTGCCGATGATAGAGTCATTTGGTGTTACGCCTGCATCAGAGTGGAATCCAAGTGAAAGGTCTACGGGAATGCCCTTGCCTTTCTGCTTCGGATTCATTGAGGATCCTCCGCTCAGCCATGCGACCCAGTCACCTCTGGACATGAAGTCGTCCCTGTAGTCGTCAGATTCTTCATTCTGACTGTATACTTCAGACTCGGCGCCAGCCCACTGCAACCAGTATCTCGCACCCTCGGCTGATCTCGCCATTCCTGAAACCGATGATTCATATTCTTTGCCATCCTTGCTCTTGCGCGATCTGGCGATATTTCCCATACCGCCTCCGAATCTTACGGCATCAGCTGTCACAACGCTGCCCTTCTTGAAATCATATCCCTTAGGTGTGCGGTTGGTCAGTTCGACATAGCCGTTGCCGTCTTTGCCGAATTCGAATGTGCCGAGATAGATCCATATTCCGCCGCCTGTCTTCTGGTTGACCACGAATTCTGTCTGTCCTCCGAGGTGATGCACAATATAATGTGCGGCTGAAGTGCTTTCCGGAAGCGTCTTGTATGAGATATACACCGAGTATTCTCCTCTTTCCGGAACATCAGCCTTCCATACTATCTTGGACGAGGTCTTTCTGTCCTGCTGATCCAGGCATGCACTCTGGCGTGCTGTTCCGAGTGTGAATGGATTTTCTGTTCACGTATAGACTGCCTTGATGTCGGCGAATCCTGCTCCTGCATCACTCCAGCTGCCGTTTTCTTCGTATCTGCCGATGAATCTTCCTCCTTCACCCTTGTAGCATGCATCGTTGTCAGAGATCACCTCATTGGTCTGTGTGTCCCTTTCGCGAGGCATCAGAACATAGCCTCCTGCATTTTCGATCATAGGTACAAGATAGGGGATGACAAAACTCTGAGTGAACATGTCCTCGCATGTCTGGAACAGACACGGACGCTGCCATCTCCATCTTTCGGAGCGCTGGTCGTAGTATCTGCCGTGACTCTGCCACAGTGCTATGTTTCTGCCCTGGAGTCCTCTGCTGAACTTCTTGTCGTTGATTCTGGTCACAATCGGGTTGCCATCCTCGAAATATGCGGTTTTGTGAGGCGAGTCGGCTGGCTGTCCGTTGTATGTCAGTGTTGGTGTTTCCAGGCGTCCTAGCGAAATTCTCTTGCTGTATGTCTCTCCAAGCTTGTAACGGCTGTATTTTTCCGGGAACAGGCTCTTCAAGGTGCTGCGGAACCACTTTGCCTCATTTTCATGCCATGGGAAATCACCAAGACTTTCTGTGAAATAGAAATCCAGATACTCTCCGCGTTTCATGATGGCCTTGGTCTTCAGCGTGCCCTTTACCGACGTTCTCTCCTGAATGAGTTTCGATAGTGAGTCACACACAGGCTTGAAATCCTGTACGATGATGCTTTGTCCGTATGTGTTCCAGCTGAATGCCAGTATGATAAGTATTCCTATTATAGTCTTCTTCATTTCTTTTTAGTTTTAAGTGCGAGAGATACCAGCAAGACTGATGTGCCTGAGCAGATGCCGGCAAGGTCTGCAATCAGGTCTTTTATTTCAAAGGAACGGTATCCTAATGCGCTCTGTATCACTTCTGTAGCATATGAAATTCCTGCGCCGATAATTGCTGCGGCAACAATGCATGCGGCTTTGGCCGGCAGACTGAATCTCTCGGGCACGAATGACATATATGCCAGAACGGGGAAGGGGATGAACATCAGACAATGGACGACCTTGTCTGCCGGCAGCCCGAACCAGTCAAATGTGACATGAGGTATATTCTCCGGCTTTGAGAAGCACATTACGCCCACTGCAAGTATGTACAGGCAGAATATTACCGATGAAATATGTTGTCTTTGTATCTTCATTAATTCAAACCGCGCAAAGTTACAATAAATCAAAATATTGTTGTTATTTTTGTGCCTATATATTTATTGCTATGACAGAGAATCACAACAAGACGCTTTCTCCCGAGTTGAAGGAGAAGCTTTCAAAGATCAAGCACCTTGCGCTTGATATGGACGGTACAATCTATATGGGCAGCACGCTCTTCCCTTTCACCACCAGATTCCTTTCGGATATGAGGGAGGCAGGCATCAGCTACTCTTTCCTTACCAACAATCCTTCCAAGTCAGTTGCTGACTACCTCAAGAAGCTTGAGGCGCTCGGTATCGATGCGAACGAGGACAATATGTACACAACATCTCTTGCGGCCATCGATTACATCAAGTCGCACTACCCTGAGGCAAAGAGACTCTTCCTCCTTGGAACTCCAAGTATGATCACTCAGTTCGAGAAGGCAGGTTACATTTCATGCGCAGATGATCCGGATGACGTTCCAGATGTACTTGTAGTGGCATTTGATATGTCTCTGGAGTATTCACGCCTTTGCCGTGCTTCATGGTGGGCTTCTCAGGGAATTCCTTACGTGGCTACAAATCCTGACCGCGTCTGCCCTACAGACCAGAGAACAGTTCTCGTTGACTGCGGTTCAATGACCAAGTGCATCGAGCATGCTACAGGCCGTCAGCCGGATGTATGTGTAGGAAAACCTGATCCTAATATGCTCAGAGGCGTATTCGAGAGATATGGTTACAAGCCTGAGGAAGTGGCTATGGTAGGTGACAGAATCTACACTGACACAGCTACAGCTCACAATGCGGGAGCGTTCGGTGTTCTCGTTCTTTCCGGTGAGACAACCCTTGAGGTTGCCGAGAAGGTTGCTGAGGATGCACGTACTAATCCTGCACCTGAGTTCTTCCCGCCTGATATCATTGTACGCGATGTGAAGGAGTTGGGTGAACTTCTTCTCGCAAACCGTTAATCTTATGAAAGTACGCGTTGTAAATAAATCTTCATATCCTGTTCCGGCATACGCAACAGAAAAGTCTGCCGGAATGGATCTGAAGGCAGATATTACTGAACCTGTCACTCTCGGACCTCTTGAGAGAGCTATGGTTCCTACCGGTCTTTATATGGCCTTGCCGGATGGTACGGAAGCTCAGGTAAGACCTCGCAGCGGCTTGGCTGCAAAGCATGGAATTTCTGTGCTCAACGCTCCCGGAACCATAGATGCTGACTATAGGGGAGAGGTCAAGGTGATCCTTGTCAACCTTTCCAATGAGCCCTTCGTGGTGAATCCGGGTGAGAGAATCGCACAGCTCGTTATCGCTAGATATGAGAAGATCGAGTGGGATGAGGTCGAGATTCTTGATGAAACCGAGAGGGGAGAAGGTGGCTTCGGATCAACAGGAAGATAATTTATGAATATTGTAGAAATATACAGACTCTTCAAAACATGTAAGGGTGTCACAACTGATACACGTACCTTGAAGGGTGGTGAGATGTTCTTTGCGCTCAAGGGCGAGAATTTCGATGGAAACGAGTATGCTCTCAAGGCTCTTGAGGCCGGTGCTGCATATGCTGTGGTGAATTCTTCCGCAGAGGTTGCCGGAGTAGAGGATCCTCGCCTGATCAAGGTGGAGGATACTCTGAAGACTCTTCAGGAGCTTGCACGTTGGCACAGGTCTATGACTTTTGTTGATGGCAAGCCGTTGACAGTCATTGCTTTGACGGGAACAAACGGCAAGACGACTACTAAGGAACTCATCCGTCAGGTCCTTTCTGTGAAGTATAATGTCACAGCTACAGAGGGTAATCTCAATAACAGTATCGGAGTTCCTCTCACTCTTCTCAAGATTGATTCTGCAACACAGATTGCAGTGGTGGAGATGGGTGCAAGCCATCCTGGTGACATCAAGGAACTGGTGGATGTCGCTCTTCCTAACTACGGTCTTATCACTAACGTAGGCAAGGCTCATCTTTTGGGCTTCGGCAGCTTCGAGGGTGTGAAGGCTACCAAGGGCGAGCTGTATGACTACCTCAGAAGGACTTCAGACAAGGTTTTCCTTAATGTGGATAATCCTCATCTGTGCCAGATGGCTTCTGAGAGAAATCTTCATTCAGATCCTGAGCGTCCGTATTCTCTGGTACTGCCATATGGTCTTAGCCTTTATGGTGCTCAGGTCCTCCCTTCGGATGTCGAGAATCCTTTCCTGAGAATCAGTCTTCGTGGCCTTGTCCTGAACACTCAGCTTGTAGGTTCGTACAATGCTGATAATGTGATAGCTGCAATTGCTGTAGGAGAACAGTTCGGAGTGTCTTTTGAGGATGCGGTAAAGGCTGTCGAGGCTTATGTGCCTTCCAACAACCGTTCACAGATGACCCGTACTGAGAAGAATGTCCTCATCGTAGATGCTTATAATGCAAATCCTACCAGTATGGATGCCGCGCTCAATAACTTTTCTTCTGTTGTAGCAGAGCGCAGGGTGGCGATGCTGGGAGATATGCTCGAACTTGGCGAGGAGTCAGTCGCAGAGCATATTGCAGTGGTCCGTAAGGCAGTTTCCTCCGGTGTTGATGCTGTCTACTTTGTTGGTGGCGAATTTGCGAAGGCGGTTGAGGCCGAGGATGCAGCCTCTGGTTCGATAAGATGTTTCGATACATCTCAGGAACTGGCCGATTGGCTGTCTGAGAATCCGATAACCGGTGCGACAGTCCTGATCAAGGGCTCGCGAGGTACAAGAATGGAAAAGGTGATTACAGCTCTGTAATCACCTTTTTCATTCTATGTTTCCGACCAGATTTATCAAAAATGATCTCCACCTGTCAATTATTTCGCAGATGGAGAGCAATATCTGTTTGCAATCTTGGATGCGAGCCATCCGAAGAACATACCTGCAAGGATTCCGACTATTGTTCCGACAATAACATCGCCGAGATAATGCTTTCCTACGAAGATGCGGCTTATGCCTACAAGTGACGCCCATATGAACATTACCCATGCGTAGGTCCTGCAAAGTTTCTCGTTGGACATCTTGCAGCTGCAGCATTTCTGCATCGCGCTGCTGTCAGCATTGCCGCCTTTAAGGCAGTTCTTCAAGCCGAACCATGAAGAGCCAGCTATACCGAATGAGTTAGCTGCATGTGCAGAGAAGAAGCTGAATCCACCTCCCCATTCAAGAATATTGAGACCGTGAGCCACCATCCATTCGTCGTTCAGAGGTCTGATTCTTTCTACAGCATGCTTGATCAGATTGGAAAACTGGTCACAGAAACCTATGGTAAGAAGTACTCCTCCTACAATCACCAATCCTTTTTTCCATCCAAGTTTCCAGATCAGCAGGGCTATTATAGCTGCATATAATGGCGCCCATACAATCTTGAGTGAAAGGAAGGCCCAGATCGGGTCTGTAAATGCTGAGTTCCAGCTATTGATTGTCAGTGTGATCTGCTGATCCAGATGATGTGCATTTTGCCAAAACATATCCTTGCCGCTTATTCGTCATTATCTTCTTTCTCATCGGAGCCATCCTCATCGTACTCCTCTTCTTTGCCATAGCTGTAGTCCATCTCCGGAAGCTCAGGGAAGATAACCTCTGCCGGGGTCTGTTCCTCGAGATCTCTCTGAAGAGCCTCCCAGAGAAGGTCCTTCAATTCCTTGATTCCCTCCTGAGTGAATGATGAAATGAATACGTGAGGAATATCCTGTGGAAGCTGAGATTCGATCTCGCTTTTGAGCTGCTCGTCAAGCATGTCTGACTTTGTTATGGCAAGTACCCGGTCCTTGACAAGGAGCTCCGGATTGTACTCGCGGAGTTCATTGAGGAGAACTTCATATCCTCCCGCAATATCATCTTCGTCAGCAGCTACCATGAAGAGAAGTATCGAGTTACGCTCGATGTGTCTGAGGAATCTCATTCCGATACCCTTGCCTTCGTGTGCGCCTTCAATGATACCCGGGATGTCTGCCATTACGAATGACTTGTCATCATAGTAGCTTACGATTCCGAGGTTAGGCTCGAGGGTTGTGAAAGGGTAGTCTGCGATTTTCGGCTTTGCGGCTGATACTGTCGAAAGCAGAGTAGACTTGCCTGCATTAGGGAAACCGACAAGACCTACGTCAGCAAGAAGCTTGAGCTCAAGGATGAACCATCCTTCCTCATAAGGCTCACCTGGCTGCGAGTAGCGAGGAGTCTGGTTGGTAGCTGTCTTGAAGTTGTTGTTTCCAAGACCTCCTCGTCCTCCCTTTACAAGGATTCTTTCCTCGTATGGCTCTACAAGCTCGAAGAGAATTTCGCCTGTTTCAGCGTTCTTTGCCACTGTGCCGAGCGGAACGTCAAGATATACATCCTCTCCGTTCTTACCCTTCATGAGCTTTCCGCTACCGGCGCCACCGTGCTCTGCCATGATGTGCTTGCGATACTTCAGGTGGATAAGTGTCCAGAACTGTGGATTCGCTCTAAGAATGATATGTCCTCCACGACCTCCATCACCTCCGTCAGGTCCACCTTTCGGAATATATTTCTCCCTCCTCATATGAGTGGAGCCTGCACCACCGTTACCGGAACGGCAATACACCTTTACATAATCGATAAAATTAGAATCCGCCATAATTTCTTTTATTTCAACTTGCAAAAATAATAAAAACATTCGGAAAGATCTCATATAATACGCGTCATATAAAGTCGATCCACTGATAGTACTGCAAAGTCCGGACTTGTTACAGCTCATCCGAAGCAATTTAGTCGATTAATTTTGTCCGCCTCGGAAAATTGTAATATCTTCGCCGCCCTTAAAAAATGACATATAGCCTCGATGTTGCAATCCATCATCATGCTCATGTGCAGGTAGAGCGTATCGTTGCATATCCTCATGTGGCTGAGAAAATAGAGAAGGGTGAATTGCTGGTAAGGCAGGCGTACTATGATGTAAAGACCGGAAAGGTGACTATATATTAGTCGGATAGTGCATGATAGAAAAAGCAAAGACCCGCTGCAATCAGCAGCGGGTCTTTTGTGTTATCCGGAAATGGATTCCTGTACGGGAACCATTAGAATTTATCCATTACAGAGAAGATGCGGTCGCGGATTTCTTCGATTGTACCTACTCCGTCAATCTCGTGATATTTTCCAGTCTTGTTATAGTACTCGATGAGAGGCTCAGTCTGGTTGTGATATGTAACGATGCGGTTGTTGATTGTGTCTTCGCAAGCGTCGTCTGCACGGCCCTCCTTGAGTGCGCGTCCCTTGATGCGCTCCATGATCATCTCGTCTGGGATCATGATTGAAACAGTTGCTGTAACTTCCTCAGAGTTCTTTGCGAG
>JAEIGA010008153.1_pt1 | contig 15881 bp, 15 predicted proteins | sample 9270691 | NCBI WGS metagenome assembly JAEIGA01 (sample SAMN17057246, study PRJNA624740) | gut metagenome | biome: biome; isolation source: fecal sample | host: Bos grunniens | place: China: Xizang | collected 2019
GGTAGAATTATATACCAAGGAGCATCGCTTCCTGTGTTGGATCAAGGTATCTATGTGATTATGCATAATGGAACTATAAAAACATCAGTGGTAGACAAATAAAACGCAATAAAACTCTAACGATTATGAAACAAAATACATGTGTGCTACTAGCGATACTAAGTTGTATTAGTATATCTGCAAATAGTGCGAAGTTGAGTGGAATACCTATAGGTTCTCCGTCTGTAGATTATAGCAATGGTAGTGTTTCGACAACTGTCAATCAACCAGCAAATGCCTTTGATGGTGATTTGAATACGTTTTATGCATCTTATGATCGTTCGTATACCTGGGTAGGATTGGATTTGGGTAAAGCACATGTGATTACACGTGTAGGTTGGTCACCACGAAATAATGACCAAGGTCCAAGACGTGTTAGACTTGGTATGATAGAAGGAGCCAATCGTGCAGATTTCTTAGATGCTGTTCCTCTACATCTGATAGATCAATATGGGGTAATCGGACAAACGCATTATGCCAATGTTAAAGTAAGCAAAGGATTTAGATACGTGCGATTTGTAGGTCCTAATGACCAACGATGCAATATTGCAGAACTGGAGTTCTACGGCTATGAGGGAGAGGGTGATGAAAGTAAATTCTATCTACCATGTAATATTCCTTTGGTAATCATCAATACCGTAAATGCAGAAGAGCCATACGACAAGGAGCATAATATTCCATCCTATGTGCGTATCATAGATACAAACAACGAGTACCTAATGGATACAGCCACCTCACGTTTGCGTGGTAACGCTTCATTACATTTCCCAAAGAAATCATACCGCATTAAGTTTGAGAGCAAGCAAAAGCCATTAGATGCTCCTGCAAAAGCCAAGAAATGGACATTGATTAGTAATCACGGTGACAAGACATTGATGCGTAACCTACTGGCTTTCCGCATTAGTCAACTAATGGGTATGGAATACACGCCATATGGTACGTTTGTAGATGTAATACTCAATGGCGAATACAAAGGCTGTTATCAGCTGTGCGACCAAATCGAAGTGAACAAAAATCGTGTGAACATTGACGAAATGGAGGACACAGACATATCTGGAGAAGCGTTAACCGGTGGTTATTTATGGGAGATTGATGCTTATGCTTCTCAAGAGAAGAGTTGGTTCACCTCAAAAAACAACATACCTGTAACCATCAAATCGCCCGATGAAGATGATATCACCGCAGAACAAAGAAAGTACGTGGAAGACTACTTCAACTCCATGGAGAATGACGTTTTCGGTGCACACTTCAAGGATGCAGATTTTGGATGGCGTCGTCTGCTGGATGCTGAGAGTTTTCTAAAGCACTTCCTCATTAATGAGTTGGCAGGTAATATAGACACTTATTGGAGTACCTACCAATACAAGAAACGTGGTGATGACATGATTTACACAGGTCCAGTATGGGATTTCGATATCGCATTTGATAATGTAGGAGGTCACTATCCAGTATGCAACAAGAGCGATTTCGTGTGCTTTGATGGTGGTTCCATGGCAGGAAATATGAGAAACTTTGCCCATCGTATTCTTAGAGATGATCCAAAAACTATGACTGAAGTACGCCAACTATGGGAACAAGGTCGCCACAATGGTATTACTGGGGAAGCACTCAGCCAATGGATTCATGAGCAAGCATGGTTAATATATCAATCCCAACACCTAAATTTTATGCGCTGGGACATTCTAAATTCTATAGAGCATGGAAACCCTGTAGCACGCGGTAGCTTCATGAACGAAGTAAATTATCTTAAGCAGTACATCTGCGATCGCGTAGAATGGATGGATAAGAAATTAGGGTACGTACATACAGATGTGGAGAATGTGACATCCGATGCTACCCAAGTAAGCGTATGGGATTTGCTTGGAAGACCAATCTATATAGGCGAAGAGATGCCTACTCTACAACCAGGCATGTATATCATTCGCGAGAATGGAAAGACAGAAACTAAAATAATAACAAAATAAGAAATGGAAGGAAAAGTTCGTGTTCGTTTTGCGCCTAGTCCTACTGGCGCGTTGCACATCGGTGGTGTTCGTACTGCCTTGTTTAACTATCTATTCGCTCGCCAACACGGTGGCGACATGTTGCTTCGTATCGAAGATACCGACTCCACACGCTTTGTGCCTGGGGCCGAAGAATATATCACGGAGTCTCTTGCTTGGCTTGGAATTGAAATCGACGAGGGTATCTGCCAGGATGCACCTAACGGCAAAGGCGATCATGGTCCATACCGCCAAAGCGAGCGCCGCGAAATCTACCACAAGTATGTAGATCAACTCCTCGCTTCGGGCAATGCATATATTGCTTTTGACACCCCAGAGCAATTGGAGGCAAAACGTGCTGAGGTTGCCAATTTTCAATACGATGCTCGTACCCGCGAGCAGATGGTGAACTCGCTCACTCTTTCCAAAGAGGAGGTTGAGGCGCGTATCGAAGCGGGCGAGAAATATGTGGTTCGATTCAAGGTGGAGCCAAATATCGATGTACATGTGCACGACCTCATCCGTGGTGAAGTGGTTATCAACTCTAATATCCTTGACGACAAGGTGCTCTACAAATCGGCAGATGACCTGCCTACTTATCACCTCGCCAATATCGTGGATGACCACCTCATGGCGATTAGCCATGTCATCCGTGGCGAAGAATGGTTGCCTTCGGCTCCACTTCATGTCTTGCTCTATAAGGCGTTCGGTTGGGAGGATACCATGCCCGAGTTTGCACATTTGCCACTTCTTCTCAAACCAGACGGTAATGGTAAACTCTCCAAGCGCGATGGTGACCGCCTCGGTTTCCCTGTGTTCCCACTCGAGTTCCACAATCAGAAAGATGGTTCGGTATCATCTGGTTACCGCGAAGAGGGCTATTATCCAGAGGCCGTTATCAACTTCCTTGCACTCCTCGGATGGCACGCTACAGGTGATCAAGAGATGTACACCATGCAAGAGCTCATCGATCAGTTCTCTCTTGAGCGCGTGAGCAAGTCAGGTGCGAAGTTCGACTACGAGAAGGGCAAATGGTTCAACCACCAATACCTCCAACTCCGCAGCAACGAGGAATTAGCAAAGCAATTTATGCCATATCTAGAGGCGAAAGGGCTATCAGGAGATGAAGCGAAAGTGGCGAAAGTGATCGGCCTAACCAAGGATCGTGTAAACTTCGTGAGTGAATTGTGGGAGCAAGTCAACTTCTTCTTTGTAGCGCCTACCGAATACGATGAGAAGTCACTCAAGAAGCGTTGGAAAGAGGATTCTCCAAAGCATATGACCGAAATGTTAGCTCTCTTGGAGGCACATGAAGACTGGTCTGCTGAGGGCTTGGACAATCTGATTATGCCATGGATTGCAGAGAAAGAGTATGGCGTTGGTATTGTGATGAATGCCTTCCGTATATGTCTTGTAGGTGCTGCTCGTGGTCCACATATCTGGAATATTACCGATGTGTTGGGCAAAGAGGAAACCCTCGCTCGTGTGCGCACTGCCTTGGAGAAATTGGGATAACAGCAGTCATATCAGCAAGTAGATACTTGGATGCTACACACCCTCAAGAAATATTGGAACTACGATAATTTCCGCCCATTACAGGCGGAAATTATTCAATCTATATTAGACGGTCGCGATACTTTGGCACTCATGCCTACGGGTGGCGGTAAGAGTCTATGTTTCCAAGTTCCAACGATGGTGATGAACGGATTGTGCCTTGTTATCACCCCACTCATTGCTCTGATGAAGGACCAAGTGGAGAACCTGCGCCGCCGTGAAATACATGCCGCAGCCATCTACACGGGTATGACCTACGACCAACAAAAAGTAGCTCTTGACAACTGCCAGTGGGGCCCTTACCATTTCCTATACGTTTCACCCGAGCGATTGGAGTCAGAGGAGTTTCGCGAACGACTTGCCCGCCTACCTATATGCCTCATCGCTGTGGATGAAGCCCATTGCATCTCGCAATGGGGATACGACTTTCGCCCAAGTTATCTAAAAATTGCAGAAATACGTGAGGTGATAAGGCGGAGAGGCGAAAAGCAGGAAATACCGATATTGGCATTAACCGCAACTGCTACGCCCGATGTGGTGGATGATATACAAGAACGATTGGCTTTCCGCGAGAAGAATGTGCTACGCAAGAGTTTTCTGCGCTCGAACCTAAGTTATGTAGTACGCCAAACCAATAAGAAAGCCGACGAAATAGTACATATCCTCAGCAAAGTGCCTGGTTCCGCTATCGTATATGTCCGTAACCGACAACGTACACAAGAACTAGCTACTTATCTCAACGAGAAAGGTCTATCCGCCGACTTCTACCATGCAGGACTCTCCTCTAAAGAACGATCCGCCAAACAAGAAGCATGGAAACATTACTCCATGCCCATAACCAATAGTTCGCAAAACGAGCGTCCTATAGGCGGAACGCCGTCCAAAATCCGAATCATCGTAGCCACAAACGCCTTTGGTATGGGTATAGACAAACCTGATGTGCGAGTGGTGATTCATCACGATTTGCCCGATACAATTGAAGCATATTTCCAAGAGGCAGGACGCGCGGGACGTGATGAACAACGCGCATTTGCCGTATTGCTATATGACCCAACGCAAGATAAAGCGAAAGCCCGAAAACGAGTCATAGATAACTACCCTCCTAAAGAGTTCGTGACTAATGTCTATCACAAGACTTGCGATTTCTTGGGAGTAGGTGCTGGTAGCGGGCAGTGGCATACGTTTAGATTGCCAATCAACGACTTGTGCCGCATTATGCATTTGCCTATCTTGCAAACATATTCGGCGCTTCATTTGCTTACGCAAGCAGGGTACATCAATTTCCAAGAAGAACAGGAGATTCAAACTAGAGTGAAGATACTCGTTTCGCAACGCGAGATCAGCGAATATGGACTTAGTGAGCAGCAACAGCTGTTATTAGAAATGCTGATGCGTAAGTATTCGGGTATTTTTACAGACCAGCAATATGTGCATTTAGACGAGAGGATAGAGGCAATAGGCGATAAACAAAAGATACATGACCTGCTCGTATCTTTGGCTCAACGCCATATCATCACCTATATCCCGCATGAGACAGCCAATACGCTGACCTTCACACGTGAGCGTCAAACCGATATATATCTATCGAATCAAATATACGAAAACCATCGCCAACAATATGTCAATAAACTGAAAGCGATGGTAGAATATGCGGACAATAATCTCTATTGTCGATCGCAATTATTGTTGTCGTATTTTGGCGAAATAGATACTGCTACATGTGGCAGTTGCGATGTATGCCGCGAGAAAATGAAGAGCGGAACAACGCAATAAATGCCTATTTTATAGGATCGCATCTAATTCATCTAGACTGGCATAGGTCTTCCAGTTTAGGATCTCTGCTACATGGCGGTTGATAGCAATATCATCCACAAAATAAAATGGTTGTTCGCACCCTAAAGACTTGAGATGTGCATCCACAGCCTCGTATATATTCAGTGCAGGTTTGCTCATATGCATGAGATGGGAAGCAAAACAATGTTCGAATACAGACATATCGTATACTTGGTGGATATCTTCCCAATGCAATTCGTTATTGTTACTCAGTAAAAAGAGTCGATGTCCAGCCGCTTTCCATTGCTGAATTTGCTGTAATCTGTGCACAGGGATACCTCCGTGCATGGTGTTCCATGCAGCAATCACCTCTTCTCGAGTAGTTTCTTGCGAAGCATATTGCAGAATGGTATTGATGAAATGGTCAGTGGAGATTTCTCCCTTTTCGTACTGCTCCATCAGGGTATCTTCTATCCCTTCGCCATTAGATGCTAGCCCTAATACGTTCTTCATCACACGGTTGCCGAGCATAGATTGGAATCGTTGAATACATTCTGGCATATTGTGCTGCATAAGCACACCGCCCATATCAAGAATGATAGTCATGATGATTTAGTATTATATTACTTTTTTTAGGATTTATTTTCTTTCTCCGAAGATAGAAGAACCTATGCGCACCATATTGCTACCTTCTTCAATCGCTATTTGATAGTCATCCGACATACCCATACTGATAACAAATGAAGCGTATCCCTTATGTATCCTATCGTTATCCTTAATAGAAAGCAACGTACTAAGGATATGGGTGTCAGCGAGTTTTTTGAGCGCTTGAAAACAACGGCGAATCTCTAGCTCGTCATCTGTATTGGTTGCCATGCCCATGACGCCGCAGACTTCTACATAGCCGAATGTGGATAATTGCCCTTGAATAAATAATGATTCTAATTCCTCGGGAGCGAAGCCCGATTTTGTTTCTTCTTTGGCTACATGCACCTCTAATAACACTCGCACTTTGCGCTGAATTTTTTCAGCTTCATGGTTGATTGTTTCTAACAAGCGGAGGCTATCGACCGAGTGGATTAAATGCACAAAGGGCACAATCAACTTTACTTTGTTGGTTTGTAGATGACCGATAAAATGCCAACGAATATCTTTCGGTAAATCTTCGTGTTTGGGTAACAACTCTTGCACTCGACTCTCACCAAAATCCCGCTCACCTACCTGGTAAGCCTCAAGAATCGCCTCAGTAGTATGGAATTTGCTAACGCAAATCATGGTCACACCATCGGGAATGTGTTGGCGGATGGATTTGATATGTTGCTGAATGAGGGTCAAGATAGCAGGCAGCAAGCAAAAAGGTTAGACAGCTCGGATTACCTCAAGGATTGGTGAGCGAGTGATACTGATTATCTCACAATCGGTGTTACTGAGTGCGTGTTGCAAGGTCTTATTGGCGTCTGAGATGTTGCTTGCTTGTACATAAATAGATACTGCATGACGCTTTTCTTTGCCATTATCTTCAATGGTAATCATTTCTACACGAGCCTTGTACCAGCGGTCGCCTTCTGGCGAAGGAATAAGGTCGTAGAATTGCACCTGTTTGCACGCCTTTACTTCCCATTCGCCAGAAATGAATGGTTTAATATCTTCGATGAGACGGTTCTCAACATCGGCGCAGGTGAGTCCTTCTACTAGGTACGTTTCTTTAACTCCTGCTGGATTATCTTCTCCCGTTTGGCGGGTATAACTAATCTTAATTTCGTAGAAAATCATAATGTTTTATTGTTATTGTTTGAGTATCAGTGATTTGATGTCTGTTGCGTTTAGCTCCTTCTCGGGGAATGTGCGTAAGGTGCCAGACCACAAAAGCAATGGCGAGGTAGGGGTGGATAGTACCACATTATCGTATGGCGATTGGTCGTCGTTGTACAACAACCAATGGTCATGCAGTTGGAAATATACATCGCCCGCATGCTTTTGATAGATGGACGAATGATGATCTGAGTAGATGGCCTCGTGGATAGGGAACGCTAGTTGTACTCCCTCGAAATCCATCAAGAAATTGGCTACCTGTCGTTGAATAGTTTCCAACGAAAGGCGCTTCTGCTCGATTAGTGTACGGTTCAAATAAATAAATGGTCCGTATCCTCCATCTACCCATCTTTCGTGACCGTAAATAGCCATCAGATAGGTACTGGTGAGTGCAGCGGCACGATCCACGTTGAATGTTTCTACCGATATGCCTGCTGAAGCCAATGTTTCTTCCGAATATCCCTTTATTGGACGACCTACCAAAATAATCTGATAGTTGGTCTTTCCTATGCGGCGATTGAGTTGATCCATCAGAAATCCTAGGTCTTGATTCAGAACTAGATACATATCCTCTTGTTCCGCAGAAACAATGATATCGGTGTTGGCTTTAGGTGACAGCGTGGTGAGTTGCATGAGCATGATATCTGGAGTGATATCTTCGCCCAAATGTTCGTTTTTTTGTAGGTTGAGAGCCAATTCTATAACCAATGTGTTTGCTGCAGGTGTATGCAGGAGATTCTCTTTGGGGAGATAGTTAAAAAGGCGTCGTTTCTCGTCTTTTGTTGGGTGCGTGTACATAGAAATATCCATTCGCGGTGTCCAAACGCGCTCAGCCACTTCGTTGATGCGACCACTCATGTTCATATCGTCTGCTGCGGTAGGTAGACCTTTGGGGTAAAACGAAGTGGTAACCCATTTCATCGCATAGGGGTCTAACCAGCAACATGCGTCTGCAGCATGACCCGCTAAAATGACGGATGTTTGTGCTTCGAGTCCAATGCTGTATATTTTAGCATCAGATCCGTGCACTATTCTCCATTCGTCGGTAACTGTAGTTGATAGGATGGATTGTGGTGAATATTGCAGATTCGTTCCTATGCCAGAGACAGTATTGTCGTACAATACATCATAGTGCTCGCGTTGGTTGCGTGCGAAGAAAGTGTTATTCATCACCCCATGGTAGGATGGTGTGGACCCCGTCATGAGCGTAGCAGTAGTTTCGTTGCCGCCATTGACAATATGGGGAAAATGTATCGTAGTCTGATATGCCTCTTCGCTCATGATACGCAATCCTCCCGCCGACCAATAAGGTCGAAGTTTGGTGAGATTATTTTGCGACATACCATCCACTACCACCACCACTGTTAAACGTGGATTAGCATTTGTGGAAAGGGGTATAGACAAAGCGAAGGCAATGATTAACGTAGCCAATAAATGAGTCGAGCGCATAAATGAATAATGGGTAGTAAGATGAGTCGCCAGTTGAAACCAACCAACGGATGTGACGAGAAATAAGTTAGGAAAATAACGATGGATAGCAGAATGATGTAGATGATACATAGAATCATATCTAACCACCATGATAGTTTGTTGCGTTTGCGATCCCACCAACTGATAAGCAATATTATGATGGCAAAGATAGCAATACCTACTCGGTAATCTGCATACCATGGAACTGATTCTATTTCAAATGGTTGGATATTTTCTTTAACAACTAGTGGGGTACCATCTGATAGACGTGCTTCAGATAAATAGAACATCAGTTCTTCAGGCAAAAACAATCGTTGTTCGCTATTCATAGGTACATTAGCCTTCTTGCCGAATATAAGATTGATGCCAAAATCCACCCAAGAGTTAGGGCGAGTATAATGTGATATCGCGGTGCGGTATGGTTGGTCTACATAGCCTTGATAGGTCGATATAATGCTATCTTTGAGGGTATTTTTGAGAATATAATAAGGGCGTGTGGCACAGTTATCGAATACGAAGTTGTAGTGATAAACACGATTTTCTGGACGATAATTGAGTATGAGCGCATTATATATCTGCTGTTTTTGCTTTTGTGTTAGGTTGAGTTCTTGCCAATAGGTTTGGCGACCAAGTCGTTTGTAAACTTTGTCAAAGTAGCGGTATGGTTCAATTCCTAATTGATAATAAGTATCTCCTTTGATGAAATTGATGTAGAAATTATCCCCAAAAGAGAAATTACCATAATTAAACACGATATCCAATTGATTATCAGGATCTACTACATATATACCTGTATGTCCGTATTTGGACCATACTTCTGTACCTGGTGTGCAGGTCAGCAGATAGATCCTAGCATTGGTGCTTAGGGGTACCTGTGCAAACAAATTGCCTACCGAAAGAATATATAATATGATAAATAACAGATACTTACGCATGGTATGCAATTAAGTTAGGGATGAATGTGAAACATATGCCTAGTAGAAAACCGCATACTACTTGCAGCGGGGTATGCGCTTCAAGGTAGAGACGAGCGTACATCAGCAATAGGGCAATTACTAAACATATAATAACTAGTGATGTAGGCGCAAAATGATAATAGATAGCTATACTGCAAATACCGCCAAGCAGCCCTCCAAAAGCTGTGAGATGAGCAGAAATCTTCCACCAGCGGTTGATGATGGTTACTGCCAACAACGCGATAGTAGCACCTATTGCGATGAACAACCATACTTTTGGAAGGTGCATTGTTTGTCCTACGAAATAACACCAGAATCCGAAGCAAGCAATACTATATGCATAAGGCATCGTGCGTTCTTTGGAGTTAGTCATGTGCAAACTACTCACCTTACCCTGCTTCCATAGTATGATAATCAATACAATAGGAATCAAAGCTGTCAGCACAAAGGTACCAATGATATTCAGCCATACATAGATAGATGGCAGCGATGGCGTACGATATACCATTGCCAACATATATAAGATCATACCATATGTTGGTATGAAAAGTGGGTAGCACACAATACTCAGTGTTTTAGATAGTATGTTGAGAATAGCGTGCATGATTATTTCATTTGGTGACGTACTCTGGCCACAGGAATACCCATCTTTTCGCGATATTTTGCAACAGTTCTTCTAGCAATCGAATACCCGCTTTGATGCAGGATCTCTACTAATTCATCATCGGTGATAGGATGGTTCTTATCTTCGTTATCTATCAACTCGCGCACCTTTTGCTTGATCTCGCGCGTAGATACTTCTTCGCCTTGTTGTGTCAGAATCGCCTCAGAGAAGAAATATTTCAGAGGGAATATGCCGAACTGTGTTTGCACATATTTATTGCTACATGCTCGTGAGATGGTAGAGACATCCATATTGATGCGGTCAGCAATATCTCGCAATACCATGGGTTTGAGATACGAACTATCGCCATTCAAGAAGAACTCGCGCTGACATGCTACAATGGCCTTCATTGTTTGCATCAGTGTCTCATTGCGTTTTTGAATAGCTTCGATAAACCAATTGGCTGCTTCAATCTTGCTCTTAACAAAGCGTACAGCATCTCGTTCGCCGCTCGATAGTTTATCCTCGTTTTGCGAGTATGTATCTAGCATCTGACTATATTCGCTTGATACGCACAGCGAAGGTATATCGCCATAGTTTAGTGAAATCACTAACCTGTCGTTGTCTTCTTGTTCCACGATAAAGTCTGGAGTCACAATGGTTTGATTACGATCATATACGGTGCCTATCCAACTACTACCTGGTTTTGGATTCAAGCGTCGAATCTCTGCAATAGCAGCTTTTAGTTGTTCCTCAGTAATGTCGAACTTTTGCGAGAGTTTGGCATATTGTTTCTTGCTAAAACTCTGGAACGCTTTACTGATGATCGTTTCGGCCAGTTTTACGTCTGCTGTTTGTTCTTTGGCTTGTAGTTGCAAAAGCAGGCATTCTTGCAAATCATATGCTCCAACGCCAGAAGGATCAAATTGCTTTACTTGATCTATAATCTCTTGCATTTTCTCCTCAGACACGATGATTCCTTCGCGAAAGGCCAGGTCATCTACCAATTCTTCGGTCGTGCGGCGGAGATAACCATCGCCATCGATATTACCTACCACAAACTTCGCGATATGGCGGTCAGGTTTATCCATTTTGGTTAGATAGATCTGCGCTTTCAGGTGCTCGCCAAAACTAATTCCTACCGAGAATGGAATATCCTCTCGCATAGCGGACATGCTACGCGAGTTATTAGCATAGCGGTCGCCATCATCATCATCGTCGTCGTAGTCGTTGCTTGGCATAGAATCGTTGTATTGCTCATCCATCGTATTGGTATCTTCTGAATCATGCTCGATGGTTTGATTGTGTCCCTCGTCCAAAGCTGGGTTTTCCTGCAGTTCCTCGTTGATACGCGCTTGCAACTCACACGCAGGCAACTCCAACATGCGCATCACTTGGATTTGTGCAGGCGACAACTTGACTTGAAGTTTCTGTTTTTGATTTAATGTGAGTGAAGTAGCCATAGTAATTTACTATTTGACGATTTACTATTTGACAATTTATATTTATCAGCAGTGATTGACAAAATCCAATACCGCTTGTGTGATGTATGCCAATTGCTCCTCGTCCAACTCGGTGTGCATAGGCAATGACAATACGCATGCTGCCAAGCGTTCTGCCACTGGGAAGTCGCCCTCTTTGTAGCGAGGGTCTTGATATGCTTTTTGCATGTGCAAAGGCACAGGATAGTAGATCATCGCGGGTATATCTTTGGCTGCCAATGCTTCGCGCAACGCATCACGATCCACCCCTACCAAACGTAGGGTATATTGATGGAATACGTGTGTGGAGCGTTCTTCACGAGTTGGAATCAGCATCTTCGCATGGTTGCCAAAGGCTGCGTCATAGTATGCTGCAGCATGTTGTCGAGCAGCAATATATTCGTCCAGATGAGGAAGTTTTGCATCCAAGATAGCAGCTTGAATACTATCTAAACGTGAATTAACTCCCACTTGGTCATGGTGATAGCGCACCACCATACCATGGTTAGCGATAGCGCGCATCTGTGCAGCTAAGGCGTCGTCGTCGGTGAAGATTGCACCGCCATCTCCATAGCAGCCTAGGTTCTTCGAAGGGAAAAAGCTGGTGCAACCGATATGACCGATAGTAGCAGCTTGGCGCGTACTACCATCGCTGAACGTATATTTCGCGCCAATTGCTTGGCATGCGTCTTCTACCACATATAAATTGTGTTCTTTGGCGATAGCCATAATAGCCTCCATATCTGCGCATTGGCCAAACAGGTGCACAGGCACAATGGCTTTGGTGCGTGGGGTGATGGCATTGCGAATCGCATCCATAGAGATGTTCATTGTTTCCCAATCCACATCTACCACTATGGGCTTCAACCCCAATAGTGCCACCACCTCTGCGGTCGCGATAAAGGTAAAGGTTGGGGTAATCACCTCATCGCCAGGCTTCAAACCCAATGCCATCAAGGCGATTTGCAATGCGTCCGTTCCGTTGCCTACTGGAATCACATGTTTCGAACCAGTGTATTTCTCCAGATTCTCCTGGAATGATGCTACGGCAGGACCCTTGATAAAGCTAGCTGAGTCTATCACTGCTTGGATACCGCGGTCGATATCTTCTTTGATGTGTTGATACTGCGTTTGCAGATCCACCATTTGAATTTTTTTCATATTTATCGCTCTATGATATATTCTACATCTTGTACGCTGGTGCGTATCTTGGTGATGTAGGGGTTGTTGGTTTCTACAATAACGGGTAATGTCTTTTGCTGTGGGTCGGGGTAGGGGCAATAGACATTAAAATCCTGCTCGGTAATTTGTGCAAAGTGCGATATGCCCACTCGCACCACCAATGTCACTTCGTTTGGAAAGAGGTGCATACTCTCTGTGTTGGGCAGGTCTGCTACGCGAATAGGTAGCACAAACGACTTGTCGGTAAACTGCTCTGCTACCCACGTGGCTTGTACGGATTTGGCAGATAAGCGAACGTTGTTTGTTGTTTGCAGTGCCACCGTTTTGCTTACGCTGTCGCGCAAATCGGTTATTACCAGACTATCGGTGTATATCTGTTGGATATGGCTAATTACTTGCGAATCGCCATAGATAGTTACATTTTCGGGGATGAGTTTGGGTGCATACTTCAATTGATATTGTTCCGCCAAGGTGCAATGAGCACGCAGTTGGACGGGCACCACTTTCTTTGTTTGGAAGCTATATTGTGCTTCAATGGCTTCAGGACGTATGTGCTGAACGGTGGTTGAACCTGGCAATATGTCTTGTAACTTTGGTCGGAGTGTTTCGGCTGAGATGTGCAACTGATACCCATCGGGTGTCAATTTATCTGCCATGTTGATGGTTAAGGTAGGATGGCTGTGCTTCACTTGACGCAGCAGACGACCATTGTCGCGAATGGTGATTTCTATTTGGTCGGGCAGGGGTGTTTCAAAGAACACCTCATCGGGGATATTGGTGTATGCCACGGGCAGTTTCACCTCGCCGTCGCGTATAGATGAGGTGGCATGTCCCCACCAGAAGAGTGTGGATAATGCTACAAACAAGAGGAATATGAATGCATCTTTCTTGAGCATCCATATCCACACTTGTTTGGTCAGTTTTTGTATGTCTTCAAAGCGAAACTTCATTCGTTTGAGGCAATGAGTTGCTTTTATTTTACTTGTTGTTGAGCGTCCTCAGCAGCTACATATACGCTACCTTTGTCCACTTTGATGGTTACATCTTTGGCTACCTCAATCAAGAAAGCGTTGTCTTGTACCTCTTTGATGATACCATAGATACCTCCAGCGGTAATCACTTTATTGCCTTTGGTAAGGGCGTCGCGTTGTTTTTGCAACTCTTTTTGTTTCTTTTGTTGTGGGCGGATCATGAAGAAGTAGAATACTACAAAGATCAAGATCATCATTACCCAGAATGACCAACCGCCTTGTTGTTGAGCGGTACCATTAGCAGCAGTAGCTGCTTGAAGAAAAATGAAATTCAGCATAGTTGTATTATTTTTATATTAAATTCAAAAATCCTTAATTATCTCACTGCTTTGAACAACTGATTGTTCGCTCTCAGATCGTTTACCACCTTATTCAATACACCGTTTATAAACACATAGCTCTTGTCGCTAGAGTATTCTTTTGCAATCTCGATATATTCGTTCATGGATATTTCCAAGGCGATATCGTTGCATTTTCGTATCTCAGCAATTGCCACGAGCAGGATAATCTGATCCATATATGCCACACGGTCGGCTTCCCAATTTTGCAATGCATTTGCAATCAGTTGTTTGTTCTCTTCAGTTTGCTCGATGCTCCATTGCATCAAGTCTTTGGCGAACGCAAATTCTTCCTCCGACCCAAACATCTCCAGCAGTGGCAGTTGGTCGGTATCTTCCTCGCGGAAACGCTTAATGGTTTTGATCACATAGGTGATGACCATATCCATGTCAATGGTCCATCCTTCATGGTCGAGTGTCACTTCCATTTCTTCCAAGGCTGAAACCAGGTCTTCGCTCTCCATCAGCAGCGAACCATAGATCTTGCGCCACAGATTTTTCTCGTCTTCATAAGTGGGCTTTTCGAGTGCCATAAACTCCTTGTAGAATGGAGCTTCCACGAGTTTTCTATAGGTGGCTTCCACTGCTGCCATACCTGTATCCCAACGGAGATTTTCGTTCTCCATGTAGTTACGAAGGTGGCGGTTGTTGAAGATTTGTTGTGCGATGCGGTTATTTACGAAGTTGCGATTCACGTTGTATGTTTGGTGAAGCACGGCTGCGCGTTTCTTATTTTCGCTGATTTGCTCGTCGGCATAGGTGGTCAACTCATCGGCGAAACTGAGCAGCATCATGTACAGACTGTACGTGCTAGAGAACTTGTTGAGCAAGGTCTTGCGAGCCGATAACGCGGTGTGGTCATTACTGCTGTAATGGGCAAACAGGGTTTGAACTACTTTGGTTCTAACTAATGTACGATTTATCATATATCTTTATGTCAAATATCAGTTTGTTTGAGGGTGCAAAATTACTAAAAAATTCGGATATACACAAGTAAAACGAGTTTTTTTTCAAAAATGATAGATTATAATCTATCTCGTTCTGACTATTTGCTTAATAAAAAGTTCGTCAGCAAGGCTGAATGTACTACTTTTTTTGCTGTCTCTTCGCTTACCACTCCATTACCACTCGCTTACCACCGCGATGATGACCGTAGGGCGGCAGATTTTTTTAGATTGTTAGTCTTACTCTTCCGTCTTTTTATTGTCTTTCTCTATTGTTTTCCCCTGTTATTTTTTTGTTATTTTTTCCTTTTATTTTGTATACCCTTAGTATACCTTTGGTATAGCCTTATCCCATCCAGAGTCCTATCCAATCATCCTCCCCTATCTCCTTCCAGTCCTCCTATCTCCTTCCGGCACCTCCATCCCTCCCTGCAACTCTGTCCCCTTCCGGAAACTCCGTCTCCTCCGGAGAACCCAACCTCCTCCGTCCAGTGCTCGGTGATTTCCCGCCGAGTAAGTTTCCGCCACATGTCAAGTTTTTGCCAGTAGTCTGGCAAATATTACCCGCCTCTAAACACTAAACAGTAGCCCGCTTGCTGGCGTTCAGCTCGACCGGTAAGGTCATAAAGGTAAACAACGTCGACGTGCCGTAGGCGACGACGCCTGCCACCGCCAGCCAAAAGCCTAAGTCGGACGACGCCTCGGCGTAAACGAA
>JAEIGA010008154.1_pt1 | contig 15881 bp, 15 predicted proteins | sample 9270691 | NCBI WGS metagenome assembly JAEIGA01 (sample SAMN17057246, study PRJNA624740) | gut metagenome | biome: biome; isolation source: fecal sample | host: Bos grunniens | place: China: Xizang | collected 2019
CATCTAAAAAATATAAAAGCAATAGAAAAAACAGACTTTCTTTTGTAAAAAACACAGATTTTCTATTGCTTTTATTACTAAATATTTAGTTGTTCGCATTTTTCCCCGATAACCTGAGTTGTAAATGCTCGGGATTAATCGTTAAAATAGCTACCTGTGTACCTTGTTATACAAGCTCCATTTTTTCAAGAAGCTCCTCAGCGACTATCGCTCTTTCTCGCGGGAGCTGATTGTTAGCCTTGAACTCACGGCAGGCTCTGAAGAATTTTCCCGAGAACAGAAGCCCGAGCCAGCGGCGCATCTGATAAAAGGGATAAAGCCATTTATGCTTTTTAAGTATAGGGTACCGAAATTTAAGCATGTTATACGGGATCCATATGCAGGAAAAGATATATCCCAATTTTCCACCTTTTTTCTTTTGGCGAACAGCTACTCTGTTTTCAAATGAGCCGTATGCGCCACCAGCAAGAATATATTCTTGAAGCATGTCTGACATGCGCGTAGGCTCTACACACGAAAACCAAACTAAGGACAATTCTCGAATATAATTGGAAAATGCCAGAAGCTTGCCTTCTTCAAGCATAGAATCTCGCTCTTCTGCGCAAAGCTCTAACTTGCTATCAAGAAGTTTAAGGTCTAAAATTGGACGAACTCCCGTTCCTCCATATTGAAAATGCTTAGCCATATGGGCTATGTGATAAAAATAAAACACGGAAGGTATTAACTCGCAACGATAAGCCCAGTTCTCCACCGGGCGCACGTATTCCCATACATTCTTCAGCACCTTGTTTGCAAAATTAGCACGTCCCTCCTCAACAAGATCAAAATGAAGTTCCACATGAACTCCACTTTCTGCATAAAATGAAGCATCATGAGAGCTTCTTTCCTTGACTGTATACTTAAGCTTCTTGGAAAGTTGCGCTTCGGCGGATTCAAAATCCGTTTCTTGAACAAGGATGTCTACATCGCTGCTGGTCCTCATCCATGGTTCGGGATACAATTCTTTAATAACCGCGCCTTTTAGTGGAATAAATGGGATTTTAGCTTCTTCTAAAGCTTGACATACCCTTTTTAGTTCAAAATCAATTCCAGCGTGACGAAACACAGCTTTCATAAACTCATTGTCGAATTTCAAAAGATTTGTCTTATCTTCTTCCGCCAATTTTCCTTTAATATTTATCTCACTTAACGCGGCTCCCACAATATGCGCCATATCGTGATGAGCGGACATCTTATAAAGTTGGGAGAGCACTCCTTGCTCAGATAGCTTTTCTATATCAGCTTGCTCGACCGTATTGCCAAAAACCTTATTCCCGATAAGAGAAAACATAAGTTTTTCTATCATTACGCTCTCCTTTCTCAAATTATACTTTATTTTTCCATCAACCAGTCAATGAATTCTCTTACCGCTCCATCGCCGCCTTTTTTTGCGCTTATGTAGTCGGAAATATCTTTTACATCCTGCACTGCATCAGAAGGACAGCCTATTAAACCGCCTGCCCCCTTGATAAGCTTCATACACAAAATGTCATTCAAATCATCGCCTATGTATGCTACCGCAGAGAAATCATCAGTTATGCTTTTCAAAACCTCGATTTTATCTGCAACCCCCTGATAACAGTCTTTGATACCAAGTTCTGCACATCTGTTTTCAAGAATTTGAGATTTTCGACCGGTGATGATTACGGGCTTTATTGCAGACGGTATAACTATATCGTGAATTCCATACCCGTCTTTTATATTAAAAGCTTTGCACAACTCACCGTTTGCGCTCATATATATTTTCCCGTCCGTCAAGGTTCCATCTACGTCCATTACTAAGTATTTTATAACTTTCATAATATTCCCCAATCACTTGAAGATTTTAAAATTCATATTTTGAAGGCGTTACAAAATTGACCGATATTCCGTCATTCGATATTTTCTTTATAAACATTTTGTAATAAGCATTTCTTTTCTCTGCTTGCTCTGTAGTAACAGGTCGGCGCATATCAGGATTGTAATAATTATCGTTTATGTTCGCAGAGAATCCGTCAAATCCAGCAAGCAAAATTTCTTTAACCCCACAAGCTCTCATCAAGTTCAATGCTATAACAGATGACGAATCGTGTGTTCCATCTTCTGTGTCTATCCAATTGCTATAATTTAAAATTCTAACCGAGCCTCTGCCACCCTTCGAAACGCTGGACGGAACAATGATGTTTTTTCCATTATTTACAGCTTCGTCATATATGTCCTTGCGAGTAGTCAAAAGATAATTATTTATATCTAAATCAGTATTTAATCCAATAGTCACTACATCTTGTAGCTTTGAAATATCTGCTATCTTCTCCTCGTAAAAGCTTATGCTTTTTCCGGGGGCTATAAGTAAAACTTTTTTCCCGTTTAGCGCAAGTCTTAATTCTTCTACAACACATTTATCGTCAACGAACTTGCTTTCATTATATTGGCGATAAATTTCCTCTGCATAATTCTTATCAAAAGAAATCTTTTTCTCAGGTGCAAGCATGCTTAAAAGCTCTCCTACCTGGTCAATAGGAAGCATATGCTTATTGTAGAAATGGCTTGCATAGCTGGGCGTGCATTGATTAGCCGCAGACAAATAATATTCAGGAGCATATCCCCAATAATATTCTGCATGGAGCTGATTTATAACCTTATCTATAACCTCAAGCAGAGGAGCTATTTTATAATTTTTACCGTAATAAAGATTAAGATGCTCCATCAGCAATTCAGTATTCAAATTACCTGCGCCTTTGCCCATGCCCATTATGGAGCAATCTAACATAATATTTCTGTTAGTTGGGAACTGGAGCATGGATATCGCATTCGAATAAGACATCTGAAGATTGTTGTGCGAATGGAATCCAAGCGTCATCGAAGGAATCAAATTGTTGTCCACAAGATGCAAAATCCTGTTCATATCATTAGGGCGCATTTCTCCAAAGCTATCTACAATATAAAACGCCGAAGCATCCGGAAGTTCTCTGTTTACAACGTCTATAAACTCTAAAAGCTCTGCGTCTGTATACCGTAACGTAAGCATAGGTTGAATGTAAAACTGATAGCCTTTTTTGATGATTTCTTTTCCCAAAGGAATTATATCCATACGATTCTTCTTGTGAAAAGCCATACGGATTCCGTCGATTCCCGTTTCTGTCTTAGGAGAGAGCTTTGCTACATCATATTTACCATAGTCCATCATTGCAACATAAGAAACGCCACTTTTTTTGTTTTTCAAAATGCTGCTTTCTATGGCTTTTTCGCTTATATATTGGGTGCGTCCTTCTGTTGAGCCTTTGCTTTCGTCTATGTAACCCATCTCGATTACGTCAACGTTTGATTCCTCTTGGGCTGCAAGTATTTTCTCCATATAAGATTGTCCAAAATTAAAATTGTTAACGCAGCCACCGTCACGTAAAGTTACATCCAGTATTTTCAGATTGTTCATATTCTGCTCCTTTAAATATCTATATTAACCAAAACTTTAGCTAAATCAAAATCCTCAGGATTGTTTATATCGACCGCTTCCTTATAAGAAACCTCTTTAATAAAAGGTTTATTTCCTATGCGTCGATGTGTTTTTAAGAATGCCTCTTTTGTAAATACATACACACCTGACGTTTCCCGATAAATAACATCCAAATCCTGACTCCTCGGAAGGTTTGTAGCATCGAAATTAAGGGGTGCACCGTCCTTCCAAAGGTAGTCCTGTATTTTCACTGCGCAAAAAGCGGAATCATATTCTCCAGACTTAACAGCCTCAATACAATCCTTCATCGTGTCAACGGTTATAAACGGAGCAGTTGCGTGAGCATAAACGTAAATATCCGCATCGTAAACACTCATAAATGATTCAAAAATCTGTGTAAAATTAGACGTGGGTAAATCAAGATAATCAGGACGCTTTGCAAAGTTAATTCCGTCTGGCAGATACTCTGTTACCGATTCATTACTACAATACACGTTTATATTATCTATCAAACCCGTCTTTTTTAAGTTGTCAAGCTCATGCTGAAGAAGAGGCTTCGTGCCAAGGATCATTGTGTTTTTTCCCGGAAGTCTTTCATTATTTAATTTGATAGGCATTATTGCTACTATTTTCATTTTGTTTCTCCTTGCAATGCAAAATTTAAATAACATAAGCTTTCTTTGCGTTTATCAAGCAACTTAGATCTTACAGATTCCCAATCAATATGAGTGAAATCGTATGAATCCTCTGGGCTTGACATTATACGCTTTTTGCTTATACCTAATATTTCTAAAAGGTTATCAATTCTGTAATTTAACTGAATTCTCTCCTGGTCCTTAAACCTTCTGTAACAATAAAACTCTTTTTCGAATATACAAGCGAATACCGTTCCATGGAACGAATCGGTAAGAACCATCTTGCTATTCTCTATCAAATAAATAAATTCAGCAGGTCCTACATTGCCGATTTCTATTTTCTCGGATTCCCCGTAAAGCATAAATTTGCCACTCATATTAGGCACTAAAACTACAGGCAAATTCACTTTGCTACACAATTCATTTATCTTTTCATCGGTAAGAGCATTATGGTCGCAAATATAAGCAAACATATACTCACTTGGCAAATCCGCTATCGGTGCCTTGGAAATACTGCTCCATTCGGATTTTTCAAGTAATAGAGTAGGGTCAAGAACCACCGGAACTTTTTTCGACAATATACCTTCAAGCAAATTTGAGCCAATTCTTTCTCTGCACGAGATGTAGTCAAGCCTTTTTATGGGAGGTATAAAAAGCTCTTTTTGGTACTCTGTCAAAAAATCTGTACTCATTCCGGGAGCATACGCAATTTTCCGTTTATCATCATTAGCAAAATCAAGCATAAACGAGGAATCAAAAAGATTTTTATTCCAAATATTATCGCTTCCGCAAATAAATGCATCATAAAAATTGTTTGCCTCTGTTATGGTTTCCTTTGTATACTGTTTGTCGCTTATTTTCATATTTTCAGCAATAAAATTATCAAACAGTTTTTTTCTTGCAGAATCATCAACCGTTGAATTTTTGTTATGTTTTTCTCTGCGGAAAAGAATCCTTTTAACAAAATTCTTGATTTTGGTCAATAAGCTTTTATTTGCTTTGCTGTTTTCATTAGTGTTAATCGCTTTTCTCTCATATTGTATGGTTTCTACATCAACACCTGTTTTTTTAACAGTACTTTGCAAAGCATAGCTTTGAAGCGTAGCTCCATAATTGTAATTTTGAAAAAGCGTTATTATACCAAATTTCATATCTGTTTGAGATAAAAGAGTTATTGCTTCTCTTTTTTTCTACCTTTCAAAAATGTTTTTACCTTTTCCAGAACATAAACAAAGGATTCGTTTTTAGTTATTAATGACATCAAAACATAAACGAACACTCCACAAGCAACCTGAGTAATCAGCAGCAAAATGCCATTACCTATCAAAAATTTAATACAGTATACGCATATAAACATTATAGCTGACATAACAAAATTTGGAAGTATATCCTTCAGCTGCTCAAAAACACCGTATCCCACCAATTTTTTGTTGGGGAAGCAATTGGCTAGATAGTAGAACAGCTGAGCTATAAGCGAACTTATTGCTACCGCTTCTATGCCTATAAATAAAGCTCCTACCAAAAGGGCTAAGCCTACTACTTTCTTTACGATTTCCAGCTTGATTATAAGATCGCTACGCCCCATAGCTTTTATCATCTGCAGATTTATCGAAAGCAATGGTGACATAGCAAATGCTATACAATATATTTGCAAAAACAGAACGATGGGCATCCATTTTTCTGTGAGCAGCACATATACAAATGAATCTGCTGCTGCTGCGAACCCAAACATTACCGGGAATATTATGTATGAGCCAAGCTTCAGAGAGCGCTTAACCATAGATTTAACAACAGAAACGTTGTCCTGCTCTTTGGATATCGCGGAAAACAATACCACGTTCAAAGAGCTGTTTATAGAGGTTACTATAGTGTTGGGGTATTCTTTTCCTTTAGAATAATACGCCAAATCGTCCTTTGAGTAAAATCTGCCTACCAACAAGGTTCTTAAATCATTAAACAAAGTGTTTAACAAATCCGAGCATAATATTTTCCAACCAAAGCTTAACAGCCCTTTTAATCTTGCAAAAGAGAAGACTAATTTCGGGCGCCATCTTACAACAAACCAAAGCACAACGGTATTAATTGCTAAATTCGACAACTGCTGAGCTACCAAAGCCCAAACGCCAAATCCATTGTATGCCATAACTATCCCTACGGCTGCCGAAGCAATTGTTCCTATAAGAGTAGCTAAGAAAAACTTTTTGAACGCCATTTTCCTTGATACAAACGCTTGCTGTGTGGCATTCAAAGCAGATATTATAACCTTAACCCCCATAACTCGCACAACAGGAGTTAAAATAGGCATATCATAAAACCAAGCGATAACAGGGGCGCAGAAAAACAGTACCGCATACAATGCGATGCTAAACACAAGGCTCGCATAAAATACAGACGAAAAATCTACATCATCCGCATCCTTTTTCTGTATAAGAGCACTGGAAAAGCCTGAGTTTATAAAAACATCACTGAGCTCTATGAAAACAATAACTATTGCAACAACAGCGTAATCCTCAGGGAGAAGAAGCCTTGCGAGAACTATAGAAACTACCAAACTTATAAGTTTAGCCCCTATACGTTCCATAAATTTCCAGAATATACCGCTGACTGTTTTGCTTTTTAAATCTTTTTCCACAACTTAACTCCGAAAATATTAACCTTGATTACCGAAAAGCGAATTATAGTCAACTCGAGGGATGCTTTCTAACAATCCGCCTTCCGTCGCATTATAGATATCTATACCTTTTTTCTTTGCTTTCTTATATAGCTCAGAATACGTCTTAAATATATCAACGTAAAAGCTGAGTTCGTTTTCTATGGAATATTTGCTATTGGATTTTTCAAGACGTTTTTTCTCAGAATCGCTGATATTATATCCGTACAAAATTTCCTTATTCCAGTCTTTCATCTTAGCCTGTGCGGTGGTTATAAATCCAGTGCAATCGCACCCCAGCAGATATATTTCCTTAAATCCCATATACATAGCCATGCATATCGCATAATGGATAACCGTTGAAAATCCGGGGAGCTGTTTTGACATATCGAATTTCAAATAATCATTAGGCTTATATAACCCTGATTCGCCAAAATAAAATGAATTTTCGTCTTTCAATCCGTTATCTTCGACGAAGCCTTTAAGAGCGTAGGTGTAAAAAATACACTGGTCAGGATTATTATTTTTAGATTTTTTTATTACCTCAAACATCTCTTGGTCTTCCGGTTTATTGGGGTCTATATCGAAAAATCTGGCATCAGACCATAAATGATAATTAGAATTTATATCTTCAAAATCATGTCTGCGAGATAATTGATTCACTGTAAAAACATACTCGTTTTTTAACAGCGTCAAATCTTGAACATTTATAGAAGGACCGCACCCCACAATAAAGCAGCGCTCACCCTTGTGTATATCCTTAAATCTTTTATTAAGTTTCAAATCTTTTTTAGCCTTTGGGTGAAATAATAAATACAGACTACGCTCTATCGACGTTACAGGTATGTTTATATGAAGGCGTCTTAAGCATCTGTTTATAGAAGCCAATGTTCCCATCTGAATAACCTCTTTTTATTTTGTATTTCTAGCTTGTGTTTTTAATTCTTGGCGAAGCTTATTCTTAAGTGACATGCTTAGCAAAACTGCGAAGAAATAGAATATCAAGCAGTTTTCGTTATAAATAGGATTTTCAACAAAACAGAAAAGAATGAAGAAAATCTGGCCTGTTACGGTTATTGCATACATGCGGCTATATTTTTCTTTATCGTTTCCCTTGTACTTGTATATTAGGCCTTGGTTTGTTAAGCTCATTATCAAAGATGTTATAGCTCCTATAAGGAATGCAGTCAGTCCCACAATTCCCGTTTCACAAAGAAGCTGTAAATAGATATTATGCACAGAGGTTATCACTCCCTGCCTATCGCTTACTATTCTTACAAACTCGTTCCAACCTATTCCAAACCAACTGTTTTCCTGATACAGCTTCATCGCCAAATCATATAAGCTCTCTCTTCCGCTGGATTCAAGCAAACCGCTTATATCGCCTGCTTCTATAAATTTAAAAGTATCAGCTAATTTTGCAAACAGCTTTACATCGCTCAATGACATTGATAACTGTCTTATTATCACGAGAACAATGAAGCCTATTACCAAAGCAGATAGCAATCTGATAACCTTTGCCCCTTTTTTTCCGAGCAGAACGAAAGTGACCAGCAATGCTATCAGTAAAAAAACAAACACGGATCTTTTTCCTAACAAAAGAAGAGCCAATGTTAAAAAAACAATCAAAGCTATTTTACTAAGTTTCTTGCCGTCCGAAAAAATAGTAACTATAATACCTATTGTGATATAAAATGCAGCGTCGCCTACTTGGTGCAGAAACCCAGAATAATATCCTTTTTCAACGTAGCTGTCGATGTATTTTAAAGCCTCTTGGTTCAAATAGATAGAAACTATAAACTCATGAATTGCAGGTAAGAAAAGATGGACAAACACTCCAATGGCGCAAATTACAGCCATAGTCTTCATAGTGTTAAGCGTTAAATTCCACAGCTCCTCTTTATCTATTGGGAAGAAAATCAGAAGCGCAAAAAGAACATAAAGCATAAAATAAGATTTTGCACATGCATAATTCATAATCTGATAGAAAAGCACCATGATAAAAGGAACCCAAAAAAGTCCTCTTGCATTTATTGCGCTCTCCCCGAGAAAATTCTTCAGGAACAAAAGACCCGCAACAAATACCAACAACAAAAGAACTATAACGTTGACGATAACACCATTAATATGCGTATGCGGCGTGGTAAATTCATAGAGGCAATAATAACCTATCAATACATACCAAGCTAAATTAGATATCCAGTTCTTTTTACTTCCTAATTTCACTTTATTTATTCTCCAAATTTCTGTTGCGTTATTTTCTCAAATCCGTAGTTACCTATGGTGCATCCCTCGAAATCTTTACTTATCGCACAAAAAAGAGCTGTAAGAATCCGATAAAGATTTTCTATAGATTCTTCGGTTTTAAACGTTGGGCTTCCACCGGGCATAAACTCTGAAGAATGCAGCATGAACATTAAATAATCGCAATTTTTCTCTTTTAAAACACGATTATTCAACCACAACATTTGATTTAAGTTTTCACCATTGGGACGCAACCATATTTTCTGCCCCTTGACACTTTTCTTTAAAGCTGATATTATACTGCCAAAAGACCACCGGTTTACAAACAGCTTTGATGTTTTTCTTATGGTCATGGGCACTTCTAAAATATCCCCAAAACGAGTTTTTACACAATAAGGGGTCGCTGGTTTTTTAGAATAATCAGCGCCTTTGCTTCCCTCTGATTCTCCGCTATAATTACTCCAATCAATGTACGGTGTAACCGAGCAATCAACCTGATAACCCATTTTCGCTAAAACCTCAAAATACCTGTCATCCATAGCCCAACGCCCCGAACGATGCGTTATAATTTTCTGTTCAACCGCATTGGAAAGTGCCTCGGTCATTACTTTAACTTTCTCTTCCATTATTTCATTGCTATATTCGATAAGATACGGCTGCGCAGGAAAATTAGAAACAGACGTAAGATTTTCATATGGAGGGGTTGACCATGCATGCAAGTGCATACCTACCTCGCATTTGCCTTCTAAGCTTTTCCTCTTGAGCCAATTTGCAAATTCTCTATTTGATATCATTTCGTAATTGGTAAGATAAGTAGGCTTAAATCCGTAATCTTCACATAACAATTGAAATCTGTCAAGATATTTTGCGTTTTCTGTGGTGATTATATCTCCCTTTTTCCATTTCCAGAGATTATCCCCTTCTGTATCTATCGAAATCAGAAACTTTTTCATCTTTTTTACCTTCAAATTTTTATGTGAATATTCGACCCATTTTCGCTTATCTTTTTTGCAGGAACTCCACCGTAAGTTACGCCTTCTTCTGTAATAGACTTTACTACAACAGCTCCGGCGCCAATAGCGACGTTGTTCGCAATGGTTATATCTCCGATTACCTTTGCGCCTACCGCAATATAAACGTTATCTCCGATTATGGGAGCTGCATTTTCGCCATTTGTCGCACCTATGCACGTCATAGTTTGCAGTCGGCAATTTGCTCCAACCTTGGCATATTTGCTTACAACTACAGGTCCTCTGTGTACAAGAGCAAGGCCGGGTCCAAATACGTTAAGCGGAATAGAGTAGTTCATTTTAGCACACATCTTAAGATATCTGTATCGCAAAAACTTAGAGTAAATTTTACCAATTCCCTTCCAAGTAAGGCTATACTCACATTTTCGCATCAATCTCTCGAATTTCCAGATATCATCACCTATAATACTAGGTCTTTTTTTCGTCATACCTAAAGCTTTTGCGTCGGCTTCCAAATACATTTTATAATCTTCTTTATTACGAATCATAATTTAAACCCGCCAATCTCTTGTATATATTTAGTAAATTCTCAGCGCATGACTTAAATTCAAATCTGTTTATATCGGTGAGCACAACCGGCTTTCCTATAGATGCTTTTATCGCCTCAGCCCATTCTTTTGCCGAAGACATAGGAGAAACCTTGCACACCCCATCAGATATTATAACTTCATCTGATATGCGGTCGGATATCACACAAGGAACTCCGGAAAGTTGTGCTTCTACTGTTACAATTGAGCTGGATTCATAGAACGACGCCAGAGCAAACACATCCATAACGCGATATATACACTCTGTATCAGATCTTTGTCCCAAAAACACCACCTTGGCTGATTTTGCATTGGCAATTATTATCTTCTTTAATTCCTCGGGAATTTCGCCCGCTATCAAAAGGACTGTTTCGCGAATTTCTGACAACTCCCCTGCCGCAGAAGCCAATAGAGGATAGTTTTTTATTTCGTTTCCTCTGCCAACACAACCTACAACGAGGGCTTGCTCTGATATTCCAAGATCTTTCTTCAGCAAGCCTTTTTCGGCTTCCGAAAGATTATAATTCAAGAATCTGGACTGATTTATTCCGTTGTAAACTATATCACAGTCTTCTTCTACTCCGTAATAACTTGCTGCGCTTTTCCTTTGAAGCTCTGTTACGCATATAGGGGTATACACTCCATTTTTAACCGCTTCCGAAATAACCGTTCTCCAAGACTCCTGGATCGCCTCGGGCATACTATGTAGATGGTATATCACTTTAATATTCTTCGGAAGTTTTTTGCAAAAATCATACATGCCAACCGCCATATTTGCAAGATGGATATGTATAATATCAGGAGAAAATTCAAGAATTTTTTCTCTCAACCATTTTTCTTTATGCTTTCTATAAAACAACCTTCTAAAAATTTTATTGAAAATACCGGTGCATTTATCGCCCCAAAATGGGCGTAAATACTCAATAGACGAATCTTCCTCCAGTTCTTTTTCAAAAACTCCATCGCCTTTTGGCTCAAAAGACAAGGTTTTTACATCTACCTGTTTATTGCCTTTGAAGTGTTTATGAAAATTGATAACCATTCGTTCTGCGCCGCCGGTATTGAAGCGCCACACCAATTGCATTACCTTTAACATTTTAGTTTCTCTCCGATAATATACCGCTTATATAATCGCACCACATTTTGAACACTGTTTCTGTTGAAAATTTATCTCTTATTTTAACTGAATTTTCCGATAGCTTTTTCGCAAAGTCAGGGTTATCGGCTACCTTGGATAGAGCCTCTGCCAAAGCCTGTGGGTTACGCATAGGAACTATTAAACCGTTTTCCCCATCCTCTATACACATTCTCTCGCCGCCGTTTTCACAATCGGTAACGATAGTGGGCAGACCTATCGCCATAGCTTCCAGCATTGAATTAGACAACCCCTCGTAGTCGGAGGAAGATGCGAATGCAGTCGCACTCAAGACCTTCGTATGCACATCAGGACAACCCTTATTTATGTGAATCTTATCGCCGGACTCGAGAGATGCCGCAAACTCCATAACTGAAGCTGCATAAGAATCATCTTTTTTTGCATCGCCGTATATTTCAAGAGTATGTTCGGGATGAGTCTTCGAGAAAATATCAAACGCTTCCAAGAGCACCTTTAAATTTTTTTGAGGTGCTATACGGCAATAGTTAACTATTCTCAAATCTCGCTCACCTTTATGAGGATAAGGCAAAGAAGCAGATATAGGGTTAGGTATAATAGTGCTTTTTTTTCGCACAGATTTAGGATAATAATCTCTCGCACCGGGAGTTTGGAAAACTATACCGTCAGCAAATCTAAACAGCAAATTTCTAAGCCCTCGGAGAATTTTTCTCCTCGGCTCTTTATGAGGGTCAGTCCTCTCCGAAATCAGTGATTTTCTCTTAGAGAAAATTGTGCTAAGCACCGTATATATCGCCATATTGGAGGTAAATCCCACAACCAAATCAATATTTTCCGTTTTGCAAAGCTTACGGAATGCTTTTAATTTTTTCAGCAGATTAAAGGTGCGATTCTTAGATTTTTTATAATAGTCGCACAGATAGAATACTTTTATCGAAGGATCTATGGGATAATCCACCGGGGACGGCTCTGATATAGCGAAGGATACATCATATCCGTTCTGCACCAAATGATTCGCAAGCATAACGGATACCTTATGGGCGCCGCCCCATCCAGGTCCCCCGAGTGCGGTCATTATAAACATTATCTTTTTCATAAGAACCTCTTTTTAAATTTCGTCAAGCAAAGCAATATAAGAATTACAAACGAAAAATTATTTTTTCATCCTCACGATCCAGTAAAACAGATTTGGATGTATTAAATACATATACGATGCTATTCTAACAAGTTTGTTAGAATCCTTACACGTTACCTTCATAGAAGCCTTCACATCATATTCTTTTATCAGTCGGGTGAACATTTCCTTATCATTGCTGAGCGCTATATTTTTTGCAGTTGCCCACATAACTCTATGGGGCAGATAAGATTTAAACTCGCCAAGATATTCGCAATTATTTTCTGCCATATAGGTTTCTATTCTTGACAAGGTGTTTTGCGTGCTTTCTATTCTCTCCCAATATATTTTTTGCTTGGTTGCAGAGTTTTCCATAACACGGTATCCGTACAACACATCATTTACCCAGGCATAGCTTTGGCAATGACATAGATATTTCCAGTTAAACTCTCGGTCCTCAAAATATTTAACGCCCTCGGTAAAACGAAGATTATATTTATCCATCGTTTCTTTTCGATATAGATAACAATAAAATCCGTATTTCGCCATTTCATATTGAAGCTTATCCATAGCTTCTTTTTGATTCTGCATTACGTGTTCTGTAAGTGGAGTTTTATTATTTCTAACGTCGTCTAAATTTCTTGAAAGTCTGCAATAGGAAACGTCGGCATTGGATATGGCATCAACTAAAATCTTAACAAAATCCTTATGGTAAATATCGTCACCGTCAAGAAACAGTATATACTCGCCCGTCGCTTCTTCAATGCCTCTGTTCCTTGCAACACTGACGCCGCCGTTCTCTTGATTTATTATTCTGAAGTTAAAGCGGCTTTTTTGAGAATATTCTTCAAGCTCTGCTAACGTATTATCTTTTGAGCCATCGTTAATACAAATTATCTCTATATTATCGTAACTCTGCCCCTCAACACTTTCTAAGGTTTCACCAACTATTTTCTCGCAATTGTAACACGGTATTATCACGCTTACTAAAGGTTTATTAATTGTTTCCATAAAGCCTCCTAAAAAGCATTTTATATAGCAAAAATTGTCGTTAGATGCCCAGCAAATTTATCCAGCTTCCCATTTTGATATTGTAATCATAAGGTGATATTACATCGAAACCGGCGCCGTTAAAGAAGGTTATCTCACCTATGTAAAACCTATCCTTAAGCACAAAGAAATCAATTCTGCTGGTGGGGAAAGGCTTTGCCAAAGCGTTTGCGACCTCGCACATTTCGTCGTACATAGAAGGCTTTTCAACTTCGGTTTCGCTTTTGTTGTCAAAGCCAAAATCAACATCAGGCAAATAGTTCCACTCACTATCGAAAATCAATCGCTTATGACCGTTATATCTGTCTAAATCTACCGCTATACAGCCAACCATCCCTCTCTTTTCGTCGCAGTTGTTAAAGCAGAAGAACTTATAGTCCGCAGGAACAAAATTAACACCGTCGGACAGCAGCTCCTCAACTATTATGGAGGGCTTAATTTTTTCATAGTGCCACTCGCCGTATGCTATTAGATATTTTTCTTTCAGCCATTTGGAAATCTGCTTTTTTACAGCAGGTATATCAAGCTCGGCTTTATTGTGGACTATAATATTGTTTCCAGAACCGGACGTAGATTTTATAACAAATGATTCGGGCAGCTCCTCGAAAGGAATATCTTCCGCTTTTTCCCCATGCCAATAAAGCTTGGGTAAATAGCTGCCATAGCCAGCCCCTTCTATATAGCTACGAGCGCTGAACTTGTCGGCGCATATAGGCATAAGCTCGTTTCTGTAATACAGCTTGAGCCAATTCAATTTTTCATTGTAAGTTTTGGGATTTTTCAAATCAAGCTTCTTGTGACATTTCAATCTAAATAGAAGCTTTATGTCGGCTTTAGGACTTATGCGGTACAGGATATTAAAGGGTGTCAGCAAAAGATTTTTAATGGTTTTGTTCATTTTATCAACCTCAATCAATAGCTTTTAATTTTTCAAACTCCTCTTTGCCGCTCTTCTCGTATTCGTAAATTTTTGAGTCTACCAAGAAGCGGTACCAATAGCACTCAAGGAAGCAGAAGGCAAGGCCTGCCTTGCCGTCAAGGAAGCCGAGGCGGAAGATGTAGTTGTAGATAAACCACATCCAGGCGCGGAGGAATTTCGGCATTTTGTAGTAGAAGCCGAATTTCTTTTTGCGCTGCTTTTTTATAGCCTCGTCGGTCTGTATTTCGGTGGAGGCGACGCCGCGCTTCCAATCTATGTAGTCCTGCATCTCACGGGTCGCATACCAGTTGTAGCGCTTTATGTAGTTATCAAGGTCCTTGAAATCGTAGTGAAGGAATCTATGCTTCGCGCTTGCAGAGAAGCCCTCGGAAATAACACTGTGCGCATCACGGCGGCGGTCCTCTATTCTGCCGAATTCACGCTTGAAGAGCATCATTTTGCGCTTGTTGCGGGGGCCGTGCTTCATACACTTGCCGAGGAAGAAGAAATCAGCCTCTATGGTGATTCCGTTCATAGGCTCGTCCTTGTTTTTTTCTATGATGGCTTCAAGCTCACGGCAAAGCTCCTCGGGGAATCTTTCGTCCGCATCAAGGCGGATTATCCATTCAGTATCTATATCGCAGTTGTCAATGCCCCAGTTGAATTGCTTGGCGTAATATTCAAACTCGTGAAAATACACGTCGGCGCCGTTTTGCTCCGCAAGGGCTACCGTGGAATCGGTGCTTCCGCAGTCTATTACCACGCAGCGCTTCGCAAAGCCCTCCATGGATTTGAGGCAATCGACGATGTTCTTCTCTTCGTTTTTAGTCATTATTATGGCTGTTGCATCAATCATTTTTCTGTCCTTTCGATGGATTCCTTCAAGGAATATTTCCTGTATTCTTCCTTGTATTCGCTAAGGCTCATATCGTATGATAGGCTTCCGAAGGCTTTGTTAACTATTCCCGCAAAGACGCTCATTATCTTAAGCGCCCAGCCGAAGCCCCGTATAAGTATTATTTTCTTACCCTTAACCTCGCCTATAAGCTTTACAAGCTCGGATGTGTTGCTGTATTCTTTGTTCTGGGGGTGGAAAATTCCGCTCTCGCAGTTTTTCAGCATAAG
>JAEIGA010008155.1_pt1 | contig 15880 bp, 17 predicted proteins | sample 9270691 | NCBI WGS metagenome assembly JAEIGA01 (sample SAMN17057246, study PRJNA624740) | gut metagenome | biome: biome; isolation source: fecal sample | host: Bos grunniens | place: China: Xizang | collected 2019
AAGCTCACTGTCGGAAAGTGCTTTATATTCCTCCTCATATGAGAGGACTTTATCTACAAGCGGTTGAATTTTTTTAAGCTCTCTCTGCGAATATGTGCCGAAGAGCTTTTCAAATATGCCTGCCATTTGTATTCCTCCTTATTTAGTCAAAGAGCCTTGGTAGCTGTTTTTCATAATAAAGTTATATATTTTTTCTGCACTGCTGCAGTTAAAGTTTTGAGAAAGAGTGTCTTTCATTTTATTAAGGGCCGTTTCGTTATCCAAGAGCTCCCTAACAAGTGTGCAAAGCTCTGTAGAATCATCACGGGTATCTGCCATACAGTTTCCTACCCAGAAATTCATATTATGCGTTTCACAGCCCGCTACTGCATCTATAAGTATCATCGGCAGATTATTTTCTGCGGCCTCTGTTGTAGAAAGTCCGCCAGGCTTTGAAAGCAGCAGGTCTGCGCTGTTCATATATAAAGGAACATTGCGTGTAAATCCTAAAATACGGACACTGCCCGGGTCATCAAGGTACCTAAGACTCTGATAAAGCTTTCTGTTACTGCCGCAGATAACAACAAAATATTCGTCATCTTTTAAAATCCTCGCCATTTTGCGGGCAATGACCTTCATAGGTCCGCAACCCATACTTCCGCACATCAGGAGAATTACACGTTTGTTTTCGGGAATGGAAAGCTCACGCTTACTTTCCTGCTTGCTTAAAGAAGTATGCACTTTTTTGCTGACGGGTATACCGCCTGCAAAAAGCTTATGCTCGGGTATTGCGTGTGCAATAAAATCTGATTTAAGACTTTCGTGGGGGATAATATAGTAGTCAAGGTCACTGTAGCAGACGCCGGGACTGCACGTGTAGTCTGTTGAAATAAAATACGTTTTATCAAGGGAAAGTCTGTATTTTTTTACCGCACGGGTAAGCGTCATTGCGGAGAAGGGGTGCGTACAGATGACAGTATCGAAATTACCCTCGTTGACTTTTTTTATAAGCTTTCTGGCACCCTTGGTAATAGCCTCATAAAGCCTTGAACGCTTATGTCTGCCGTCGGTAAGCTCTGCCGCTTTATATCCAAGACCAAATAGTGTGGGAGCTTTTTTATAAAGACGCACGTGCCATTTTGAAATAAAGTTAGATGCCTTCGGTGACAAAAATGCCAGCGAATCTGCAATCTCACAATATATGCTTGCTGCATCAAAAGCCTCTTTAATTGCTCTTGCGGCACTGTTGTGTCCTTCGCCGGTATTGCAGGTAAGAATTAAAGCACGCATACAAAAGCTCCTTCCAGAAAATTATTTTATTAATTATATCATATTAATTAGTGAAAATCAATGAAAATTATACGGAAGTATTTTGTTTCCGCACACATCAAAAATATAGTTACGTGATTTAAGAAGAGAGGAAAGTGCGAAGGAATTTTCTATTCTTTCCTCACTGCATAAAGCGCAAAGCCCCTGATGTCCCTCGTGGTGGAAATCCGTACCGCCGCTTATAATAAGGCGGGGATTTTCCTGCGCCGTTCTTGCCGCAAGGGAAACGCAGGAATTATGATGCGGATGCATATTGAAAACCTCAATTCCGTCAAGAATATCGATATCTTGCAAAAAGCAGGGATGCCTGTAGGGATGAGCCTGCAAAATGACGTTTTTATCGTTTTTGAAGCCTTTATAAAATTCTTCGTAATTACCGAAAATATAGTCATAGGCACTATATGCGTCTTCCTCATTTATTCCGTATACAAGGTATTCGTTTATGCTTTCAGGAAAACGTATTTCAAGACCGAAAATCACGTCAAAGCCTACCTCGCCACCGTATTTTTTTGCAACAAAAAAATCGTGCAGATAAAACTTCATAAAATCCTCTTTGTTTTTAAAGTCACGAAGCACTGTTGCCCCGAAATGATTCGTAATTGCAAACCCTGAAAACCCCAGCTCCATATAACGGTCAACACAGCCCCGTGGGTCAATATCGCCGCATTTACTTACGGGGGAGGTATGAACGTGCAGGTCATATTTATATTTGTAATTTTGTATATTCATAGTAAAACCTCCGATTACTTCGTTTAGTTTACAATTTTCTACATAATAAAGATAGCCGCAACCTAAAGCTGCGACTATCCCTGTAATTATTTGTCCATATTGAACTTCTTTCTGAATTTTTCAACACGACCGCCTGTATCAACAAGCTTCTGCTTTCCTGTAAAGAAAGGATGGCACTTAGAACAAATTTCAACAAAAATGTTTTCCTTTGTAGAACCTGTTTCAATTACATTTCCGCAAGCACATTTGATGGCTGTCTGCTTATAATCAGGATGTATACCTTCTCTCACGACATTCACCTCTTTCCGAAAAAATGAGTATATTAAAAATTAAATACCAATTCAGCAAAAGCTATTATAGCACAAGTTATTTATAAATGCAACAACTTTTTTTACTAATATTGAAATTTTTTCTTTTTCTTAAAAATACATAAAAAGAAATATTTATTCTTGACAGTTTTGCCAAAAAAATATATAATATAATTGTCTTTGTATACAAATGTGCAAATGTACAAATGTAGAAGGACTTAATATATATAAGGAGGTGCTACAATGGAAATTGCCATTGCTGCTGTAGTTGCACTGGTTCTTGCAATCGCCTCCGGAGTGATTAGCTTTCGATTAGGTATTTCATACAGAAAAAAGATAGCTGAAGCAGAGATAGGCGGAGCAGAGGCAGAAGCAAAGCGCATCGTTGAAGAAGCCACTAAAAAGGCTGAGGACAAAAAGCGTGAATCACTGCTGAGCGCAAAGGAAGAGATTATAAAAAACCGTAATGAGGCTGAAAAAGAGCTTAAGGAAAGACGTGTTGAAATCTCAAGGCAGGAACGCAGACTACAGCAAAAGGAAGAGGCTCTTGATAAAAAGACTGAGTCACTTGAGAAAAAGGACGAAACTTTAAACAGAAAAATCAAGGAAGCCGATGAAGAAAAGGAAAAAATTGCAGGCATCCATAAGGCGCAGATAGAAATGCTTGAACGCCTTTCAGGATTGACAGCGGAGGAAGCAAAGGAATATTTACTTCGTAATGTTGAGGACGAGGTTCGTCACGAAGCTGCAATAATGATTAAGGAAATTGAAACTCAGGCCAAGGAAGAGGCCGACAAACGTGCAAAGAACATTATCAGCGCAGGTATTCAGCGCTGTGCAGCAGACCACGTTGCAGAAACTACCGTTTCGGTTGTTTCACTTCCCAACGATGAAATGAAGGGAAGAATTATCGGTCGCGAGGGCCGAAACATCAGAACACTTGAAACTCTCACAGGTATCGACCTTATTATAGACGATACTCCCGAGGCGGTTATCCTTTCAGGATTTGACCCCATCCGTCGTGAGGTAGCGAGAGTTGCGCTTGAAAAACTTATTACAGACGGACGTATTCATCCCTCAAGAATTGAGGAAATGGTGGAGCGTGCGAAAAAAGAGGTTGACGCAACCATTAAGCAGGAGGGTGAGCAGGCTACATTCGATACAGGTGTACACGGCTTACATCCTGAAATTATTAAGCTTTTAGGTAAGCTTAAATTCAGAACGAGTTACGGTCAGAACGTGCTCAAGCATTCCATTGAGGTTGCCCACGTTGCCGGAATAATGGCAGGGGAGCTTGGTGTGGATGTTGCTATGGCAAAACGTGCGGGATTGCTTCACGATATTGGTAAAGCAGTTGACCACGAAATTGAGGGAAGTCATATTTCCATTGGTGTTGATATTGCGAAAAAGTATAACGAAAATAAAGATGTTATTCACGCAATTGAGGCACATCACGGGGATGTTGAGGCAAAGACAATCATTGCGTGCCTGGTACAGGCTGCCGATGCAGTAAGTGCGGCGAGACCCGGTGCAAGAAGGGAAAATATCGAAGCCTACATAAAACGACTTCAGCAGCTTGAAGAAATTGCCACCTCATTTGCAGGTGTTGAGAAATCATATGCAATTCAGGCAGGCCGTGAAGTACGTATTATGGTTAAGCCTGAGGAAATCGGTGACGGTGATATGGAATTTGTTGCAAGGGAAATCGTCAAGAAGATTGAGAGCGAGCTTGAATATCCCGGACAGATTAAGATTAATCTTATTCGTGAAACACGTACTACAGATTACGCAAAATAATTAAGGGGATGTAAAAAAAGTCCAGACCGCAAAAGGCGATTAATATACAAAATATAATGTGTACAAAAATGATAGAATTTTATAGCTTTGGTGAAAAATCTCATTTTATTCGATTTTTTGTGATTTTAAGCCTTTTGCTACGAACAAACTTCACCTCTCGGCGTGCCGCCGTACGCCTTCGGGTAACCCCTGCGGGTTCAGTTTGTCCGTTCTGAAGCATTGTTTCCTATCCCCACGAAAAAAGGGGCTGTAAAAAAGGAACCTTTTTTACAGCCCCTTTTGTTGCAGAAATTTACGTACTTCTATTTGGAAAGGTATTGAAAATGAACATCTTATTTATTGGCGACATTATGGGACGCAGCGGACGTGACGGTGTATTTGAACTGCTCCCTGAAATTAAAGAAGAATATAATATTGACTATACTATCGCAAACGGCGAAAACGCATCAGGCGGTCTTGGAATAAATACAAACGGCTATGAAGAACTTTGCCGTGCGGGAATAGATTTTTTCACTATGGGAAATCACACCTATTCCAAAAAAGATGTGATAAAGCTTTTTAACGCAGGTGAGAACATAATACGTCCTGCAAATCTTATCGGGGAAAACCCCGGCGAGGGTATGGCAATTGTAAATACACCCAAAGGTGCAAAGCTTGCAATAATTAACCTTATCGGCAGAATATATATGAATGAGGATAACCGTTCCCCTTTTTTTGAGGCGGACATGCTGATAGAAAAAGCAAAGGCAAAGACAAATAATATCATTATAGATTTTCACGCAGAGGCAACAAGTGAGAAAGAGGCTCTTGGATACTATCTTGACGGAAAGGTAAGTGCAGTTTTAGGAACACATACGCATGTCCAGACAGCAGATGAAAGAATTCTTCCCAATGGTACGGCATATATTACAGATGTGGGAAGAACGGGAGTTAGGCATAGCGTGCTTGGCCTTGATAAGGATGTTTCCATTGCCCGTTTCATCCTCCCGCCGGGGGAGAAAAAACCGCCTTTCAACGTGGCGAGGGGGCAGGTACAGCTTTGCGGTATTGTTATAAAAATAAATGAAGAAACCGGAAAAGCGGAGGAAATTAAAAGATTATGTGTATTACAGAAATAGGAACAATAGCACTTTATCAGAGCAGCGTGCTTTCTCAGTTTGAAAATATTGTACACGGCTTTACAACGAGAAAGGGCGGGGTAAGTAAGGGCGCATACGAAAGCCTTTCTATGAGCCCAAGGCGCGGCGATGATATAGAGTGTGTGCATAAGAACGAGGAGATTTTGTGCAGAGAACTTTCTCTTGATATAAAAAAGCTTACCTCAACACGTCAGGAGCATACAGACACAGTGGAAATAATAGATGAAGAACGCATTGGAATAGGCGTAAAAACCCCTTGGGATTACGGCGTTGATGCGTGCATCACTACCCATAAAAACGTACCGCTTTTATGCTACAGTGCAGACTGTGTGCCTGTGCTTATGTACGCACAGGACATAGGTGCGGTTGCCGCGGTGCATGCGGGTTGGCGTGGGACACAGAGCGGTATCTCGAAAAAAACAGTGCAAAAGCTTATAGAACTGGGCGCAAACCCCAAAAATATATACGCCGCCATCGGGCCGTGTATAGGGCAGTGCTGCTATGAGGTTGATGGAGATGTTGCATTAAAATTTGAAGAAAAATATTATGAAAAAAAACCGATGAATAAATATATGCTTGATTTGGGAAAAGTGAATTTTGACCTTATAAAAGATTGCGGAATAGATGAAGAAAATATTTCGCTTTCAGGCATATGTACAAAGTGTAACAATGATTCATTCTTTTCCCACCGTGGACAAAACGGGAAAAGCGGAACGCTTGCGGGAATTATATGTATGAGGGAGTAAATATGTATAACAAAAGAATTTTAAAATATATATCTGTGCTTATGACAGTAATGCTTTTATTAAGCGGCTGTAACGGCACTGAGAAAGAGGAAAAGAAACAAAGTGAAAACGGTCAGAAAATCGTGATGCAGATGAGAATACCCAATTCCCTCAACCCGCTTGAGGCGGAAAATATAAGTGTGAGTGATGCGTTTTCCCTTTGCTACGAGCCTCTTTTTGCGCTTAGCGAAATGATGGCGCCTGAGGGTGTGTTGGCAAGAAGTATACAGATTGCAGATGATGCAAGAAGTGCGGTGATTATGCTCAAAGATGGTGTTTTGTGGCACGATGGGATTAAATTTACATCAGGTGATGTAGTTCATACAATAAACTATTTAAAAGAAAATCCCCATCTGGGGTATGCACAGTGTGTTAAATATATCGACAGTGCGCAAAGTATAGACCCGCTTTCACTGAAAATTACTCTTTCAAGACCTTACGGGCAGATTGCCTATTCGCTGACATTTCCGATTATTGCATCGCACAATCTGACACCGAGTGAAACAGTAGTGGGAACAGGTGCGTATAAGCTGAAAAAGTATCTTGTTTCAACAAGCCTTGATTTTGAAAGGTTTGATAAATGGCACGGAGGGCAGGCACAGTGCGGTGAAGTAACGGTATCTGTAATTCGTGATATGCAGACGGCAACGGATGCATTTAACACAGGTGTCATAAATGCTACAACGGGTGAGTCCTTTGACCTTCAGAACAGTACGCCGAAAACTACTGTAAGAAGTACACTTTACCCATCGTCAAAGTATGAATTTATGGCATTCAACCATAAAAGCAGTGTTTTTTCATCGCAGGCAGTAAGGGCGGCAGTGTCGTGCGCATTAGACCGCAGTGAAATTGCAAGCGAATGTTATTTTGGTGCGGCAGACACTGCAAACGCACCGCTTCATCCGGGGGCAAAGGAAATTATATCGGTATCGGAGGGTGTGCAGTATAATCTTGCAAATGCACACGAATTACTATTTTTTGAGGGATATTCCTTTGATGAGCAAACACGTCTTTTAAAAAATGACAAGGGGCAGACGCTTTCTTTCACCTTGCTTGTAAACAGTGATAATCAAAACCGTATCAAAACGGCACAGATTATAAAAAAACAACTTTTTAATGCAGGTATTGAGGTAGAGGTAAAAGAGCTTTCGTTTGAAAATTATAAAAAAGAAATTGAAAGCGGCCAATTTGAGGCGTATTTAGGCGGAACAAGAATAGGAAATCTCTATGATTTTGAATTTTTGCTTTCCGAAAACGGCACACTTAATAGCTACGGCTATACAAGCGAATATATGAATCTGGCCCTTTCGGCAATAGCTTCTTCGCCGAGTAAGGATTCCCTTTGTGATGCTGTGTTTAATTTTGAGGAAGTATTTTCACGTGAACAGCCCGTGTGCGGTCTTGTATTTTGCAAGGATACCCTTATAACGGGTGAAAAGGTTATGGGAAAGCTTAATCCCCAGGCAGGTTTCCCGTATAAAAACATATCCAAGTGGAGTGTAAAGTGAAAGTTCTTCTCTTGAGAGGAGAAAGTCATATGAAAAAGCGGAAGTTATTATTGTTCATAGCCATAATTCTTGTGTTGACTTTTGTCTTTGATGTGCGATTAAAAACAGTTACATACAGTGTGAAAAGCCCGAAAATCAATAGCGAGATAAAGCTTTGTTTGGTAACAGACTTGCATTCTTGTCATTATGGAAAAAATCAGACGAAGCTTCTTGATAAAATAGAAAAGTATCAGCCTGATGCCGTGCTTCTGGGCGGAGATATTTTTGATGATGTTTTAGATGACGATAATGCCAAAGTGTTTGTTGATGCGTTGGCGCAAAAGTATAAAACGTATTATGTAAGTGGAAACCATGAGTGGTGGAGTAAAAGAATGGATAATATGTTTGACTACCTTACCGATAAAGGAATCGTTGTTCTTCGGGGAAACACCGATATGATAAAGATAGGAGAGAATATAATTACTGTTTCGGGGATTGATGACTCTCAGGTAAATGTATATGACAGCACTTGTCCGACTTGGGAAGAACAGCTTGAGCAAACAGGAGAGAAAACACAAGAGGATATATTCAACTTGCTTCTTGCACATCGCCCTGAAAATGCAGAAAAGTATTTTGAATATGAGTTTGATGCAGTATTATCAGGACACGCTCACGGCGGTCAATTCAGAATTCCATTTGTATTGAATGGTTTATATGCCCCAAATCAAGGGCTTTTACCCAAATTAGCAGGCGGTATGTACGATTTTGACGGAAGAAAACTGATTGTAAGCCGAGGTCTTTCAAGAGAAAGCACACGAATACCACGAATTTTCAATAGACCTGAACTGGTATTTGTTAATTTAATACCGAACTAAATGAAAACGGTCAGTAATTCTCAAAAGAGAGTTACTGACCGTTTTGCTTACTGCTTAATCTGTTTTCCCGTATGGTCTATCGTATAATTATCCTTATAAATTAAATCACTTACCTTTAAAAACGAAAAGCCTTTTTTCTCAAGCTCGGTTAAAATCCTGTCAAGGCTTTCGGCGGTATGGGCGGTATCGTTATGGAAAAGCAGTATATCGCCGCTTTGTGTTTTGGGGATGATTCGCTCGAGCATCTGTTCACAGTTTAAACCTCGCCAGTCAAGGGAGTCTACAGACCACTGTATATATTCCATATTTGCTGCTTTAACTGCACTTATAACATTATTGTTATAATCTCCTGACGGGGCACGGAAAAGAGTCGGTTTCTTATTGGTGATTTTTTCTATTGCATTATTAGCCTTTTCAATATCCATAATCATATTGTCGTGCGTAAGTGTGGTGTAGTATGTATGGTTATAGCTATGGTTTGCTATTTCGTGTTCTGCCTCGCAAAGTGATTTTATCGCTTCAGGATATTTTTCTGCCCAGGTGCCGAGCACAAAAAAAGTTGCACTGCAGTTATGCTTTTTCAGAACAGAAATAATTTCACCTATATCGTCTGCTCCCCACGCACAGTCAAAGGTTACGGATATGGCATTATCGTTGCGTTCTACACTGTATATGGGAATAATTTTCTGTGTTGAAGAAACCTCCCCGCTTTTACCTTTGCCAAAAAGAGTGCAGCACCCTATCATAGCACATATCAGGCAAAAGGTAATAATTCTGTACTTATCAGTAACAAATATTTTCATGAATTACGCTCCCTCTATATTTTCATTTTCATACTTTTTGTAATAATCCTCAATTCCTTTGACTATAGCTGTGCAAAGTTGTTTATGGTATTGGGGTGTATTGAGCAGCTTTTCTTCATCATAGTTTGACAAAAAACCACATTCAACGATTAAAGCAGGTATTTTTGCATTTTTCAGAAGAAAAATTCCCGAAGGCGCCTTTGAATGAGTTCTTTTAGATGTGTTTTCCTGAAGCTCGCAAAGACGCTTTTGAATAAAGGCGGCAAGCTGCTCCGACTGTGTAAAATTATCTGAATAAATTACTTGTGCGCCCTTGTAGCGTGAGTCTGTAAATTTATTCATATGTATACTTACAAACATATCGGCATCCGAGGAGTTAATAGTTTCAAGCCGTTTGTACATATCGCTGCGTTTTCTCTGGGCAAGGTTTTTTCCCTCGTCAGATACGGCACTTTCGTCTGTGCGTGTCATAATAACAGTGTAACCTTTTTTTGCAAGGCTTTTTTCCACAAGCTTTGCAATTTTAATGTTCAGCGTGCTTTCAATGGTGCCGTTCATACCAACGGCGCCCCCGTCAGGAAGTCCGTGTCCTGCATCAATAACTATACGCCTTGTTTGTTTGGAGGAAAAAACATTTTCACTTTTTTCGTGATGTAAAAAGAGCGAAAGCGCAAGAAGACAAGTAAAAATAATGAAAATTAAACGCTTCCTTTTAGCAATTAAAATCATAAAAAATCAGCTCCTGTAATAATTATAGAGTGAAAAAACAAATATATTCATATTGATTTTAGGAATAGATATTAAAACACGGGAATATAATTTCTTATAAGCACAGTACATAAAAAGGAGTTGTAAGTCTTGGAAAATAATGTAATAACACTTGTAGGAACCGTTGAAACAGAAGCAGAGTACAGCCATAGCGTACTGGAGGAAGAGTTTTTCTCCTTTATGGTGCGTGTGCCGAGACTTTCAGAAAATGACGATTTGCTGCCCGTAACTGTTTCCAAAAAGCAGCTTGACACCTCGCTTATAAAGGCAGGAAATAAAATAAAGGTTAAAGGTCAACTGCGAAGCTACAATAAATACACCCAGACAAAAACACGTCTTATCCTGACGGTTTTTGCAAAGGGGATTGCGCCTGCCCTTTCAGAGGATGAGGATAACCCCAATGAAATATTTATAAACGGATTTATCTGTAAAGCCCCAATATACAGGCGCACCCCGTTTGGCAGAGAAATTACGGATTTAATTATTGCGGTGAACCGTGCGTTTAACCGTTCTGATTATATTCCTGCAATTGCGTGGGGAAAAAATGCAGTATATTCAGAAAGTCTTGAGGTGGGAAGTAATGTTATGCTGTGGGGCAGACTTCAGTCGAGAAATTACAATAAGCGTATTTCAGATGAAGAAACTGAGGTGAGGACGGCATATGAGTTGTCGATAACTAAAATAGAGAAATTAGCGTGAAAAAGTGGGTGCAGCAAAATGAATATTTATGCAATCCATTAAGTGGGGACGGTCCTGTTTTGGCACTGAAAATACAATTTTCAGTGCCAAAAGACTTAATAAGTCTGTCAGGAGCCGTCCCCGAATGGCTTGCATAAATATTAATACATTTTGCTGCACCCACTTCTTTTGTATAAATGGCTTGCAAATAGTTACACTATCTGTTATAATAGCTTTGGTGAAGGATTTATGAAAATTTTGGGACTTGACTACGGCGAGGCAAGAATAGGCGTTTCGGTAAGTGATGCTTTGGAAATGCTCGCATCTCCGCTTGACACTATTTGCGAAAAAGACCGCAATGAACAACTGAAAAAAACAGCCGCCGTTGCAAAAGAACATAATGTCGGAAAGATAGTTGTAGGCTATCCAAAGCATATGGATGGAACGGTGGGACACCGTGCGCAGTATACAGAAGAGTTTGCACGTGATTTGTCAGAAAGGCTCGGGGTTCCATATGTTATGTGGGATGAGCGGCTTTCAAGTACAGAGGCGCACCGAATTTTAGAAAGCGGTGGCGTAAGCGGAAAAAAAAGAAAAACCAAGGTTGATAAAATTGCTGCAGTTATTATACTGCAGGGGTACCTTGATGCAAATATATAGTCATCTGAGCGTCGAACTGCATATGCCTTATATTTGAAAAATTTTTATTCTTTCGCCCTTCCGCCTTGAAAAATCTCAATTTTGAGCAATTTAAGGTTCGCAGAATTTTTTACAAACTGTTTTTTCGTCAGTTCAAGGCAAAAACGCAGCATATACTGTCGTATTTGCAAGGCTTTTAACGCAGAAATGACAAAAAACAGAAAGTAAAAAACATGTTCGGATTATTTCGTTTCGGCTAGAGAAAGGAGATAGGAAAATGGCAGACAATACGAAAGATATTTTTGAAACAGTGGAGGAGGAGTATGAATTCCTCGATACGGTAGAGCTTGACGGTGAAACATACTTTATGCTCATCCCTGCAAGTGACAGTGAGGATATTGACGGTGAAGTTTTTATAATGAAGCTTGTAGAAATTGACGGCGAAGAAATGCTTGAGGGAATTGATGACGGAGAACTTTTTGACAGAGTTTACAATATTTTCAAGGAAAACAATAAGGACGAATTTGAGTTTTTGGATTGATTTATAAGGACGTATATGTTATACTAAGCAGGAAGCCCCCTGCGGTGTGCGCAATTGCGGATTTATTTTAACCAACACATCTAATAAGGGAGACTTTTCGTCTTACCGTGGCGCGTAAGCCCTTGCTTTGCCAGAGGGAAACCCAGGAGCGGTGAGCAAGTCACCCACCTGCATATGCAGGTTTAGAATAGTCCGGATAAACGGCACTGCGGGGATACATAATAAAGAACTTATGAAAAAGGAAGGAACAGAAAAATGAAAAAAGTATTGATTATGGTTTTAACTGTTGCAATGGCAGCATTAATGTCTGTAAGTGCATTTGCAGCATTTTCCGATATGCCGGAAGGCTTTGACGGAGAGGTACTCCAGAAGGCTGTTGATAACGGTCTTATCGCAGGGTTTGAGAATGGAACTGTTCAGCCTTCCACCCCAATTACAAGAGCGCAGATGGCTACAATAATGTCACGTGCAATGAGAGCGCAGGAAAAGGCTGACATTACCGCTTTTACAGATGTTAAAGAGGGCGAGTGGTATTATGAAGCCATGGCGCAGGCAGTAAGTATGGGTGCTTTTAAGGGCGATGACCAAAACCGCCTTAATCCCAACAACACAATTACCCGTCAGGAAGCATTTATTGTACTCAGCAGAATTTTTGATTTGCCCCAGCAGAATGCATCTGTTCTGGATAAGTATGCTGACTCATCAATCGTGGCAACTTGGGCAACAAAAGAGGTAAGTGCTGTTGTTGGAGGCGGTTATGCTGACAGTGACACCGAATTAAGACCTCTTGACGCAATGACACGTCTTGAATTTGCAAAGGTTATGGATAAGCTTGTAACACTGTACATAGACAAGGAAGGCGAATACACCCAGCTTCCCGACGGCAATGTTCTTGTAAGGGCAGAGGGAGTTGTTTTCAAAGGAATTACTTCTTCCAGAGCAGTCTTTATAGGTGACGGTGTTAAAGGCAATACGGAATTTACCGATTGTGTAATGGAACGTATTATTATCCGTGGAGGAAGAGGCGTTCTTAATTCCGGCACATACACAAATGTACGTGCTATAGGCAACGGCACACAGATGGAGCTTAAGCAAACTCCATCAAAGCTTGTTAAAATATATGAGGATGGAACTACAGGTAAGTTTTTTGCACAGTCAGGAAAGGGTATTATAATCCTTCCTCAGGTAGAAGTGGAAATTCAGTAAAATGTAATATAGAGAGGTTGTTGCAACTTGTAACAACCTTTCTTTTTCAAAAGCAGGGGGGCGAGGCCTTTTGAAAAAGATACAAATATACACAGACGGTGCCTGCACAGGAAATCCCGGAAAAGGGGGATACGGTGCAGTTCTTATTTATAACGGGACAGAAAAACAGATAAGTAAAGGGTTTAAAAATACAACAAATAACCGTATGGAACTTCTTGCATGTATAGATGCACTGAAAATGCTTAAAGAGCCGTGCGATGTAAGCCTTTATAGTGATTCGAAGTATCTGACTGATGCCATAAATAAGGGGTGGCTTCAGGGTTGGATAAAAAACGGATGGAAAAAGGCTGATAAAAAAAAGGTTCTGAATGTGGATTTATGGATACAGCTTACTGAGCTTTTAAAAGAACATACTGTAGAATTCATATGGGTTAAAGGACACAACGGAAATAAATATAATGAGATTTGTGACAGCCTGGCAGTGGATGCCTATACAAACTCAGCGGTGTTTGATGATACGGAATACACAAATGTAAAAAACCTTTAAATAAAAGTGTATCGCTATTGACAAAAAGCCGCATTTTGTATTAAAATGAAATGTAGAGAATGTTTTTGGAGGTCTTCGTATGAATAACACAAATGATCTTGAACAGATTGATATAAAACGAATGATAGAAATAGTTTTAGACAGAATAGTTTCTATCGTTGTAATTACACTCGTTTTTGGATTGGTTTCATTTGCGCTCAGTAAGTATTTTATTACTCCGAAATATGAATCAAGTATCACAATGTACATAAATAACCGTCGAAGCACAACGGCAATTGATCAGGAAAGTGTCGAGACAAAGACACTTTCAAGTGATATTACGGCATCACAACAGCTTGTTCCTACATATATTGAGATGCTTAAAAGTAATAATGTTTTACAAACTGTATCTGATGCTGTTGAAAAGAAAACAGGTGAGGCTTATACAGTAAACAAGCTCAAAGGAATGATTGAGGCGGAGGCTGTTTCCAATACAGAGATTATAAAAGTTTCTGTAAGAGTGGTTGATGCAGCTATTGCACGTGAAATTGCAAATACAATCGCAGATGTAGCGCCTGATAAAATACAAAACTTTATAGAGCGAAGTGATGTGAGAATTATTGACAGGGCAAAAATTTCAACATCTCCCGTAACACCGAATGTAAGAAACAATACAATTTTAGGTGCGCTTCTCGGTCTTGTTCTCAGTATTTCATTTATACTTCTTCGCGAGCTTTTTGATGTGCGTGTAAAAGCAGCAGACGATTTGGTAATGCGGTTCCAGTACCCCGTGCTTGGTTCTATTCCTGAAATTTATGTATCGTATGATGATAACGTGTTTGATGAGGAATAAGGAGGAATTAAAATGCCAAATATTATTTCTACACTGAGAAAATTCCCTTCTAAAATATTAAAAAGGGGAATTGCAACACAGGGCTCACCGCTTGTTGTAAAGCGCGCAAAGGTGCTTAACGATAAAAGTTCATTCCATGTAAAGGAAGCGTATAAGGCTCTCAGAACAAATGTTGTATTTACAATACCTCGCGAGGGTGCTAAAAAAATTATTATCACAAGTGCACTTGCAGGTGAAGGTAAGAGTACAAACTGTCTTAATCTTGCAATATCATTTGCGCAGACGGGTGCAAAGGTTCTGCTTATTGACTGTGACCTCAGAAAACCCAATGTTGCAAATTTGCTTAATATTTCTTCCTCGCCGGGACTTTCAAATGTCCTTGCAAATCTTTGTACAATTGATTCTGTTATTATACATTCTGATTATGCCAATCTTGACGTTATTCCTTCAGGGGATATTCCGCCAAATCCGGCAGAGCTTCTTGGGTCTGTGTCTATGCAGGAAACCTTAGAAAAGCTTTCTGAAATATACGAATATATTTTCCTTGATTCTTCTCCTGTTAACATTGTTACAGATGCCGCAGTTATGTCAAAAATGGTTGACGGAATACTTCTTGTGGTAAGGCAGGGAAGGACGGATAAGGAGTCTGTTGCGGAGGCAATTAAAAAGCTTTCGTTTGTAGAAGGAAATATTATAGGATTTGTCCTTAACGGAAGACTTTCCGATGTAAAACTCGGTTACAGATATGGAAAACTCGGATATTACCGTTATGGAAAGAAAAGGAGATATTACAGAAGCGGTTATTATGGCGGATACGGTGGCTATGGCGGATACGGCGGCTATGGCGGATACGGTGGCTATGGTTACGGCTATGGTTACGGCTACGGCTACGGAAGAAGTTCAAATCATGATGCACAACAGCAAAAGAAGTAAGGTGATATAATGATAGATTTCCATACTCATATTTTGCCCGGTGTCGATGATGGAAGCATGTCTGCGGCTGAGTCTGTAGAAATGCTGAAAACTCTTAAAGAACAGGGCGTAAGCAGCGTTTTGCTTACGCCGCACTTTTATGCGCATTATTTTAGCGTGGAAGAGTTTCTTGAAAACCGCGAAAGCTCACTTAAGGAGCTTTTGAAGGCTCTTGGGGAAGAGGGTTTGGATATTAAGCTTTATTTAGGATGCGAAGCGTTATATTTTGATGAGCTTTGGAGAATTGAAAATCTTAAAGAACTCTGCATATGGGGAACTGACTGTCTTTTAGTTGAACTACCGTTTTCTTCCTGGCAGGACAGCGTGGTTGAGGGAATTGAGAGGATTGTAAGCAAAGGTGTTACACCTGTGATTGCGCATTTTGACAGATATTTAAAGTATAGAGGGAATCTTGAGAAAATATACAGACTTGTTGAGGCGGGTGCACTCTTACAGCTTAACTGCA
>JAEIGA010008156.1_pt1 | contig 15879 bp, 23 predicted proteins | sample 9270691 | NCBI WGS metagenome assembly JAEIGA01 (sample SAMN17057246, study PRJNA624740) | gut metagenome | biome: biome; isolation source: fecal sample | host: Bos grunniens | place: China: Xizang | collected 2019
CAGAGCATTTATAAAATTCATATTCATTTCTTATCAAGCCTTTCTTTTAGTCCCACATAGTTTCGTAGGTTTTAAAATCTTCTGCAGTCTCAGTAAGAGATTCTACAAGTAAGTTATCATACTCAGGAGTTCCGTAGTTTGGAGTATTCATATAAAAGCCGAGAGCTCTTATTAAGTCTTCGTAGCCCTCACCAAATTTTGTAGCTCTTAACATTTCGTCAGTCTTAACTCTGATTGACCACTTGTCGTCAAAGCGACTTGTGTTAGCTTTAATAGTAGAAACCCACTCAGTTCCGTCACCTGCTTCGAAGTATTCTTTATACTCGAAAGAATACTCTTCAAGTTTAACAACTTCCGTCTTAGTAACTATCGGAGCCGTATGAGTTTGAGCGTAGTCTATAAGTTTTTTAAATCTATTCTTAAATTTATTCTTAGATACGCCAGAAGTACCAGCTGCTGATGAATTATTATTTGAAGCAACCTTCGTTGTATTCATTTGTATCCATTCATAAAGTCGTTGCATAAACTTTAATCTCCTTATATATAATTAAAGCTTCCAAGAAAGATTTTCTTTTCTCAGAAGCAGTAAGTTTTATTTTTGAGCCTTCTCGAACATCCCTTTTTTCCATTCATTTAATTTAGCGTAACTTTATAGCTCAAGTTTTATTATTTTAATAATCTAATAATTTATATAATTATATTTGTTAACATGTCGTATTTGAATAGTTAAGTTCAATATAGATAGTTAACATATCATATTTGAATAGTTATTTATATAAAAGAAAAAGTCTAAAGACTTTTAAATCTTTAGACCCTTATCTTCATTTTCAATTTCTTCTAATAGAGATTCGAGAATACTTATCTGTCCTCGCCAATAACCGAGAGCCCAGTTTCCTGCATCAGTAAGATTTCCTCTATCAGCTTCTAACTTCTCAGCTGCTTCAGTAGCTCTCTGAAGTTGCTGCTTAATTTTTTCTATTGTCATAGTAACTACTCCTTATTCTTTTCTGTAACTATAAAAGTATCTTCTTTTTCTTCTATGATATTATATTTTTCATATACTTCTTTAAAAGATGCAGAGTCTTCTATTTTTATTTCATACTGAGTTTCTGTTAACTTAGCAGGACAATGTTTATCTGCATAGAGCATGGAACCTATTGTTATAGAAGCACCTATCGCTATTATTATGGTAAAAACCTTAGCTGGAAACGGAGCAGGTTCCCAAGGTTCAAGTCCTTTAGTTGATTTATACATTATAACAAAACTAATAATAGCTGAAATAATAAACGGAATAAAACAAAGGAACAGCTGCCAATCAGCAATGTCATAGATTTCAATTACATCAAGAATAGTTACACCAGTCATTTTAATATACCTTCTTTCTTATAATATAAATTCCTCTACCACTGTGGGATTTTTTTCTGATTTATACAGTACACAAGCTTGCTTAGCACTCTGAACATCCGGATAGCCTTCAGCTAGCCCAATATCTTTCCACTTAGTATCCCAAAGTTTACCTGTCCAAATATCTTCGCCAACCTGTGCTTTAAAAGAATCAAGATATTCTATAACTCTAAATTTCATATAATACTCCCCTCTTTGTTAATTAGCTTTGACTCTTATCTGAAATTCTCTAAAGGTATCTTCAACTTTTTTTTGTTCAACTCTCTGCCACTCGATACAAATTATGTTAGAGAGGATGTACATATTCCCAAAATTGTCTTTTACATAACCGTCTTCTTTTATATCTAACATAAGATAATCAGGAACAGACGTTCTTATTTTTTGAGTAATCACCCAGTCCGAAGTTCTACCTTCATGTTTTTTACCATCTACTGTAATAAAGATAGGTTTATATCGACACAAAGTAACCTTTTCTTTTTTAAATAATTTTTTAAACATAATTTAAAACCTCCGTTATTTTTATTTTATTATACGATAGCCCTTAAACTAAATTTTAGTAAAAATAAAAAGAGCTTAAAGAAAATCTCTAAGCTCTATAAATTATTTATTAATCCCATAAATTCTTATATAATTCAAATTCATCGATAGTTGACAAAGTTTCACATAATTTTTTATCTTTAATATAACCTTGCACTAAAAGATTTGTTAAAACCTCATCCCAACCATTATACCAAGTAGTATCTAAAAGTATTTGTTTAGATATTTCATCTTTTATATTTACAATAAAACATTTTCTATCTGATAAATATTTAATATGAAGTATTTGCTTATTGTAACTAAAAGCAAGATGTGCGATTAATTCTTGAGATTCTAGCTCTTCGACACTACAGCTGAATATAGTTTTTAAATGATTAACTAATTTTTTAAAGTTTTCTGTAAAGTCTTCCTCAGTAACTAATGAATTATTATTAGTTAATTTCCATTCTTGTAGTTCTGTATTAAAAATTGTACAAGCTTCCCAAGGAATAATTCCATGGTATTCCCAAGTTGAATTTTCTTCATCGGGCTCAAGAATAACATTTTTATCAACTTCAAATTTAGACTCATCTAATTTAGTAGTATCTATTTCAAGAATAATAATATTTTCTAGGTAAGCATCCGGGTCGTCTCTTTCATCTACCCACTCGGATTCTTCAGCATAACTTTCTGCTACCCAAGGGTCATCAGCTAAATAGACTACTCCTCTAACAGAGTCTGTCCACATTTTTCTTTTTGTATTGCCTAAACCTTTTTGTTGAATAGACTTTAAAAATTGTTTATAAGTAGCATGATATAACTTTTCTGGTATCATCTTTGCTTTCCTTTCAGTAGGTTGTTTGTATAATTTAGCAAAAATAAAAAAGAACTTAGAGAAAAGTATCTAAGTTCTTTAAAGGTTAATCCCAGTAGGAATTTATATTTTTATAGTCTGGATAATGTTCATTCATAAACTCTTTTAATTGTCTTAACAAAGAATCCTTAATATTACCGTCTACTAAAAAATCACCAGTAGCTGGTACACATTCAGTGCAAAAAATAAGTTCTTCTTGGTCTTTAATAGTTCCTTGAAAGTCTGAAGTTGACCATATTTCATAATCAGAATCTGCAGGAGCAATATGACCAACATCTAAATGAAATCTAGTACTAAAGTTAGTAAAAGCATCTCTATCATAAAACGCTGCTTTATAAAAGAAGTCGGCTCTAAGTCTGCCCTTATTATCAAACAAATTATTCCACATTGAATGGTCGGTTGCTTTAATTTTCCAGCCCTCTGGAAGTTTTACATTCCAGAATAAATCATCATATTCATCAACAATAATAATACCCATTTTTTCATATTGTTGTCTTGTATAATTAATATTATTCTGTGTAACAATTTTACTACGCTCTTCGTACTCCATAGAATCTTTTACGCCGTTCCATCTAATTCCGTCAGGAATAGCGTGGTCATTTACTTTTTTCGGGAGACGCTGATTTCTCACAATAGCCTGCTGACCTCTTTTTTCTTGTATTTCAATAGCTTTAGAAGGACTTTTACCTTCCATTGCAAATAAGCAACCATCTATAAAAGTAATCATATCATCATAATTAGTCATATATTATTCCTCCTATATTATATACATCCATAGTGCTCAGTAAAAATTTCACCTTCAAACGGTTCTACGCTATAAAATTTAGAAATACAGGTTTCGCTATTTATAGCATTAATAAACTTAGAAAGTTTTTCCTTCGCGTTATCACGACCGGTGGCATGCACAAGAGCTGCGGTATCAGTAAAAGATACACCATCGTCAACTTCGAATTTAATCTTATAAAACATAAATCTACCTCACTTAATCATCTATATCTTTTAAGGGACAGCTTTTACACTTAAGATATTCCCAGTTTCTTTTTGCTTTATTATAAACATAAGGAACTAATGCTCCGTTAAAGCTACATCTTTTCTGAATATAAGAAGTAGCACACCAATTGCTTTCTTTACTAGCTTTTCTAACAATGCCATCATTTATACAAAACCGACATTTATTACATTTATCTGGAATTTTCTTTAATCTAGTCTGTGCTACAATCATGTTAATGGTCACCTTTTACTTCTTTTATTTCTAATAGCTTTTTCAAGGCTTCATCTGTAACAAACCTATCATAGTAAACTGAGTTAGGATTTCCGGTTACCACTTTAATCCAACCTTTTTCTAAAAGAAACTCGTCAGGGGCATTAATTTTATTTTCTACTAAATTACTTTTTGAGTACTCAGTAGGATAGTGCATTCTAACCAAATCGTGGGCTAATGATGCGTGTTCCATATAAGAACAAATATAAGTATTTCCTAAAGTGTCAATCCAACCGTAGTTAAACTTTGGATTATTAATTTTAATTTTAAATATATCATAATGAGAGGAGAGTGAAGGCCAAGTATCAGATTCAATAATAGCAATGCATTCTTCTTTGATAATAGTATGATAGCCACCACACTTATTCATACAGATAGGCATAGTATCTTCTATACCATATTTATCTATTGCCAGACTAACATACCAATAAGACCTTGCTTCATCGAGGTCATCAATATATTCCCAGGCTTCAATATCTCCCCAAGGCTTTTTATAAATACAATATTTTTTACTCATAATAAAATCCTCCAAAAACTTATTTATATTTTAATTATACAATAAAGACCTATCTAAATTTACATTTTAATAAAAAAAGACGTGCTTTAAGCACGTCTTAAAATAATAAACTCAGGTAAATTAACAAACATCTGCCTTAGAATAATTTTTTATTCGAAGTACAGTTGTACCAAAAAAATCATTTTCATATTTAACTAAGCAGTTAGCATATTGAGGAAATTTTTTTAAAATCGAACCAATAGAAAAATCTTCTTCAAGAAATTTTCCTACTGTATCAACGTCATCTTGTAATACAAAAACAGAGTATCCCTGCATATTACAACCGCAATCTTGATGAATCTGCTTTAAAGATTTACCGATAGGATTATAAAGAAACATAAATGCACCCTCCTATTTTATTACATATTTTTATATATTTCTTTTAGTGTTTTAGTCAAATACTCATATTCGAGACTGTCTTCTTCTAAGGTTTCTCTAAATTCATAAATTACATCATAAGCTTTTTTATAAGGTCTTGTTACTTTCCTGCGTCGTTTTTCAACTTCATCTTGAACCCCTTTAAGAGACTCCCCACAGTGAGGACAAAAATAAGCAGGAAAAGACGTAAGTTCTTTTTTACACTTACCACAAGAATAGATGTAAACAGTTTTAATACTGTACTGACCGCCACATCTTGGGTCTTCATCATAATTTCGTATTTGTTTAGTGTCTTTAATAATTTTTGCCATAAGTATTACCTCCCAAACTATTATTTTTGATAGTCTTGTATAACCCAACCAAAAAGTTTTTTCCAAAGCCATTTAGAGAATTTAGAAAATTTCTTTTTAGATGTAATAGTTATATCACCTAAATTAATAATCGACTTAATTTCCTGACAATCTATAAACGTTCTTTGAACACAAACATAATTTATAACTTGATTTGTTTGGCGTATATCAGTGGACAGCTTTTCAAATTGTTCATCAATCTGCTTAAAATTATTATTAAACTCTTTTTTAGTTTGTTCTTTTTCAAGATCAAAAAGACTTTTATCTTTTTCATAAACAGCTTTAAAATCACTAAAAGCATCTTTAAATACTAATTGATGTGAGATAAAATTCATTTTTGTGTCCCTCACTTTAAAATTTCTTTCGCGGTATAATATTCAATATAATCTGTATTAAAGCTATCTATTTCAGCCTTACCTATTCCAACTAATACGGCACTAGGATCAGTTTCTTGTAACTGATTAAAACCTTTGACTGCCCCTTCAAAAGAGCTAAAATAAAATTTTCGTTCAAAAGCAAAAATATTGCCTTTTATATCAGCTTCTAAAATAAAAATGTATTCCATAAAGATACTTTCCTTTCAAATTTAATTTATAATACAATAAAAATAGTTTAAAATTAAAAGTACTTACGTATTACTTCATAAAAAATAAAAAGTATAGCGCCTCTTATAAGAGGCGCTATACTTTTATAACTCTATACTTTTATAATAAGTATTATTCTGTAACATCTCCGTTAATTCTAGTCATTGATAATGTTGTTATGTACCCATCAGGACCTATATTATCCACCTGCCTAGTTACTATATAGAGTCCACTAGCTAAATGTTTTTTCCCGCCTGGGAAAATTATATTTAATCGTACATATTGCATTAAAGTAGCTGGACGGAGCAACCCTTGAATAGTTATTGTCGCATTAATTGGAAATTGTGTTGCTTTAGTCCACCAGACTTGATCGCTAGCCTTAGTATCAAAGCCAGAATTGCGAGACATACTGGTAGGAGCATAAACATCTTCCCAATTGCCATCAGGTCCTATTCGACGTACATAATTTTCAGGATGCGCTAGGTTTTGATATTCATAATAAATAGAGTAGTTTGCATGATTTTCAATCTGAAAACTTCTAACTATATTAGATGTTTGAATACCTACATCTATTTCATAAGCATCACTATGTTCCATAACTGCTGAAACTTTAGAAATTTTAAAATATGGACCTTTTTTACTCAAAATCTTATTAGCATTAGTAACAGAGTCGTCATAAATAGATAAAACATAGATATCCTTACTAATACCTAAAGGTGATCCCGATGGTATCATACAACCAGCTAAATAATTTATATAATCGAGTGCAGAAATATTTTGTTTGGATTCTAACATTACTGGCGCGTCATCACCAGCAATTAAGCTATCTAGATCAGCAGCAGTCATACCAGTAAAGGTATTTTGAAGACTTTTATTTTCTCTAAAAAGCTTTTTAATTTCGTCGCTAGGTTTAACTTTTCTTGCAGGCGCAGGCTTCGTTACACTACCGTCAGTTGTAAGAGCTGCTCCTGAGATCGCTTTAACTGTGTAAGTAATGACGCTACCCGAGATATTAAAATTTTGTTGAACATCTGTAATAATTGCTTCTTCATTTTTGTAAATATATCCAGGCGTCTCAGCATCCCCATAAGTAAATATAATTTTTCTTGAACGACTGACATTTGAAAAAACTTTTTCAAAAAAGTTAGGGTCGTCAAACTGAGTAACAGGATAATCAATGTGTAAGGTATAGTTGTTAACTTGACCATTGATTTTAATTATTTCAAGTCCTGTGATATACTGAGGATATTGAACAGAAAAGGACTCAAAGAATCCGGCATTGTTAATTCCCCATTTTTTAGTTTGTTCATCAAAAATTCCAAAGGTATAGCTTCCTATGGTAACTTTAACCCAAGGCACTTGAACTCTGGCTTGACTAGCTAATAAGCTTACATTTTTTTTAATACGACTCATTTATTAATCCTTCCAAATTCTATACTTGTAATATTGGGAATTTTCAAAGTTTCAAATTTATCTTTTAAAGGCCTAAAAGCATCTTGAATATCATTAAAATACGCAATAACCCACCAGTACGTTGGATTGTTATAGTACTTGAGAGCCAATGAGTGTAAGGTATCACTATTTTTAATTTTATGAGTAAAATACTCAGAATTAGTTTTTAGATTAGTACCGATACCGTATACCTCTTTATCAGTTAAAGTATCATAGTAATAAGGCACATAAGTGTATCTATTTAAATAACTATATGTATTATAATTTTTATTTTTAAATGTTTCCATATCTCATATCACCTCTACTTAAATTAATAAGACATTCCTTGTCTCATTGTAGCAGTAAGGCCCCTAAATGAACCATTTTCAAATACAGTAGAAGCATCATAAGGGTCCACCTCAGAGACAGAAAAAGAAATTTCTATACCAGCATATTTCTCATTTACTAGTATAGGCTTACTAAAAGTAACACGAATACCAGAGGTAACTACACCTTTTATAAATACTTCACTACCAAGTCTGATTCCTACTAGTGGTGGCTCGATAGCTTTATTAGATAAATTATACTTGGGTACTGCAATAGCTTGTAATGCATGGATAAAACTTTCAGCGCGATCTTCGCCTTCATTAGGAACTACATTACTATAAGCTTCTTCCTCAAACATATCTCTGTGAAATCTTAGTGTGATTTCAACAGTTCTTGGACCTGAATATCCAAATGTGTAAACTGGAGCAGATCTTCCTAACGTATTTGTGGGCGTAAATGTTGAAGCCATGCTATCACTAACAGAATCTGGATAACAAGGAAGCTGCCAATATTTTATATCTTCATCTAGATGAGAAATGTATATATAACAGTCAGGTAAAATTCTACTAAAGATATCATTATCTGTCAATTTGCTTAGCCTCCTCATTCAATATTATATAAACCATTATAAATATCTGTATTTTGAATTGTATCAGTTACAGTACTTATTAAGTCATTTTCAAAAGTCTGTCCTCGTATATTTCTAGGTAGAAGCTTCCAAGATGCATACCACTTTTCAACATCTTTATCTATAAAGCCTAAGGTATCATACAAGCTACTTTTCGAGTTATGACCTAAAGTTGGCTGCAAGCCCCTCCTAGCGTCTACTAAAGTTTCTTTTACTCCGTCATTATCTAAATCTTTAGCTTCAATAGGGCCAGTATTCATTATATAGTCATATGCAATTTTTTGCATTTTAGGTTCCCATAAACCGCTTATATTAAAGTAATAACCATTTTTTGACATCACTTTTTGAGCTCTTTTAATATTATCTGGAATTTCATCTGCAGTAGTTATAGCACTACCAGTCAGATATTCCACTAATCGGTCAGCAAAAGGATAGGATTCTCCCGTATTGAGCAATAAAAGCTGTAATTTACTGATCGGCTTAAAAGGTCGCTCATTTAAGTCTGGTAATTCACATTTTAATATTGTGTTTGTTATTAGTTCTGTACTAGGGTCTATATAACTAGTTTCAGTTTTATTAGCTTGAAAGTTTATTTTCAAAGTATTTTGTTTATAATCCCATAAAGTTTCTTCAGAGTTGTTAATTAATTTAACTTCAGGCTTATAGAGAAAATCATTGTAATTTAAATAATCACCTTCTAAGATTACTATAGAAGACCTACATGAAGTTGGAACTTTAATAAAAAGCTTTAAGTCTTGCTCTTTATTTAGTATATCCCACCGAGAAATATTAGTTGAAGATAAAAAAGTAGGTATATACTCTGTCTTAGAAGAAACTAAATTAGAGCTTTCTAGTGCTCTATTCCAGTATTTTACATTTAAGCAATCATATAAGAAAGGTTGATTAAAGTTTGTTTTTTGATATTTTTTATAAGTTTTTTTCAATAACTCTTGAGCTTTACTTGAAGTGTCAAGTTTAGTTCCATAAAACCCGCAGAAAAGCTCAATACCCTGTGAACTATCTATAGCAATGGTGTAGTCAGAAAAAAGTTTAACAGGGATAGCATAAATTCTATAGTTAGGATCATTTGAATCTAGTGTAATTTCGGGAAAAACTACTTTATTAACACTGGTACTAACTCCTGGTATAAGCTCTTTTTCGACTATTACAGTATTTTGTGGAATTTTTAAATATATATTATTATACACTTTATTATCAAAGCAATTATATAAGGACATTAGATTGATATCATGATAGTCTCTTAAAAAACGTAAAAAGTCTCCGAGATAGTTATGGGTTCGGCTATCATAGATATTACCAGAACTTTTAAAAGTCTTTGTTAGCCCATCTACTTCGTTATTTCCCATAAAAAGAGCTTTTGAATTATCTAGCCAAAAAGTATGAGCAGGAGCATCTTGTAGCGGGTTTTTCCAAAAATAGTTATACAAATTGTCGTCTTTCAGATAATTTACCCGAATGGCTTTTCTAGACTTTCCCAGTGTATTAATAGACTCGACTACTCGAGGATCTTCTTCTCCGTGTATTTCAAAGTACTTTGCAAATTCTTTAGTATATATTTTACATGTCGGAATACTTACAGAAGCTAAAAGTTGCTTTAAGTAATTAGTAAAAATATGTGTATTATTAAATTTAAACATTTATAAATCTCTCCTAAATTTTATAGCCAACCACCGACATCTAAAGCTCCTGAAAAGAACTGATTGATTCCACTAGTTGGTGCATTGCCTACAAAACCGCTTTTTGCTGCAAGAGCAGCTGACTGTCCTGCTAATCCAGCAGGACCAGCTAAGAAATTACTACTACCGCTATGGTTTCCACCGTTTACTAAGCCATAGCTATCAACTCTAACTCTAAAGGTAGCAGATCCTTTTACAACATCATCAAGCAGCTCATATATTTTTAAGACAGTTTGATTTAGCTCGTCAACCTGATTAGACTCAGCGTCTTCCTGAGCTTCGACCATTAAGCTTTTTTTAGTATCTTCTGCTTCTTGTATAGTTGAGTTTTTAATATCACTGCTTGCCGCATTACCCACATAGCCAGATCCAGAAGTACTTCCCCCGCCATCATTACTCATAGCAGCAGTGATTACACCTGCTCCACGTGGAGTAATAGCTAAGCCAGAACCTGACTTAATGCCCATAGTATTTAGCATCGCTCTACCGCTGAAGGATGATGCAAGACCTGAAATCATTGGCCCTAAACTTCCTAAAACTCCTGTGCCGACAGCAGCGACACGCATCAAATCAGAAACTGTTGTATTAAGGTCGACACCAAAGCCCATCACATTTACAAAAGGTAGGTCAATACCACCTACAGTAGAGTCTAGCATTTTAGCTAATTTATAAATGAGGTATGATACCGGATTATTTGCCATGGAACTGGCTAATGAATACATACCATTTTCCCAAATGTTAGTCATCATTTCACCAAGGCTGGTACGCTTAGCCATAGAGCCGGCCATCGCAGTTAATTGACTAACCATCATATCATAAGTTAAGTTACTTTTAGAAATATCTGTAACAGAACCTTTAGAAGCTAAATTAACAGCGGCTTTTAAATCTGATGCTCTAACACCAAACACAGAAGCTAATTGTTGTTGCACTACTTGATTTTCTGCTGAAGCTTCAGCGATTTCAGCTAAGTAATTTACAGTAGCCTGTAATAGTTTATTTGTATCGCTAGAGTCTAATCCATCTGTAAGAATATCTGCAATAGATAGTCCTGCGTCATTCGCAGCCATTATGATTAAATTACCAGCACCTCCGCCAGTTAAGCCTTCTATCTGTCCGGCACCAATTTGACCTAAAGCAGCTGCGATACTATCTACAGCATTTCGAGACATACCTACTGAGTATAAAGAGCCCATCCATTTTTGTACTTGATACTCAACCTCAGTAGCCAAAGCTCCAGGCATTAATGATTCCATCTCTTCTAAGCTGCTTCTAACACCGCTAGCAACACTATTTAAGTATTCCGTATTTTCATACATACTATTTAAAAAAGTATTTAATGCTGATTCCATACCTAAGCGGCCCGCGGTTGAATCTTCTTGCTGAATTCTTATTAATCTTAATAAGGTGCCGTCTGCAACACTAAAAGTAGTTGCAATTTTTTCTTGTATAGTTTTTAAGAAAGCTCTCTGTTTAAGATTAAAAGCAATACCTTCTCCAACAAGTTCTTTAATATTTTCAGCAAATTTCTCTTGTTGGAAATAAGGAGTTACCAGACCAACACTCATCATGTCTTTGGATAGCTGATCCCAGTATGAACCTGCCCAAGTTTCGTTGCCAGAACCTTGTAAACGAGTATCAATAATTCCTTTAAAGCTAGCAATGGAGTCAATCTTTGTTTCTAGTTGTGCAGCAAGGTCAGCTACAGCTTTTACGATTGCTGAAGCTGTTTTGTTTGCATTATAACTACCGTCTTCATCTCTAGTAAGGTTTCTTATAGCCTCTTGTTTCTCGGCGAATGTTTTTGCATTTTTAAGTGCATCAAGATTTTCAGCAGTCTGCTTACGTTGAAGTTCGGAAAGTTCTTTAACAAGCTGTTCAGCATGTTCTTGTCTAAGTTTTTCAAGATTTTCTTCTTCAAGACTAAACTGCGCATTAGCACGTTCTTGAATTGCCGCCGCCGCTTCTTCGTCTAAAATACCGTTATTTCGTCTTTTAGCCTCTAGCTCAGCTTTTGTTATAAAATCAATTCGTTTTTTTGCTAGCTCCTTTAAAATAGCATCTTCTTCTTTTGCAGCATCCAAAGAAGCACGGAGCTGACCGGCTTCATCTAAATTCGCTTCGCTAGTGAGAGTTTCAGCTAAAAGTGCATTTAGAGTTTCTTGACCCTCTAAACGGGTGTTATCGATTTCTTGTCTTTTTTGAAGTCTAAGCTCCAACATACGCTCTTCAACATCTTGTGTTTTAGCGTACTCTAAGGCAGCTCTGGTCCCGATAAAACTTTTTTCTGCTTCAAAAACTTTTTTTGCACTAGCAGTTTTTAATTTAGAAATTTCTTCACTAATTCTAACATCATTAATAAAAAGATCTTCTTGGTCTTCATTGCTCTGCTTAGCAATCTCGTCTAAGAGTGCTTTAATTGCTGCTAGGCTGTTTAGTTTATCCTCAAGTTCTTCTTGACTTTCGCCAAGAAAAAGTTCTTCACCATCTAAGTCTCTATTTAAATTAGAAGTATTATTAGATTTAGTATTAGCTTTATTTGAATTATCTGGAGGACTTCCTTTATACTCAACTGTAAGAGGCCCTTTAGGTAAATTAGAAAGTACCTGCATAAAGTCAGGTTCAATACTATCTTTATGAGCAACACTATCTAAAAATTTATAATATGTATTTGTGTAAGTTTCTAAATTGCCGATTCGAACATTACTTATGTCAATTTCGTATTTAAGAATTTTTTCTGCAATTTCTAATTGCTTTTCTAAAAGTCTTTCAAGCTTGTCTAAAGAGCCTTGAAATTGACTAAATTTTTCAGGTACTGTATTAGCATTAAACTTATCCATTTAAAGAACCGTCCTCCTAATTTATTAATTAATGCTGGTTTCTAATCTCCTCTATGGCTTTTTGAGTAGCATCTCGTTTTTCATTAATACACTCAATCAGATAAACTCTCTCTTGATAGCTTAAATTTAAGACATCTGTATAACTGGTATTCAAATTATCGCTTATATACCAACATTCCTTAACAATTTCTTTGTATCGTTTTGGACCATAGGCTGAGCCGTCTTTAGATATTTGTGGGTCTAAAAAACTCGGGCCCGAAGCGAAAAAATGTGGTTACTTCTTCTCCACACTTTGGACATGTAAGATACAAAATATTGTCCAATCCTATCTGTTGATTTAGTTTATCTATATTATTTAAAAGTTTTTGTAAATCCATTGCTGGTAGGCTAGTAATAATATTTTCTAATTCAGTTTCATCTTTTTTATCGCCATCAATTAAATCAATATTCATCTGGATTTTTATTAAGGTTTCAAAATCGATTGTTGCATTTTTATAGCGACGTTTCATTTCTTTAACTTTAGCTTCTGACTCCTCAATTATCCTAGGAGATAAGAAGTTAAGTGTAATAGTTTTACCACTTCTCGGAAGTACAAAGGTTTGCAAGTTTTCAATAGTTTTTTTGTCAAACTCTTTTATAGTCAATTGTCCTAAGTCTGCAGTAGTTTCTATTAATTCATTACAAACTGGACATCTAAGCGCTACATTGTAGTCTTCTCCATAAGTGACAATTCTTAATTTATGTAATAAAAATTCGTAATCTCCTAAGCTCATATCATACACGTGTATTCCAGGTTTTTCAATGCAGCAGCCTTCTATAATATCAGCCAGGGTTTTTAATGGAGTGCTAGAAGGAGATAATCTTTTCATCTCATCTCTGGCCGTCATAGATCGAAGTTCGATATGAGGGTTTATTTGTTCTGTATAAATTTTTCCTTTTGAAGGTAGCTCGTAACCTTCCATAATTGTATAGTCAGTCTGTCGCTCACTCATACTAATTTGTCCTTTCATTTAAAAATTATAATTCTCGGTTTTCAAAATAATGTTCTAATATATATCTAATCAGAGCTGAAACTGTCATATTGCGTTCTTTTGCAGTAGTTTTTAAGCGTGTAGTTAGAGGAATAGTTGATTCAAAAGTTTGCATAATTTTATTGCTTCTATCTACTTTTTTTCTACCCATGGCAAATAGCCCTTTCTTTTAGATATTTATAAAACATTCATATAATTTAGCAAAATAAATTTATTAAATTTATAATTTGTAAAATAGCTTCTATATAAAAAGCACTCTCCTACGACAGGAGAGTGCTTTTTATATAAATATTTAATTAATCAGGTCTATTCATTTCTGCTCTATCATATTGAAGAGTCGCAGTAATTTGTCTTTTACCATCATTTTCTTTGTCAAAATCGCCCTCAGTGATTTTGCTAAGCCAGCAACCATAAATTGTCCAACTTCTAACTTGTTCAAAATCCTGAGTATATTCAATAAGAGTGCAATTTTTCTTATAATCTTTCATTCTTCCGCCTTTGCGGGTATATACATCATAAGCAAGTGCCTGCCAAGCCATTAAAATAGCTTTAGTATCAAGACCGACTACATCATCTACTACAATATCGCCAGTAGTAAACTCAGGTACACCGGCAAACTTAACTGTATCATTACCTCTTTTGTACTCTAATACTTTAACGTCAAAGTGAGGTACAGGAGCCTTAACTACATTAAGTTTTAAAGTTTCTTGTGCTTTTGAAATTTTATCATTAGCAGTAGCTGCCTTTCTATCTCCACTATAAGTAGCTCTAACAATATTGTCAATATCATGAACAATAAGTGAGAAGAAACCAGTTCTAGCAGCTTCATAGTTAGCTAAATTTGTACTTATATGTTTAGCAGATAAACTATTTGACATGTTCTATTTCTCCTTTCAATTAGTCAGTCACAGTTGCAGTAGTTTCACCAAAAGCATCTTCAAGAGAAACTTCAAGGATAAAGTCTTCAACAGCTTCAATAGGAACAATTCGTATTTTAGCTTTTAAAGTTGCTTTTTTGTCTGTGTATACTTTCATAATTCTGTAATCTCTAATGCCTTGGTCAGCTTTCATTTCCTCAAGTGTAGGTCTAATAGCTTCACAGAAATTAACCCAAAGAGTGTCGCTATTAGGATCAAAGGTAAATTTTCTGCAAGCCATATAAAGCTGTTTTTTGATTGTAATGCAAAGGTGTCTAATGTTTAAAAAGCTACTCGCTACCAAGTCACCATTTTTTAGATTACCTTTTTTACCTAAAGGCTGTGTAGTACGATTACCCCAAAGATAGTAGCTGCCTCTGAAATTTGCTATAACATTACAAGCAAATTGAACGTCATCTTCTTTAGTCATATATCTTGGCTCAAGAATATTAATAGCTATTTCTCCAAGTTTTACTGAAGTATGGTCTACAACTAAGCTTGACACTCCTCTAGTATATCCTGCAGCTGCATACCATTCTTTATAGCCTAAATTAAGTGAATTTATAAAACAAGCGAGGTAATGGAAAGAACCGGGTAACTCATTATTACCGCCCCAAACATTAGTTTTATCAGTACTTAAACTTTTATAGAAAACGCTAGGTACAGTTAAAGCACAGTATTTTCCAGTACGTTTGTCAACACAATCAAATTCAGATGATATAGCTTCTTGTATTAGTTGCTCTGGTTTTTTAAAAGATGTGGCTGTATAACTATTAGCATCTAGCTCAACTAAAGCAATACAGTCTCCACGTCCAGATTCTACATGAGCATCATCTTCGTTAGTATCACTACTTCTATAAGCAGCTAGATTAGCAATACAAGTATTAGCAGCTGCAAAAGCTTCTTTATCAATACTTGCACTAACTTTTAACATTTCAGTATTAAGATACTCACCTAAAGCATTCCAACATTCTTCAAAATGTGGTTCATAACGAGTAGATGGCTTATTATTTTTAAGACTTTCTGCTCTTTCCTTAACAAAGTCAGCTAATACCTTTTGGTAAGCTGAAGAATTTTCAATAAGCATC
>JAEIGA010008157.1_pt1 | contig 15879 bp, 15 predicted proteins | sample 9270691 | NCBI WGS metagenome assembly JAEIGA01 (sample SAMN17057246, study PRJNA624740) | gut metagenome | biome: biome; isolation source: fecal sample | host: Bos grunniens | place: China: Xizang | collected 2019
TAAAGAGACATCAGTTGGCGTTACATCTGTTTCTACATTGAGAAATACTGCTTCTAAGTTCGAGGGCTTGGCATCTAACAAGTTGACTTATACCTTCTCTGAGACAAATGGCGAGGCTGTTTATCTAGTGGATGATGTGACTGCAATCGAGGGTAATGACAAATCAACTCTAGGTATGTATGTCTTTGGTGACTATACCTTCAATACTCTATATGCAAAATGGGCAGTTGAGGGCGATATTCAATATACTAAAATTTGTGACCTTGATTATGCAGGTTGGCTTTACCAAGAGGCTAACACGGCAGCTCTTCCTTCGGGTGTTGATTACCAATTCATGGGCTTCAAGATTGTTCGTGGCACTTCCTTCCTTTCTGAGAAGGGTGAGGTTAGTGTAGATGCTTTGAGAGTTGACTTTGAGGCATCTTCTACAGATGTTGAGCAAGTAGAAGTGAATGCAGACGCAGATGGCAAAGTACTTGAGAATGGTAAATTGCTCATTAACAAGAATGGAGTTAAGTACAATATGCAAGGTGCAGTTCTAAAGTAAAAAAAACTGCTCTAACGATTTAATATACAGCGGCTGCAAATAGCAGTCGCTGTTTTTTTTGGTATAAAAAAACACTCAAGATTTGTGTAATTGTATTTTTTTTTTGTAACTTTGCACGCTAATTTGTGTGTAATGTGCATTGCAAAATATAAATATTGATTATTAATTGTTAATTATTAACTACGAATATGGGTTTTATTGATATTATTACAAAACTGTTTGGCAACAAGTCGCAGAAAGATATGCAGGCTGTAATGCCATATGTGGAAAAAATCAAATCGGCATATGCTGAAATAGATGCTTTGAGTGATAACGAACTCCGCGAGCGCAGCGCGGCGCTTATGCAACGCCTTCAAGATGCCGTAGCAGCCGACAAAACAAAAATTCTTGAGCTCAAGGCTAATATAGAGAGTCTCGATATAGATAAGCGTGAGAAAGTGTATAACGAAATAGATCGTCTTGAAAAAGAAGTGCTTGATATATATGATAAGACACTTAATGATATACTTCCTGATGCTTTTGCTATCGTTAAGAGTACAGCTCGTCGTTTTGCCGAGAATGAGACGATTACTGTTGCAGCGACCTCTATGGATCGCGATTTAGCCGCTGATCCTCGTTTTGACTTTGTGGAGATTGATGGCGAAAATGCTATCTATCATAACTCATGGACTGCTGGTGGTAACGAAGTGGTTTGGGATATGGTGCATTATGATGTGCAACTAATTGGTGGTGTTGTGCTCCATGGCGCAGTTAAGAATGATAAGGAACAACGTGGTTCTATTGCCGAAATGGCTACTGGTGAAGGTAAGACCCTTGTAGCTACATTACCTGTCTTCCTTAATGCTTTGACACACGAGGGCGTTCATGTTGTTACTGTCAACGATTACCTTGCAAAACGTGACTCTGAGTGGATGGGTCCTCTCTATATGTTCCATGGTTTGACTGTAGATTGTATTGATAAGCATAAACCTAATTCCGATGAGCGTCGCAGAGCATACGCGTGCGATATTACTTTTGGTACAAATAATGAGTTTGGCTTTGACTATCTTCGTGATAATATGGCTACTAGTCCAATGGACCTTGTGCAACGAGGACATAATTATGCCATTGTCGATGAGGTAGACTCTGTACTTATTGACGATGCTCGTACCCCATTGATCATCAGTGGTCCGGTGCCAAAAGGAGAAGACCAACTCTTTGACGAGTACAAGCATCGTGTAGAGCTTCTTGTTCGTACGCAAAATACGCTCACAACCAAACTCCTTGCGGAAGCAAAAACCAAGATGGTAAGTGCTGATGACAAGGAGCGTGAGGCAGGTGAATTGGCACTCTTCCGTGCATACAAGGGTATGCCTAAGAGCAAGGCACTTATTAAATACCTTAGCGAGCCTGGTGTAAAAGTGCGCTTACAAAAGACAGAGGAGTTCTATCTTCAAGAGAATGAGAAGAATATGCATATCGCCACTGACGAACTCTATTTCGTTATTGATGAGAAGCATAAAACGATTGAGCTTACAGACAAGGGTATCGATACTTTGACTGGAAATATGGAAGATACCCAGTTCTTTGTGCTTCCAGATGTAGGTAGTGAGGTGGCTGAGATCGAAAAAGCTGGTCTTTCAGACGAGGAAAAACGCCAAAAGAAGGACGAGATTCTAGCTAATTATAGTATAAAATCAGAGCGTGTACATACTGTACATCAGTTGCTTAAAGCATATACACTCTTTGAAAAAGATGTTGACTATATCATTGATGATAACCAAGTTAAGATTGTAGACGAACAGACTGGTCGTGTGATGGATGGTCGTCGTTGGTCCGATGGTTTGCACCAAGCTGTAGAAGCCAAGGAGAATGTAAAGGTAGAAGCTGCTACTCAAACTTTTGCAACCATAACTCTTCAAAACTACTTCCGTATGTACCATAAGTTGTCTGGTATGACGGGTACTGCTGAGACGGAAGCGGGCGAGTTTTATAATATCTACAAACTTGATGTTGTGGTTATTCCGACCAACAGACCAATCGCTCGTGATGATATGAATGATCGAATCTATCGTACTAAACGCGAGAAGTATAACGCGGTGATAGAGGAGGTTGTTGAACTTGTTAAGGCAGGTCGCCCAGTCTTGGTTGGTACTACTTCGGTAGAAATTAGTGAATTGTTGAGCCGTTTGTTGACATTGCGAAAGATTAAGCATAATGTCCTTAATGCTAAGCTTCACCAACACGAGGCAAATGTTGTTGCTGAAGCAGGTCGTCCAGGCGTGGTAACTATTGCAACCAATATGGCAGGTCGTGGTACCGATATCAAACTAACCAAAGAGGTGAAAGATGCGGGTGGTCTCGCTATCATTGGTACTGAGCGTCACGAGAGTCGTCGTGTGGATCGTCAGTTGCGTGGTCGTGCCGGTCGTCAAGGTGATCCAGGTAGTTCTGTTTTCTATGTCAGTATGGAGGACGATCTTATGCGTATGTTTGGTTCTGATCGTCTAGCTGGTCTGATGGATAAAATGGGCTTCCAAGATGGAGAAATGATCGAGCATAATATGATTTCTTCTTCTATTGAGCGCGCACAAAAGAAAGTGGAGGAGAATAACTTTGGTATTCGTAAACGCCTCATTGAGTATGATGATGTTATGAACCAACAGCGTAATGTGATTTATGCTAAACGTCACCATGCCCTTATGGGAGAGCGTATTGGTGTGGATATAACCAATATGATCTATGATACAGTTGATGCCTTGATTGCGGAAGCGCGTGCGATGATGGATTATGAAGCGCTTCAGTTGGATGTAATGCAGGTGTTCGCTATGGAAGTTCCATTTAGCGAAGATGCTTTCCGTGCAGGCAAAGAGAGCGCACTGGCTGATCAGTTGGCAGAAGCTGCTCTTGATGCCTTCAAACGCCGTATGGAGACTCTTCAAAAGGTGGCATACCCTGTAATTAAAAAGGTTTATGAGGAGCGCGGCGCGATGTATGAAAACATTCTTATCCCTATTACAGATGGTAAAAAGGTTTACAATGTAGCAGTGAACCTTAAAGCCGCATATGAAACGGAATGTAGGGAGATTATTCGCGAATTTGAAAAACGAATGGTGCTTTATGTGATTGATGACGAGTGGAAGGATCATCTCCGTCAACTAGATGACCTCAAACAATCGGTTCAGAATGCTAGTTACGAACAAAAAGATCCGTTGCTTATTTATAAGTTAGAGTCATTCAATATCTTCCGTCAGATGCTAGATGCGTTCAATCGTCGCACAATATCTATTCTCTTCCGTGGTCAAATTCCTAATAGAGATCCTGAGGAGGTGCGTCAGGCACATACGCAGCAACGCCATGATTACTCTCGTTACCGCACTCAAAAAGATGCTGTGGCACAAGCAGCACAAGCTAGTGGACATGCTGCTGCAGCAGGTCGAGATACACGCGAGCAACAACGCCCAGAACCTATACGCGTTGAGAAGAAACCTCGTCCAAATGATCCATGCCCTTGTGGATCTGGCAAGAAATATAAGCAATGTCACGGTAAATCAGAAGCATAATGTTGGCACAGATTAATCATATACTTCTATCCATCGTATGGGATGTTGATCCTGTCCTCATTCATATAGGGAATGGCGGTATTCGTTGGTATGGTTTGCTTTGGGCTATAGGAATTTACCTCGCATTTTTGATTCAAGTCAAGCTCTATAAGAATGAAAATTGTCCTGCTGAATGGCCAGACAAACTATTTATGTGGATGGTGATTGGACTTATCATAGGTGCAAGAGTAGGTCATTGCTGGTTCTATGAGTGGCATAATGTTACCCTTCCGGCTATGAAAGCATACTGCCAATATATGGATATTTCTACAGAACCTGTTCAGATTTTTGGTTGGACGATTAACTACCGTAATCCATATATAGAACACCCTCTTCGTTTACTCAAAATTTGGGAAGGCGGACTCTCTAGTCATGGCGGTGCCTTTGGTCTACTTGCTGCTGCCTGGCTGCTCAATCGTAAAGTCTTTTCCAAAGAACCACAGTTTCATACATCCTTACTTTGGATTATGGATCGCCTTGTTGTAGGCGTCTGTGTAACCGCTACTTTGATTCGTCTTGGTAACTTGATGAACTCCGAGATATATGGTACACCTACGGATCTACCATGGGGATTTATCTTCGTGCGTGATGGTCAGACTGTGCCTTGCCATCCTACGCAAATCTATGAGATGCTTTATTGCATAGTCGGTTTTGTTGTTACTTGGCTTATGTATTGGAAGTTCAAGGCATATAAGCGCGAAGGATTGTTATTAGGTGTCTTCTTGGAGATTATTTTCTTCACTCGCTTTATGTTGGAGTTTATCAAGAATAATCAAGAATTATTTGAAGCGGGTCATATACTCAATATGGGGCAAATACTTTCCTTGCCATTTATTATATGGGGTGTATACCTTATTGTACGCGCTTATAACCGTCCTGCACGCCTTGAAAATTAAATATGTATTTATAGTATTGATTCTGAGTGGTTTGACATTCTCTATTAACGCACAAGTTATAGGGGATGACATCTTGTTGAAACTTGATTCAATAGTCAACGATTCACTTTCACGAGATACTATTTCTCCATCTTGTCCGCACCCTCTTTGCTTGCCCTTAATGTATGTGCCAACTCCTTTGCCTTCTTTAAGCGATACAACTAAGCAGTCCCAATATTCTATAGCTGCGATTCGTCGCAATGCGCTTAGATACATTACCACTCACCACGCTGACTTGTATGTTTCCGTAAGTGATACTAATCGTTTGAAGAACTTGGAGATAGAAGAGATAAAAGTGCATCATGCTGTTGTTGATAGTAGTGCGCGTGACAAATTAAAGATCAACAGAACAATCCAAAACAAAAAATCTAAATGGCGTAAAACAGCATCTGTTTCATTGCAGATAACCCAAAACTATGCTACCAATAATTGGCATCAAGGTGCAGTAAATTCTTTTGCGATGTTGGGTGGGGCCAAAGCTCGTGCAGACTACAAAAATGAAAACATCTCTTGGGAAAATTCAGCAGAATGGCGATTTGGTGTTAGTACAGTGAGTGGAGATACTGTACGTAAAATGAATACAACAGATGATAGGATATATGTGTTAAGTAAGTTTGGATATCAAGTTCACAAACACTGGTATGTTTCAGTGCTCGCAGAATTCAAGACAAACTTGTTTCCTAATTTTCAAAAGAATTCTAATCGTGTTAATACCACTTTTTTAACTCCGATTAGATATACGATGGGTGTCGGTATTGATTGTAAAGTGTTTAAAGGGGTTAGTATTAACTTTTCTCCTGCAACATATAAGTTGGTCTATGCATTGAATTCCAATCCGGAGAAGGTCAATGTTACTGACTTTGGTATTGCAACGGGTAATAATATTATTCATGAGATTGGTAGCTCTGTTCGTGTGGAGTGGAGATGGAAACCAATTAAGGAAATTGTAACAGAAACGAAGTTCTATTTCTTTACCAACTATAAACAAATCGAAACAGAATTAGAAATAAATGTCGATTTCATTATCAACAGATACCTTTCAGCTAAGTTAATGCTACATCCTCGTTATGATGGAACGGTTGATGCTGTGGCAGATCAAAAATCTAAAATGCAATTCAAGGAACTGATTAGTGTGGGCTTTGCACATACTTTTAGATAAAAGCATATGGATAAACATTCTATTAAAATTATTTATATGGGAACTCCTGACTTTGCAGTCGAGAGTCTCAAGGCTTTGGTTGAAGGAGGGTATAATGTGGTGGCTGTTGTGACCATGCCAGACAAACCTGCTGGACGTGGTCATCAGATACAATACTCAGCTGTTAAAAAATATGCCTTATCACAAGGCTTACCTGTGTTACAACCAGAACGCTTGAAGGATCCTATCTTTCTTGAGCAGTTGAGTTCCTATGAGGCTGACTTGCAAATCGTTGTTGCGTTTCGAATGTTGCCCGAAGTAGTGTGGAGTATGCCTAGACTAGGCACATTTAATCTTCATGCATCCTTGCTTCCTCAATATCGTGGTGCTGCACCAATTAATTGGGCTGTGATGAATGGAGATAAAGAGACAGGTGTTACTACTTTTATGTTGCAACACGAAATAGATACCGGTAATATAATACTTCAAGATAAAATCCAAATAGCTGATGATGAGAATGTAGGTTCAGTGCATGATCGCTTAATGGCGATGGGTGCTAAGCTGGTGACACAAACAGTTGACCTAATAATCGAGTCGGATACGAATGAACAACCATTGCTAACTATCTCGCAAACGAATATAAGTGAGCAACTTATAGAAGACTTGCGTCCTGCACCTAAAATTTTCAAAGATACTTGTGTGATTGACTTCTCGTGGGACGCAAATCGGATTTATAATCATGTTCGCGGTTTAAGCCCTTATCCTGCAGCTTGGATCAATAAATTGCCAACGCAACACCCATTGGGCGAATTATTGACGGGTGCAAAAGTGTATAAGGTTGAAGTTGTTCAGCATTCGGAGCGCAAAGGACATATAATAGTTCCTTGTACAGACGCCTATATAGATATCCTTGAGTTACAACTCCCAGGAAAAAAACGAATGGAGGCTGCAGCACTCTTGAATGGCTTGAAAAATTCCATTAACCCTAAATGATGAAATGATATGGTAATAGCAGTTTTTGGAAACACGCTCCGTCAGGATACGATAGCAGAGGTCAAACATATTGTTGAATTTCTCCAACTGCGTGGTATCTCTGTAGTTCTCTCTCCAGAATTAAAGAATGATGTGTTCGCTCGAGATCTGCCTTCGGTGGAAGACTATGTTTCATCCACTGGAGAGCGTATTGATTTTGCTATATCCGTTGGAGGTGATGGTACCTTCTTGACAACGGCATCTATGGTGGGGCATTTGGATATTCCTATTTTAGGTATCAACTGTGGACACTTAGGGTATTTGGCTGAAGTTCAAACTAGCGAAGTGGATTGTGTACTAGATCGCTTGATTAACAATCAATATACTATTGAGAAGCGTAGTATGCTTGAGGTGTCTAGTTCTAAGGATGGGAAAATTGCATCACCGTTTGCTCTCAATGAGGTGGCAGTGCTTAAGTCGGGCTTAAGTAGTATGATAACTGTGGAGGTATGCTTAAATGGTGAGTTTTTGCATAGTTATAAAGCCGATGGACTGCTGATTGCAACTCCTACTGGTTCTACTGCATATAATTTGAGTGTAGGTGGACCTTTGCTAGATCCACATGTTAATGCAATTATACTCTCACCAGTAGCAACACATAGTTTGAATATTCGTCCTCTAGTTGTTTTGGATGATAGCAAGATTGACCTCAAAATAACTAGTAGAAATGGCAATTATATGGTAAGTGTGGATGGCCGTAGTCAGGTTTTGAATCAGGATATACATTTACATATTGAACGGTCAAATCGTACGATTAAACTTGTGCGAGTAGAGGGACAGACCTTTATGCAGTCTCTTAAAGGTAAACTTTATTGGGGAAGATAATTGGTATGGTTGACTATTTATCTATTATAGACAAATATTGCCAAGGAAATAATGAGCTCAAGGAGATTCTTTTAGTTCACTCTCGCCAAGTGGCAGATCGAGCCTTGGCTATTTTGTCGGCGCATCCTCAATGGGTTGATTCGGGGCAAGTGGACCCGGTTTTTGTTGAGGAAGCTGCTATGTTGCACGATATTGGAGTTGTGATGTGTGATGCTCCTCGTATTCATTGTTTGGGTACGCATCAGTATATAGAGCATGGATATTTGGGGGCTGAAATCTTGCGTAAAGAAGGATTGCTTAAGCACGCATCGGTTGCCGAAAGACATACTGGAACAGGTATCACCATTGATCAGATTATTAGAGAAGACTTACCTATTCCTCTGCAAGATTATTCTCCTCGTACACTTGAAGAGCAGTTGATTTGTTATGCTGATAAGTTTTATTCTAAAACAAAACTTAATCAGGATAAACCTTATGCGAAAATCCGCCTCCATTTGTGGAAATATGGGTCTGATACAGTACTTCGATTTGATGAAATGAAGCAACTTTTTGAGCCACATGTTGACTTGTAGGCTAATTTTAGTAGAATAATTGATTTTTTTAAGCGAAAAAAATGTTCATATCTTGCATATGTGCATTTTTTTTTGTACCTTTGCGGCGGATTATGACCCGTCTAAGTGTTAATATTAACAAAGTGGCTACTCTTCGTAATGCAAGAGGTGGCAACTTGCCTGATGTGCACTTGTTTGCTAGCGATTGCGAGGCTTTTGGCGCGCAGGGTATTACCGTACATCCTCGTCCTGATGAGCGACATATTAGACGCGCAGATGTATATGCACTCAAGTCTATTGTTAAGACCGAATTTAATATAGAGGGTAATCCGGAACCAGACTTTATTGACCTAGTATTGGATGTTAAACCACATCAAGTTACTTTGGTTCCAGATGGTCGTGCGCAATTGACTAGTAACCATGGCTGGGATACGCGAGCTCACTTTGCAAAACTTTCAATGATAATCCAACGCTTTAAGTCTGCAGGAATTCGTGTTTCTGTTTTTGTGGATGCTGATCCAGTAATGGTGGAGTATGCTGCTAAAGCAGGGGCGGATAGAGTGGAGTTGTTTACAGGTCCGTATGCTGAACTCTATGATAAAGATCCTGTTAGAGCGCTAGATATGTATCGTCCGGCGGCAGAAAAAGCAAAGGAACTTGGGTTGGGGTTGAATGCTGGTCATGATCTTAATCTGCGCAATTTGGCTCCTTTTGTGGCGGCATTCCCATGGGTAGATGAAGTTAGCATTGGTCAGGCTTTGATTGCTGATGCGTTGTATTTAGGTATTAAAGAAACTATTAAACAATATAAGTATGCTCTTTCAAATTCAGAACATTGATTCAACAATGATTGCAGCTGCACAAAATTCAGCGGCTGCGGAAGACACAGTACAAGAATCCATCAATCTCTTAACTATGGCAGAGTATGGTGGATGGATTATGATTGTATTATCTCTAATGTTAGCATTTGCTGTTTATCTATTCATTGAGCGTTTAGTTATCTTGGCAAAGGCAACCAAAGAGGATAAATCTTTCATGGATCGAATTCGCGATTTTATCAAGGAAGGTAAGATTGATTCTGCTATCAAACTGTGCCAAAAAGAAAATACTCCTTCTGCTCGTATGATTGAGAAGGGTGTTACTCGCGTTGGTCGTCCTATGCAGGATGTTCAAGTTGCTATTGAAAATGTTGGTAACTTGGAGGTAGGTAAATTGGAGAAGGGACTTGTTCTTATTGCAACCATAGCTGCTGGTGCTCCTATGTTGGGCTTTTTGGGTACTGTTTTGGGTATGATTCAAACATTCTTTAATATGGCTCAAAACGCTAGCGGTGTGATTGAGATATCTTCTCTTTCCGAGGGTATGTATCAAGCAATGGTTACTACTGTAGGAGGTCTGATTGTTGGTATCTTGGCTATGTTTGCATATAACTTTTTAGTTTCCCGCATTGATCGTGTTGTGCGTATGTTGGAGTCACGAACTATGGAGTTTATGGACTTGCTCAACGAGCCAGTATAAGAAGGTAATTTGTGAAATTCTAATTTATATCAAAATGGCTTTAAAGAGGCGAAATAGAGTTGAGGCAACTTTTGCGATGTCTTCTATGACAGATTTGGTGTTCCTCCTTTTGCTGTTCTTCGTGATGGCAAGCACTATGTCTGCACCTAATGATATCAAAATTAACTTGCCACAATCTCGTGCTAAGACTACTACAAGACAAGTAGTAGCAAAAGTGAGCATTGATAACTTGGGTAACTATTATGTTGCTTTGGGTGGACAAGCACCAGTTCCAATTGCATCAACCGAATTGGAGACTTATTTGACTACTGTTCAGCATCATGATAGCACAATGTATATTGCATTGCACGCTGATCAAGATATTTCTTATCGCGAGGTGGTGAATGTCTTGGATATTGCAAATCAACATAAGATGAAAATTGTAATTGCAACAAAGAAGTGATTAAAAAACATCAATCTCATATTATAGCAACTGTAGGAACATTAGTTACAATGTTTTTGATTTTGTTGTTATTGTGGTTCTTGCATATGACTTTTATTAAACCTGTAGAGGATGAGGGTATTACCATTAGCTTCGGGTATATGGAAGAGGAGTCGGATGCGAAGAAAAACAAGGTAGAACCACAAGCAAAAAAAGCAACTTCTCAACCTACGCCAGCTCGTTCTTCAAAAAATGATTATATGGTGCAAGATGATGAGGAATCACTTGCTATGAAGAAGCAAAACAAGGATCCTAAGAAGCAAAACGAGGATGAAGATCTTGAGCGTAAAAAGCGTGAGCAAGAGGCAAAACAAAAAGCGGATATCTTTGGAAAACAATTCGAAGGCTCCCAAAATGATCCATCTGGTAGCTCCAGCGATGCCAATGGCTCTAATCCTATTAAAGGTAATCCTGTAGGTAAGGGCTCTGGTTCTATTGGTGGTTCTAAATGGCAATTGTCTGGTCGTGATTGCCGGAGTTTGCCTCAACCAGAGAAAAAACATAATCAAGCAGGTAAAGTCGTTGTTAATATTACTGTTGATATTAATGGTAATGTTACTGGTGTATCAGAGGGCGAAGGTTCTACAATCTCTGATCGCGCAACTAAACAACTTGCGCTCAATGCGGCTTGGAAGGCTAAATTTACTTCTGGAGATAGACCTCAACGAGGAACAATCACCTATATTTTTAAACTAAACTAACGGATAATTATGAATTACATTTTTTTAGATAACGGTTTTGAGGAAATAGAGGCGATAACTACTATTGATTTGCTTAGACGCGCCAATGTTTCTTTGACAACAGTCTCTGTTACTGGAGCAAATATAGTTCTCGGAGCACACAATATACCTGTTCAAGCGGACAAGTTGTTTGCTGATGTGAATTTTTCAGATGCGGAAATGCTAATTCTTCCTGGTGGTGCTACTAATCTAATTCAGCACCAAGCTTTGTGCGATTTATTGGTAGAACATAACCAACAAGCTAAACTTATTGCAGCTATTTGTGCTGCTCCTGCTGTACTTGGTCAATTGGGTATTTTGCAGGACAAACAAGCTACTTGCTATCCTGGTTTTGAACAATATCTTGGTGAAAGTCATGTAGGGGGACTTGTGGTAGAATCACATAACATAATAACAGCCAAAGGACCTGGTTTAAGTAGTGATTTTGCTTTTTGCTTGATTGAGAAACTTGTGGGAGCAGAAGTGGCAGACCAAGTTTATGATGCGGCTCAATATTAAATTGATTATTAATATTTAAATTTTATATATATGAAAAAATATATACTTTCTTTTATTGCTTTTTGTCTAGCAACAACTCTATTTGCGCAAGAGGTTGAGAAAACTCCATCTCCTTGGTCTTGTACGGGTGTGCTTGGACTCAATGCGAGTGCAACAGGACTTGTTAACTGGGCTGCCGGTGGTAATAACAATATTAATGGCGTCGCTTTTGGTAAGGTGCGACTACTTTATGCAGAAAATGACCTTTCTTGGGAAACAAACCTTAATCTTGAGTATGGTCTATCTTATATTGATCAAAAGGGTGACGCTTTTCAGAAGTCAAGCGATGTTATCGACTTCAAAACTAAATTGGGATGGCAATTCCATAAGGCTTGGTACTTAACCGCTGCGGCAGGTTTTAAAAGTCAATTTGCTTACGGTAGAGCTTATGATGGTACAGATGCTGATGATCCTATTATCTCAAAATTCCTTTCTCCATCGTATACAGATATTTCTGTCGGTATTGACTGGAAACCTAATTCCATTTTCTCTCTCTACCTATCTCCTATAGCAGGTCAAATTACAACTGCATATGTCGGAGATGCTGTGGAAGATGCTCATCCTGGTCTCCGTCAACAAATGTGGGAAAAATACGGTACTTGGAAGTATGTCAAAGGACAAAACATTAAAGATTACCAAAATTGTAAAGCTGAACTCGGTCTTACCTTCAAAGGTGCTATCAATTATACCTATAAAGACTTGAAGATTATTACCTCTCTTGGTTTGTTTACTCCATATGCTTGGGATAAGACTGTGGTATTTGATGATGCAGGTAATAGCCTAGGTTATCGTGATAATAACCGCCGTTTTGGTAACTTCGATGTTGATTGGGATGCGGCTATTTCATATCAATTCCTCAAGTGCCTCAATGTTACACTCTCTACTTCACTAAAATACTACAATGGTGTGAAAATCGCTGATAAAAATGGCGATTTAGCCGAGCGTGTACAGTTCAAGGGTATTCTCGGTCTAGGAGTTGGATACAGTTTCTAGTATCCTGTTGAACACTAATATGGAATCTTTGCAGCAGCTGGCGCACAATGTTGAGCAACTTTTGAACCAATATCAAGAGTTGAAATCGCAGTTGGAGTCACTGCAAGTGGAGAATAAAATACAGCGCGAAGAAATCATTAAGACTCACGAAGAGTTACAAAAACTCAAAAAAGATTACTCTCAACTTCATACTGCGCATACATTATTGTTAGGCAAACAAGCCAGTGATGAAGATAGAGCCAAAGCCAAGCAAAAGATTACCAATATCATTTTGCAGATAGACAAGGCGATTGAAACTTTAACACAATGACAGAGCAAAAATTACAACATATTACTCTGCGTCTTGATGCACATCATATCTCCCTTAATGTGCCAAGAACACAAGAGCATTTGTATAGGAGAGCTGCTGAATTGCTTAATGAAAAATATAGGTTCTATAAGAAACGAATGCAAGCTTCGTCGGCTGAAATGTTATGGGTGTATGTGGCACTAGATATAGCTGTCACATTTTGTTCCGAAGCGCACTCTAAAAGTTTGGAACCAGTTGAAGAGATTATAAAAGAACTTAATAATAAAATTTTACAACAGATTAAATAACAAACAATTATGACAATTACCAATATTTTAATTGCACTTGGTTTCCTCTTGATTGGAGCTTTGATATGCTACCTTATTTTCCGCTTTAATAGCAGAGGTATTCTTCGCAAAGCGGAAGAAGAGGCCGAGTTGATGAAAAAGAACAAAATCATTGAGGCAAAAGAGAAGTTTATAGCTCTTAAACTAGAACACGAGAACCAAGTTCGACAAGCAGAACAAAAACTTCATCAACAAGAGCAACGCCAGCAACAGCGCGAACAGCAACTTAACCAAAAACAAGGAGATGTTCAGCGAGCTCAAAATGAACTTAATCAACAACGCCAACAATTAGAAAATCAACAAAAGCTTGTTGAGCACAAAACGCAAGAGATCGAACGCTTGCAACAAAAAGCAGCACAACAATTAGAGCAGATTTCTGGACTTTCTGCCGAGGATGCTAAAAAACAATTGATTGATGCTATGCGCGATGAGGCAAAAACTGCGGCGATGGCATATATCAATGATACAATGGATGAGGCACGACTCACTGCCAATAAAGAAGCCAAGAAGATTATTATTCAGTCTATTCAACGAATTGCGTCTGAAACTACGGTAGAAAATGCAGTGACCGTATTCCATATTGATAATGACGAGGTTAAAGGTCGTATCATTGGTCGTGAAGGACGCAATATCCGTGCACTTGAGGCAGCTACAGGTGTTGAGATTGTAGTTGATGATACACCAGAAGCTATTACACTTTCTGCTTTTGATCCTGTTCGTCGTGAGATTGCTCGTCTATCTTTACACCAACTCGTGCAAGATGGTCGCATTCACCCTGCTCGTATTGAGGAAGTTGTAGCCAAAGTTACAAAACAAGTGGAGGAGGAGATTATTGAAACTGGTAAGCGAACTACTATTGATCTTGGTATTCACGGCTTGCATCCTGAACTTATCCGCCTTGTTGGTAAAATGAAATACCGCTCTAGCTATGGTCAAAATCTCTTGATGCATGCTCGAGAAACCGCTAACCTATCTGCAGCTATGGCTGCTGAATTGGGATTAAATGTTAAGAAGGCACGCCGTGCTGGATTGTTGCACGATATTGGCAAGGTAAGTGATGAGGATATGGAAATGCCACACGCACAATTGGGTATGAAACTTTGCGAAAAGTATGGCGAGAAACCAGATATTTGTAACGCCGTTGGTGCACACCATGACGAAATGGAGATGGAGTCAATCATAGCTCCTATCGTTCAAGCTTGTGATGCTATCTCTGGTGCACGCCCTGGTGCCCGTCGCGAAATCGTAGAGGCTTACACCAAGCGTCTTAACGATCTTGAACAAATAGCGCTGTCTTATCCTGGCGTTACCAAAACTTTTGCACTCCAAGCCGGTCGAGAACTGCGCGTGATCGTAGGCGCGGATAAGATTAGCGATAAAGAGACAGAGCTCCTCTCATTTGATATTGCAAAACGAATTCAAGATGAGATGACTTATCCAGGACAAATCCGTATTACTGTTATCCGCGAAACACGCGCTGTGTCATACGCTAAATAAATTATAGGTAGATAAATTAGGAGGGTGCATCAATTGATGTACCCTCTTTTTTTAGTAATATACTTTTTAATATACTTTTTTATTTTTTGCTTCATATACGATGGAGCAACTATTTTAGTTTTTAAATAAGGTTAATTTTTATTCACATCTTCTAACTTTTCATTTGTATACCTTTAGTATACCTTTGCTGTAGGGGTGGGGTGGGTATGATGAACATATATTTTAACCTTATTTAATTTACGCGCGCGTGCGCGTACGCGCACATATATATATTATGGTGTCTAATAGTGCTAGTTTACCTGTTTGCTATCTTAATATAGCAAAAATACCAAACCCATAAAAAAGATCGAATAATTTTTGGTTATATCACGAAAAAGCAGTACCTTTGCACCCGTTTTCGCGCCTAACGCAAGTGAGCGATTAGATAAAGCGAGATGAGTAATGAAGCCTGATACTGAATATCAGCAACTTACAAGTAAAATGCAAAGTTTTTTGAAAAAAGTTGCTTAAAAATTTGGTCAGTCCGAAAAAAAGCAGTACCTTTGCAGCCGATTTCGCAATGAACGCAAGCGAGCGGTTAAATGAGGCGAATGGCACTGAAAAATGTAATGCTGAAAATCAGCCACTTACAAAGAAAGTGAAAAAATAATGCAAAAAAGTTGCTTAAAAATTTGGTCAGTCCAAAAAAAAGCAGTACCTTTGCAGCCGATTTCGCAACGAACGAAAATTCAAGCGAAAAAACAGTGATCTTTGAAAGATTGATTAATCAATGATGTAGTACAAGAGAGTAGTTTAACTACTCGATTGGGAAACTGAAAAACGTGTAATACGAAATTTTTATTATACGGTTCCCGTTAATAAGTACACA
>JAEIGA010008158.1_pt1 | contig 15877 bp, 15 predicted proteins | sample 9270691 | NCBI WGS metagenome assembly JAEIGA01 (sample SAMN17057246, study PRJNA624740) | gut metagenome | biome: biome; isolation source: fecal sample | host: Bos grunniens | place: China: Xizang | collected 2019
ATTCGACGAGCGCAACTACTGCCTGGTGGGTCGCCGTTTCCACCGCCGCTACGAATTGGGCGAGAAGGTGCGCATCCGCGTAGAGCGTGCCAACCTGGACCGCAAACTCCTGGACTTCGCCCTGGCCGACGACGAGCACGCCCAGAACATTCAGGCGCGCAAGGACAAAGCCTCGGCACATACCAGCAACGCCTTTGACCGTGGTGGCAAGGCAAAGGGCAAAAAATCGCGCCGCCGCGGCCGCTGATATATAGCCAGCCGTAGCATAGATCACACGCTGCGCAAAAAAGTCAAGACCTCGTGATAATTTCGCGACGGCTTGTTGAAAAAAGATCAGACCTTTTTCAAACAAGGTCTGACTTTTTTTGAGCGACAATGGTGAGCCATGTGCGACGAGGGGGTGGGGCAGAAGTTCTGATGTTCTGAGTGTCCAGTTGGGATTTTCTGAGTCTTCTAAAATATTTGTGGCTCAAAGGTTCCTCAATGCTCCCCGATGAGCGAAAACGGCCTGAAAGGTCAAAAGCACTTAGCCCAGGGCAAGGCGAACAACGTGAGCCGGCACCCTGGGTGTGTTGTATCCCCGCGATTTGCGCCCTGAAGGGGCAAAAGCATTTTTATCTTTTGCGGGTGGGGATTATTACAGCAAGTCCGCCTTGTTGTAAGGCTTTTGCCCTTTCAGGGCGGTGGTATATGAAAACCCAACATACCCAGGGTGTCGCTCCTCTGCGTTCGCTTGCCCTGGGCTAGGAGGTGCTGCCCTTTCAGGGCGAAGGGATAGTATGGTGTAATGGGTTAGCTCTAACTTCTCCGAGCCTGCTAGTGGGGAGAATGTGTAATGAAATACGGAAAAATAGGTATTCCCGCAGAAAAAATTGGGTAGTATGCGAAAAATGTCTACTTTTGCATTGTAATATGGAGTAGTGGGCTCTGGCGCGGCAGGACTCTGCTGGGAGAAGCGGCTTGGGCGGACTACTCGAAGCACTGATACAATATACATGGATAGTACAAGACAACAAAAAATCTCAAGACTCATTCAAAAGGAATTGAGTGACATTTTTCAAAAACAAACCAAGGGTATGCACGGTGTGCTGGTCTCTGTGAGCGCAGTGCGTATCAGTCCTGACCTGAGCGTATGTCGTGGTTATCTGAGCGTATTCCCCTCGGAACGCTCGGCTGAAATCTTAGCCAATATCAACAACAATGTGCGCGAATTGCGCTATGAATTGGGCGGACGTCTGCGCCACCAGTTGCGCATCATACCCGAGTTGAAATTCTTCGTAGACGATTCGCTCGACTATATCGATCACATCGATTCGCTCTTGGCACAATAATACGAACGCGACGACTACGACGCACAGCGATTGGTCTCAGGTATGGCATTCCCCTTCTTCATCGCACGGCGCTACCTCTTTTCGAAAAAGAGTCACAACGCTATCAATATCATCTCGGGCATTTCGGCCGCGGGGGTAGCCTTTGCTGCCGCTGCACTGCTGTGTGTGCTCGGGGTGTTCAATGGATTTCGCGATTTGATAGGAGGACTTTATACCAACTTCGACCCGCAGTTGGAAGTGCGCCCCGTCGAGGGAAAATTTGCCGACGCACAGGATCCCATCCTGACCGAAATCTGCAAACAAAAGGAGGTGCTGGCGGCATCGTACGGCTTGGACGAACTGGCGATGGTACCCTTTCAGGGACGACCCGTAATGGTGCATGTGAAAGGGGTGGATGAGAATTTCCGCCACTGCTCCAATATCGACAGCATCCTGTACTACGGTGCTAATCCCTATGCCGAATTTGTGCTGCAAGCCGCTGGCGTGGAATATGCTGTGCCCAGCATCGGACTGACTCAGCAGTTTGGTGGCATAGACTTTCAACCCCTGCCCATCTGTGCGCCGCAGAGTGGCGAGCGCATCAATCTGGCTAATCCGCAGGAGAGTTTTAATATCGAGGAAATACATGCGTCGGGCCTCTTCTTCTACGTTCATCAGAAAACCTACGACGATAATTACCTCATTACTTCGCTGGACTTTGCACAGCGTCTCTTTGACAAGCCAGGACAAGTATCCTCCGTCGCCCTGCAACTGCGGCCCGATGCCAATGTCGACGCTGTGAAGGACAGGATGCGCACCGTGGCGAAAGGAAAGTATACCGTGAACGATCGCTACGAGCAGCACCGCGAATTGTTCAACGTGATGCAGATCGAGAAAGTGATGGCGTACCTGTTTCTGACCTTCATCGTACTCGTGGCAAGTTTTAATATTATTGGTTCGGTAGCGATGCTCATCATCGACAAGCGCAACGATATCGAAACCCTGCGCCACCTGGGCGCTTCACCCAGAGATATTGTCAAAATATTCCTGCACGAGAGCCGCTTGATTACTCTGCTCGGTGCTGTGATAGGCGTGGCGGTGGGATTGTTGCTCTGCTGGGTGCAAATGGAGTACGGCTTGATCCGTTTTGGCGGCGCCGAGGGCTCATTTATCATCGATGCGTACCCCGTCAGCGTGCAGTGGACAGACGTTGTCCTGGTCTTCGTCACCGTGATCATAGTGGGCTTCCTGACGGCATGGTTGCCCGTGAGCTATTTGACACGCAAAGTGATCGGACAGCGAGACAGCGAATAAACTATCCTTTGCCTCTCGCAAAAAAAGTGTGCAAAAATTCAGCGCAAATATATTCTACTATATAGGAAGTTTTGTAACTTTGCAAAAAGAATGGACCTACGGTTTCAACGCCCTTGATTTGCAGGTATTATTTAATAGAAAAAGACAAGAAAAACAATAGTATAAACCTTTTTATAAAACAAGAAAAATTATGGCTTTTTTGACAGACGAAAAACTCGTGATCGTTGGTGCCGCTGGTATGATTGGCTCTAACATGGTACAGTCTGCCCTGATGATGGGATTGACTAGCAACATCTGCCTCTTCGACGTATTCTCACCCGAAGGTGTTGCAGAAGAAATGCGTCAAAGCGGTTTTGATGATGTAAATATCACTGCTACTACCGACGTGAAGGAAGCTTTCACTGGCGCTAAGTATATCATCTCTTCAGGTGGTGCTCCACGTAAGGAAGGTATGACTCGCGAAGACCTCCTCGCTGGTAACTGCAAGATCGCTGAAGAACTCGGTAAGAACATCAAGACTTACTGCCCTGACGTGAAGCACGTAGTAATCATCTTCAACCCTGCTGACTTGACAGGTCTCGTGACATTGCTCTACTCTGGTTTGAAGCCAGGCCAAGTGACTACTCTCGCTGGTCTCGACACTACTCGCCTCCAAAGCGCATTGGCTAAGAAGTTCGGCGTAATGCAAAACGAAATCACTGGCTGTGCTACATACGGTGGCCACGGTGAACAAATGGCTGTATTCGGTAGCGCTGTTAAGGTAGCAGGCAAGCCTTTGAACGACCTCATCGGTACTGCAGAATTCCCAGCTGAAGAATGGGAACAAATGAAGAAGGACGTGACTCAGGGTGGTGCTGCTATCATCAAACTCCGCGGTCGCTCTTCATTCCAAAGCCCATCTTACCTCTCAGTGGAAATGATTCGCTCGGTAATGGGCGGTGCTCCTTTCCGCTTCCCTGCTGGTACATACGTTTGCAACGAGAAGTACAACCACATTATGATGGCTATGGACACAGTGCTCGACCAAAACGGTTGCACATACAAGATGCCTGTGGGTACAGAAGAAGAATTGGCTAAGCTCGACGCTTCTTATGAACACCTCTGCAAGATGCGCGATGAACTCGTGACTTTGAACATCGTTCCTGCTATCGAAAAGTGGGGCGAAATCAACCCAAACTTGGCTTAATATAAGGTCAAAATAAAAGAAGTGGACACATCGCATGGTGTGTCCACTATTTTTTTGTGTATATCCGAGGTGTCTATAAGGCGAGGTAGGGTGTCTTTTAGACGAGTCAACGTGTCTTTTAGACGGGTAGAAGTGTTCGGGAAATCCTCCAATCCTCTTACTGCAGTGGGGTAAGGTATCTATAAGATGAGTAAAGATGTCCGGGAAATCTTCCAATCCTCTTACTGCAGTGGGGTAAGGTGTCTTTTAGACGAGTTAAATCCTTTTTGGAAAAGATAAAGGTGTCGTTGTGACGAGTCGGGAGAATGGGCGCAGAGGATTTATTCTGCAGCCTTCGCCGCTTCGGCTTGTTCCCAGGCTTCCCACTCCTTCATCACCGCTTGCCAGTCGGTTTGTTCGTTTTGTTCGATAGCTTCTGCCTGGCGTGCTTCTTCCTCGGCCGCACGTGCTGCTTCGTCGCGCGCCTTGTCTCGTGCACGCTTTTCCTTCATTGCTGCGATAGTCGCTTCGTCCAGGATCTTTATGGCGCCGCGACGGATAGCTGCTTCCAGGTCTTCGGGGCCGAAAGCCTTGCCTTGTACATTATAGTCCGAGATGTTGAATTCGAAGTTCACGCGGAGTTTGTGGCGCACTTGCTTCTGTTGGAAACGTGTGCCGGCGTTCTTCAATCGGAGGAGTTTGCTGATGATTTCGATTTCTCTTTGCGAGAATTTATTTCTTCCCATATACTTTTTGCTTTCTATCAATTGCGGGTGCAAAGGTACGAATTTCTGTACAAACGGCAAGGCGTCAGTCCGTCATACCCGTAGCCTCCTGTGCTTCGACGTGGCCCATCTCTGCCGCTTCCTTCAGTAGTGAGTCGGCCTGTGCCTTATCTTTGTCCACGCCCAATCCGCGGCTGTAGCACAGGGCCAGGCGGTATTGTGCTTCGGGGTACCCTCGTGTTGCGGCTTGCTTGTACCATTCGATGGCGATCGAGTCATTTTTCTCCACACCAAATCCATCTTCGTGATACACGCCCAGATTGTATTGTGCTCGGGCATCGCCTTGTGCTGCGGCCTTCTTATACCACTCGATGGCCTTGGCTGGATCCTGTGCCACGCCTAGTCCCAGTTCGTAGCATACGGCCAGATTGTATTGTGCCAGTCCGTAGCCCTGCTGAGCTGCTTTTTCGTACCATACGAAGGCTTGTTCGTAGTCGTGATCAAAACCTTCGCCCTGGGAATAGCACACGGCCAGATTGTATTGTGCCAGTTCGTTGCCCTGCAGTGCTGCCTTGGCATACCATGCCGCCGCCATCACGCTGCTTTGCTCCACGCCGTAGCCACGCTCGTAGCACAGGGCTAGGGTAAACTGTGCCTCGGGCAAACCGGCTTCTGCTGCCTTTGTATAGAGTGCGACGGCCTGTGTGTAATCCTTGGGAATACCCTCGCCGTAGTAGTAGCAATTGCCCAGAGCCAGCGCCCCCTGAGTGTTGCCTTGTTCTGCAGATTTTCTGAACCATTTGACTGCCTCAGTTTGGTTCTGTGTCATGCCTTTTCCTTCAAACAATAGCATGCCCCATGCGTGTTGTGCTGCGGCATTGCCCATGCGTGCGGCCTTTTTATAGGCGTCTGCAGCCTCGGCGATTTGTCCCTTTTCCTCCAGCTTTTGAGCTTTTTTGAAAAGTTCCTCTCCTGCTACAGACGAGGTCCCGTAACTCATCAGATAGAATACAGTGCCGAGTAGCGCTATCAGGGCTAAGCTGATGATAGTAGCCCATTTCTTTGAAGGACGTTTCATAGTAAACGGATTTAATGTTCCCCCAAAAGTAGGTAGAAAATCCGAGTGTGCCAAGCATTTTGCTTATTTTAATATAAGTGTGCGGCTGGTGGCAGCTTGTCACAACGAAAAAGTCCCGCAAACCTTTCGATTTGCAGGACTCATGTCTGTCTGGCGCTTCAGGATGGGCTTGAACCAACGACCCCCTGATTAACAGTCAGGTGCTCTAACCAACTGAGCTACTGAAGCAGTGCTATTCTGTGAAATGTCTTTTGCGCTTCAGGATGGGCTTGAACCAACGACCCCCTGATTAACAGTCAGGTGCTCTAACCAACTGAGCTACTGAAGCAAGTTTGGGAAAAATCCCGTGCATTTCTCAGAATTGCTGTGCAAAAGTAATGGTTATTTTTGAAATACACAATACATTTGGCAGAAAAATGATAAAAAAATGATTTTCTGCCCCGATTTTTTTACTACAGCCTCTGCGATTTGTCTCTGAACAGGTATTTTGTGTGGTAGAAAAGCGCTCTTCTCGCCCCTGTTTTTTGTTGTTGAAACGAACCAAGACCTTTTTCAAAAAACATTAGACTTTTTTTTAACGAGGCGTCGCGAATTTTAAAAAAGGCCTTGACTTTTTTTCACAAGGGTTTTCCTCCATAGAAAAATTGCTCTCTTGATTCGCTTTCGCTCACCCAAGATAGGCTGCGGTTAATCATTTTTAAGGGCTTTTCCTCCTTCGCGCCTCGGCAGAATAAGATCTTTTTTCGTTGAAGAAGTGGAAGGTATGTAAAAAGTTAATATTTAGTGAAGAGATAAGAAAGGTACAAAAGCCCCCTCCTAAGTCTTTATGGAAAATGACTTGGGAGGGGAATGTATAGATAGGTTTAGGGTTTGACGATGATTAATAATAACTTACGCCTGCTCTATTAAACCATTCTTGCGCTTTAGCTTTGCTAGGAGGTACACCCCATCCGTTGGCATAACATAAACCCAAACGACGTTGTGCTCCTTTGTGTCCTTTCATTGCGGCTTTGGTATACCATTCTACAGCTTTAGAATAATTTTTTTCAAACCCTTTTCCTTCGAAGTAACATTCTCCTAAATCATGTTCAGCACGATATTCTCCCTGTTCTGCAGCTTTAGTCCACCATTCTACAGCTTTAGTATAATCTATAGGGACTCCTTGGCCATGATAATAGCATTCTCCTAAAAACAATTGTGCATCTGCATATCCCATTTCTGCAGCTTTTGTAAATAATTCTACTGCTTTTTCGTGGTTTTGGGGAACCCCTTGTCCGCTGCGGTAATATACTCCTAGTAGGTGTATGCCTTCTGGGAGACCTTGTTCTGCAGCTTTAGAATACCATTCGAATGCTTTTTCCTCATCTTTTTGTACTCCCCACCCATTGCCATAACATTTTCCTAGATGGTATTGTGCTTTTGCATGCCCTTGTTTCGCTGCTTTGGTGTACCATTCCGCAGCTTGGGTGTAAGTAGGGATGGCTCCTTCATTTTTTTCATAATACTGTCCCAAATGGAATGATGCTTCCGTGTATCCGCTTTCTGCGGCTTTAGTGTACCATTCAATAGCTTTTGTGTGATCTGTTGGTACTCCAATTCCATTTTCATATCTTTTTCCAAGTAGGAATTGTGCTAAAGAATCTCCCATTTCTGCGTCTTTAGTAAGTTGTTTTAATCCATTGTCATTGTTACAACTCATACCTATTCCTAAAAACATAGAGAGGAGGAGTGTTAGTAAAGAAGAGTGGTATTTCATACTTTGTTGGTTTGGTGATTTATTATTTTTTGCAAATATAAACATTTTGAATGAAATGATGAAACTTTGCTGTTTTTTAACAAGGTTTTTTTGAGTGAGATTTTGGTGCCAAGATAGTATTCGATTTTCCCTTTGTTCTCCGCTCGCCTTGCACTACTTTGATTCGCTTTCGCTCACCCAAGTTAGGCGTCGGCTCGGAAATACTCAAATAAATTTGGCATTTCGCTCGCCTTGCACTATCTTTGCATTATAATACCAAAAATGTACGATTATGAAACTTTTACTCCTTGGAAGTGGCGGACGCGAACATGCGTTGGCTTGGAAGATTGCTCAAAGTCCTAAAGTGGAAAAACTCTATATCGCACCGGGTAATGCCGGTACGTCGGAAGTGGGCGAAAATGTGGCGATGAAGGCGGACGATTTCGACGCTATCGCTGCTTTCGTGCTCGATAAACAAGTGGATATCGTGGTCGTAGGCCCCGAGGATCCATTGGTCAAGGGTATCGTGGACTACTTCAAGGCCAACGAGGCTGTGCGCCATATCCCCGTCGTGGGACCTTCGCAGGAAGGGGCACAATTGGAGGGCTCTAAGGACTTTGCCAAGGCTTTCATGAAGCGCCATAACATCCCCACCGCTGCCTATGCTACATTCGACGGCACACAAGTGGAAGAGGGTTGTAAATTCCTCGAAACTTTGCAAGCGCCATACGTGCTCAAGGCTGACGGTCTGTGTGCGGGCAAGGGTGTACTGATCCTGCCTACATTGGACGAAGCTAAGGCAGAACTGCGCAATATGCTCGGCGGCAAGTTCGGTAATGCTTCTTCGCGCGTAGTGATCGAGGAATTCCTGGACGGTATCGAGTGCTCGGTGTTCGTATTGACCGATGGTAAGCACTACCAAATCCTGCCCGAAGCCAAGGACTACAAGCGTATCGGCGAGGGCGACACTGGCCTGAACACCGGCGGTATGGGTAGCGTGACTCCCGTGCCTTTCGCTACCGAGGCATGGATGAAAAAGGTAGAAGACGAAATCATCCGCCCCACTGTCGAAGGTCTTGACCAAGAGGGTATTGATTACAAGGGCTTCATCTTCTTCGGTCTGATCAACTGCGACGGCCAACCCAAGGTAATCGAATACAACTGTCGTATGGGCGACCCCGAGACAGAGACCGTGATGCTGCGATTGAAGAGCGACTTGGTAGACCTGTTCGAAGGTGTAGCAGCAGGCGACCTGGACCAACGCACCGTAGAGTTTGACCCCCGCGCCGCAGTCTGTGTGATGTGCGTATCGGGCGGTTATCCTGGTGACTACGAAAAGGGCTTCCCTATGTCAAATCTGCACCCCGAGGGCTGCATCGTCTTCCACGCAGGTACGGTGGAAAAGGATGGCGAAATTTTGACCTCGGGCGGTCGCGTCATCGCTTCTTGTGCATACGGCGAAAACAAGGCTGAGGCTTTGGCTACTGCAATGCGTGGCGCACAGGAAATACAGTTTGAAAAGAAATACTTCCGTCGCGACATCGGACAGGATTTGTAATTGACAATCCGTCGCACCGAGAACGACGTCGCACAGGCGTAGATGATAAATAACGTAGGGCAGATCGAGCGGAATGAGTTTCTGCCGATGCCCTATGTTTTCTTGTTTTCACAGGGTCTTGGTCATTGCGCGTCTGAGTATGGAGGCATTCGCCCTCCCCTACTCCGCTTTGTTCAGTTTGTGCTCGGCGCTTCGTGTCCTTTATTTAGCACGACAAAATAGCAGCGCAACGCATATTCAATATAACATAGAAATTCCACACTATCCTATCTATTATGGCACGTCCCAACCTTCGTTCGCGCATCGTGACGGGTACTTTCACCCTGCCGGCAGTGGCTGCATTTGTAGCCTTGCTGTGGTTGGTGCATGGCGTGCTTGATGGCAAGTTTTGGGCGGGTCTTGGCGCCACAGCGGTGATCACTTACCTTTTGGTCGAACTCAACAACCGCAATGCCTTGCTACGCATTCGCTCGCGTATGATGGGTTGTACTTTTCTCGTGCTTTATTCCGCCCTGCCCTTCCTGCACGACTGGGACGTGGGATATATTGTTGCGGGCAGTTTGCTGATGTCATATTTCACCCTGTTTGCTTCCTATGGCGAGTCGCGTAATAGTGGCAGAATATTTTATGCTTTCGCCTTTGTGGGATTATCCAGCCTGTTCTACCCACCCTATGCGCTCGTGGCGTTGGCTTTTTTTGTCAGCATGCTGTTTCAGTTGCGCATACTTACGGTTCGCAACTTTTGGGCGTCGCTATTTGGTTACGTGCTGCCGTATTGGTTGGTTGGCGCTTGGCATCTGTGGCAAGGCGACTTTATGGCGTGGGTAGCATCCTTGTTGCAGAGTTGGCACTTCGCCCTGCCGCACCTCGCAGAACTGCCTGCGCATGTATTGGGTGCTTTTGCCGTGGTAGCAGGTCTGACCTTTATCGCCATGATACACTACAAGAATACGGCGTACAACGACAAGATCAAAGTACGTATGTTCTTCTACACCATCATTACGGTCGAGGTGCTCCTTCTCCTGGGTTGTGTATTTCTGTCGTCAGACCACGATATTTTGCTGCGCCTGCTTGCGCTCAACAGTGCGCCGCTCCTGGCTCATCATCTCTCGTTGGCGCGTGGCAGAGGTTCAGATATTTGGTTTTACACCAGCCTGTGTATCATCATTGCCCTGGGCATATTTAATTACTTCGGACTATGGAGCAATTTGTTCAACTTCTCATAGAATGGGGCCCACTGGGAATGTTCATAGCAGCATTTCTGGCGGGAAGTGTAGTACCATTCAGTTCTGAATTAGTAATGCTCGGATTATTGGCGACAGGTGTGTCGCCGACAGCCCTACTGGTCTGTGCAACTTTGGGTAACTTCCTGGGCGGTATGTTTAACTATTTCGTAGCTTCGTTTGGCAAGGAAGAATGGATCACCCGCTTTATTAAAATAGAACCAGAGAAATTAGAGCGAGGGTTAGGCCAAGTGCGACGATATGGTGCATGGATGGGATTGCTCAGTTGGGTGCCTGTGCTTGGAGAAGTAGTATGCGTGGCGCTGGGCTTCATGCACGTCAATATATGGAAGTCTATGGCGACGATAGCCATAGGGAAATATGCACGTTATCAAATCTTGGTCTCAGCCTATCTCATGGTATAAACGATAATAAAAGACTTCTTGCAAATAGAGAAGATATACGTCACAATAAATCAGATTTAGTTATGAAAAAGTCTATGATGCAAAACACAATATCACGCTCCCTGCGTATCCTGTCAAAGGTTTGTTTCGTCCTGCCGTTGGCGATGCTCCTCGTGACGTCGTGTGGTCCGAAAAAGAAGGTGGAAAATAATACCATCTTGGTCAGTATTGAACCCTTGCGCTATGTTACGGAATATTTGGTGGGAGGTAATTTCAACGTAGAGTCTATTACACCACGCGAAGCAACGCCTGAAACCTACGCCCCAACGGTACAGCAGATCAAGGCTATTGATGAATGTCTCGCTTTCGTACGTGTGGGTTCTTTGGGCTTTGAGAATACACAAATTCGCAAGGTTACGGACAATTCTCCGCACCTTTATATCATCAATGCGGCGGCAAATACAAAAAAACTGCCGATGTGTGACCACGATCACGGGGGTGAGCATCACGGGGGTGAGGATCCTCATATCTGGATGTCTCCTCGTAATATGAAAATTATTGCGCTGAACGTCTACAAGCAGCTTTGTTATCTCGATCAAAAGAATGCGGAGGCTTATAAAGAACGTTTGTTGAAATTTTCAAATGAAATGAACGAATTAGATAGCTTGACGCACGAAAAACTGGATACCTGCAAGAACAAAGCCTTCCTTATCAATCACCCAGCCTTGGGACATTATGCTTGTCAGTACAACTTGATACAAATCAGTATGGAGCATGATGGCAAAGAGCCTTCTCCAAAACAACTGGAAGCTGTTCTGGAAAGATGCAGGACGCATGGCGTGAAAAAAATCTTTGCGCAAGAACAACATAGCGATAAGGGCGTGAAGCGTGTAGCAGAGGAATTGGGTGTAGAAGTACACTATATCAATCCGCTGTCCTATAACTGGAAGGAAGAGGTCGAACGTATTACGCAAATCCTAATAGAATGACAGCACCACTGCTACGTCTGGAAAATATCACGGCGGGCTATGATCAAAAGATAGTACTGCGCGATGTCACACTGTCCGTTCTGCCCACAGATGTATTTCATATTTGTGGGGCAAATGGAGGGGGAAAAAGTACGTTGCTACGCATCATGACTGGTTTGATGAAGCCTCTGTCTGGCCAGGTCTATCGTGCGAAAAACTGTACCTTGGGTTATTTGCCGCAATACAGACAAATCGACCGCCAATTCCCAATCTCTGTGCGTGAGACAATACTGTCGGGGCTAAATAGCAAGAAGTCCTTTTGGCAGGGCTTCACCGCCGAGATGCAAGAGCAGGCAGCCGAGATCATGCAACGCTTTGGCATCGCAGCACAAGCCGGCCAGCCCATCAGCGACCTGAGCGGCGGACAATGGCAGCGCACCCTGATCGCACGCGCCCTGGTCTCCAATCCCGATGTATTGATCCTGGACGAACCCGATACTCATCTGGATAGAGAGGGTAAAGCTTTCCTGCAAAAAGTCCTTGAATCCGAGGCCGAACGCCGTGCCATAGTGGTAGTGAGCCACGATCACGATTTCCTGCCCCAGACGGCAAATTTACGACTCCTTTCTGTGCGCGATGGCGGTCTGCATGCGCATTAACAATCCCATTTGGTGTGTGGATTAAGGTATAGATAAAAATGGTGAAAACAGATTTTTTCTGTCAAAATAGAGGTGCAGTGGGATAGAAAAAGGACCATTTTGATACGAAATTACATAGAAAATGCATTTTTTTTATGTTTTTTTTTGCGGGAATAAAAAAAGTTAGTACTTTTGCATCGTCTTCTAACGAGGACACCTATTAAGTTTGGTCCATGGTGTAATGGTAGTCACAACAGGTTTTGGTTCTGTTAGTCTAGGTTCGATCCCTGGTGGACCAACAAAAGATTTAGCGAGTTTCGAGTTCTGATGAGCGCGAAGCTCGTTTTTCTTTTATGCAGTTGAAGGCAATAATTTAATTGTATCAGTAGCCTACTGCGCCTTTGCAATGTCCTGAAATCAAATGCCCCAACCATGCAATTACGCCTCTCTCACGATTTTCGCATAGACACTGCGCTGCTGCAATTGCAGTTTGAGCGTGGTGTGGCCGATGTGGGACAATTGCGGCGCCAGGGCAGACGTATCACCGTGATTCTGCCGCGCGATTTCGATTTCTCAAATCCTGTGGCGCACCAGTGGGCACATCGTGTGCTCTGTGGCGTACTGCGCACCGAGGCAAAGCGTATTTTGCCCGCTAAGGTCAAGGCTTTTGCTGAATGCTACGATTTGCGCTACAATCGCGTAGTGATCAAGGCCGTTTCGACACGTTGGGGCAGTTGTTCGTCGCTGGGCAATATCAACCTTTCGCTTTGGCTGCTGCTTGCGCCCGAAGACTTGGTCGACTATGTGGTCAAGCACGAATTGGCGCACCTCAACGAGATGAATCACGGTCCCCGATTTTGGGCAGAAGTCGACCGTATGACGGGCGGACCAGGTACGGGCAAGGCCCTCGAACGTAGGATGAAAGCCTTTGCGCGGACTTTGTCACGAGTGCGATAGGGTTTGAAAAAGCCCCGACTAAATCGATTGTTCGCACGGCACGTATTGCCCTCAAAAAAAGTAAAGACCTTGTTGAAAAAAGCCTTAACCTTTTTCAAAAAACATTAGACCTTTTTTCAACGAGGCGTCGCGAAATTTCAACGAGGTGTCGCGAAATTTTTTGCAAGGTCTTGGGAGGTTTTCAGCAGATTTTTCTTAACTTGCGCAGGATTTTTCTTTCGCTCAATATCACTATAATATGAGGTTTCAGATATTCCCTTCTTTTCTCGTAATAAAGCGCTGGGGCGTCGCAGCTCTGCTCGTGTGCGTGGCAATGCTCGTGTGTGTGCCACAAGGTCTGCGTGCGCAAGTGCCGAGCGCCGAGGTCACGTCATTGGTGCAAATGATGCGCAATGCCGCCGCCTTCGACCACAATTTTCCCCGCGAGAAGGTGTATCTGCATCTGGACAACAATGCCTACTACGAGGACGAGACGATATGGTTCAAGGCCTACGTCGTGCGCGCCGCTGCCCATACAGCAGCGCCAGTGAGCCGCGTGCTCTATGTCGACCTGCTGGACGCTGGCGGTCGATTGATCGACCAATGCGTATTGAAGTTGGATTCAGTAGGCAGAGCCGAGGGGAAGTTTGCACTGGATTTGCCCGTCAAACAAGGCTTTCACGAAATCCGTGCCTACACCCGCGAGATGGTCAATTGGGGCACCGAGGCTTGCTATAGCCGCGTGATTCCCGTATTCGAGCGCCCGGTGGCACGCCGCAAGAAGATGCACGTCGACGATCTGCTCTCGGCGCCACTCACCCTGGACTATCCCGCCGACAACGACGAACCCACACAAATGCATCCCCGCCGCATCAGCGCAGATACGGCTGCCGCACCACGCGTGCAGTTCTATCCCGAAGGCGGTGAACGTGTCGAGGGACTGCCCCAACGTGTAGCGTTTCAAATCGAGGGAACGGCAAAACAATGTGCCGAGGCGGTGCTCAAAATATACACCCACGACGGACAGGAACTGACCTCGTGCACCGCCCTGCACGATGGGATGGGCGCCTTCCTGATGACGGCTCAAGCCGATGGCGGGTATGTCATGCTGGATGGCAAACGCTACGAACTGCCCGAACCCTCGGTTGTAGCAGATGCGGTGCTGTCCCTGCAAGCCCTGGGCACAGGCGCCGCTTATCAGGTACAGATGCGCCCCGATCAGCTCGGTGCCGACCGCACCCTGGGGGTGATGGTGATGCACGGCGGACGGGTGTGCTATGCCGACACCCTGTGCACAGTGGGCGGCATGGCTGAGGGCGAAATCGATGCTGCGGCACTGCGCCACGGCGTGCATACGCTCTACCTCTTTGACGCCTCGGGCCGCTGTCTGGCACAGCGCATGTTCTGGCAGGATGCCGACTTGCCACGTGCTCAGGTCAAGGTGCGACAAAGCGCCCGCCAGTACGAACCCTACACCCCCATCGCACTCGAATTCGAGGTGACCGACCAGCAGGGTACGCCGCTACAGACAGACTTCTCGCTCTCTGTACGCAGCGAGGCGGGCGAGATGGTGCAAGGCACAGATATTGGCGCCAGTGTATCGCTGTTGCTCGCCTCCGAGGTGCGCGGCTATATTCATCGCCCCCACGACTATTTCTCCCCCACCCTGCAGCACCGCCGCGCCGCCCTGGACGCACTACTGATGGTGCAGGGATGGCAGAGCAATACCTTCGAGGAAGTGGCTCATCCCGACGTTTTCCTGCCCCACCAGCCTATCGAAGAAGGTCTGACCCTGAACGGCCGTCTGCTACATGATAATGAAAAGATGAACCCCCTGGCAGATACGCCGCTACGCCTGAAGATGTATTCGCCCAAGGGTATGGCGCTGGAAGCAGAGGCCAAGAGTGATGCAGAAGGGCGATTTGCACTGGTCAGTAATGTCGATTATACCGGAGACTTGATGGCACAATTTACCGCAACCAACGCGGCGGGCAAACCCTTGCATTATCGCTTGATGTTGGACCGCTGGTTTGCCCCTGCGCCGCGAGATTTTCACGCCTCGGCGCTCCGCATCCATCCCCCCTTGTCCATTGCGACAGAGGTGACGGAAATATTGCCCTCTGCCGTCGAATTGTTTGAATGGACCGACACCATTCCGCAAGAGGTAGGCCGCGTATTGGGCGAAGCCGTAGTGAAGGGCAAAAAGAAGTACCGCGGCTTGCAAGGCAATCGCTACTCCTATGGCGGAGGCGAGAAGGCGGGGATGCGACAAGGCGACTTTTTCATCAACCTGAACCGCGAGTACGAACGCTACAAGGATATGGGTGGCGGCGCCGAGTTTATCCTCGATTTTCTCGCCTTGCTCGATAGCCGTGCCGAGACCCGCTGGACCGCCGAAAGCGATGCTGCGGCAGCGATGGCACAGATCACACCAGGGATGAATTATGGCGAATCCACGACGTCGAGCGAAGGTACTGGCGGCGTGACGGAAAGTGCAGACGAGAACCTGCAAAAGGGGCTGAAATGGCGTGGTCGTACGACCGAGATTATGGTGAACAACGACCAGGTGAAATATGATTTGGCCACCGCTCCGGTGGAGTGGTTTCAATCCGTTGCCGTGGCGCCAGGACACAAGGCGGGCCGCTTCCGCGATCTCAATCCCGGCGAACAAACTCCCGACTATCTTATCCTGCTCTACGAGAATCCGGAATCCTATCGTATAGCGACAAAAAAAGGCGTAGAGAAACGCCGCATCAAGGGCTACACGCCCGCGACAAAGTTCTATCATCCCGACTATCGCCGTCGCGATATGCCCGAAGATAC
>JAEIGA010008159.1_pt1 | contig 15876 bp, 14 predicted proteins | sample 9270691 | NCBI WGS metagenome assembly JAEIGA01 (sample SAMN17057246, study PRJNA624740) | gut metagenome | biome: biome; isolation source: fecal sample | host: Bos grunniens | place: China: Xizang | collected 2019
AAATTGTAGCATGTCTCATGCTAGCAATTCTAGCATTATCAAATATTTATATTCCTAAGGCATCCGCCACCGAAAGCTACTTCACCGCCGAAGGCAGCACGCTTGAACTTGACGAAATTGACCCGTCCGAACCAGACCAGCGCTTAGTTGATGTAAGACTAAAAGCGACACGCGAAATGACCATCCATTCCATGCACGGGTACTTCACACCCATCAGTGAAGATGATGAAGAATTGAATCACTATATGAGCTGGATGGATTATTCATCTGGCATCAGCCACCTCTGCTATTCTATGTCAACCGGTGAATTTGATTGGAATACCCCAGACTGCATCGATGATGTCGTCGGCGACGAAGGCATCCATGTCCAAGCTGGTGACACTCTCATCTATGTTACCTTTGAAGTAAAAGATGATGTCGAAGTTATGAAACGAAGCATGCCAGTCACCCTCGACCTCGCCGTTATCGACGAAGGCACGGAAACTGGCAGAGAGATCCGAGACATCACCATGGACGCTTACGTGAGGGCTGGCCACGACCTTTCCGTTTATAAATACATCACAGGCAGCGGAAATCTCGATGTGCCAAACATTGTAGTCGGCGGTACCGATGTAGAAGTAGGAATCGTTCCGGAACCAGGCAATGAGCTAGTATATCTAGAATTAGATGGCCAAGAAATCACCGATCAGATACAAGACAATGTTTTCAGAGTAACACCCGGTACAGAGTCTTTAACCTTTTACGCAACCTTCCTCCGAGTTTATCCAGTACTAGAAGGTGACGGCGGCGAGCATACCATCGGCAGTGAAGAACCATTAGTCTTCAAAATCGATAACGATGTAACAACATTCTGCGGCACAGGTAATCTCATCATTGATGGCGAATATCATGATATGCGTACAGATTGTGAAGTAGATCCAAACAACCAGACTATTACCCTCCCAGCGAGCTTCTTAAACACTCTTGCGCTAGGCGAACATTCCTTTGAAGCATATTTTACAGAACCAGAATCAGGAAGCGCCAAGGCCAGCTTCAAAATCGTAGAACCAAAAACCGATGACGACGATGAAGATATCATAGTCCCCAACACCGGTGCATTTACTAGCGAAGGTAGTAGCGCAGAAATAACAAACGATTTCCTGGTTATTACTATGATTGCTGAAGCTGTTGTGGCGACAGGTGTTTTGATGAAGAAAGAAAAACGAAAATAATCGTAGTGGATATAATTGCTATGGAGAATTTAGGACTAAAAGAAGAAAGACATGAAAGGCGACGATATTTTATAGTAACACTTTTGATTATCGGTCTCCTATCCTCATGTTTTACTCCAGTAGTTTCGTTTGCAATTGGTCCAGATAGCTATGATATCACCCCTGAATCGTCGGGTTCTATCACAGCTACATATCCATATTATGCCTTTGTGGAAGACCCAGATAATCCATGGGAAACGGTTTGGGATGCTTTAGATTCAACTGATACTATAAATTATAGTGATAGCTATTTTGATACACCTTCTCCTGGTGATCATCCAGAACTTCGTGCCGTTTCATATGCATTGGCTCTTGCTGGATTTGAGAATGAGGCTGACGGCTATCCGTCCGATAGTTCTACGCCAAATCCAAAATTACAACTTTTTCTAGAACAACTTGGTTTTAACAGTTTTCAAAAATGGGATACAGAATCCGATGGGGATGGGCACTCTATGGGGACAACTATTGCACGAAAGACTCTACCGGATGGACAGACGTTAATCGTTGTTGCTCCTAGAAATTATAATTATATGACTGAATGGCTTTCGAACTTTAACGTTGGCACTAGTGGTGATCATGCTGGTTTTAGCGAATCGGCCGGGTATATCAAGGAAAGGCTTGATGAATATATTTATACTAACCATCTTTCAGATTATAAAATTTGGATGGTTGGTTATTCTCGTGGTGGTGCGGTAGTTGATCTAGCTGCTAAAAAGATAAACGAAAATATTTTAGATTATGACATGAAGGCGGATGATTTTTATGTCTATACTTTTGGCGCGCCTCGTGCTAGCCTCACCGATCTAGGTTATACCAATATCCATGATGTCAAAGATGGCAATGATTTACTTCTCGGTTATGTCTTTCCGGAATTATGGGGATTCTATAATACTGGTATTTACGAAGAAATACATCCTGCTGATTTAAAAATTGCAACTTCTGTTATCAACATTGCCGAACTAGTCGACCCAAACACTGCTGCCAATATTCTATCAAACAATGATGGCCTTATCGAACAGGTTGAAACTATGAATGGTCGTGTTTTTATGGATGCTTGGATACGATTTGTGACTGATAATGGGCTGACTCGTGAATACTTTGATACCGAGATTAAGGAACCATTATCGGCCGTAATGAAATTATACCAAGTGAGAACGCTAGATAAGCAAAGCGTTTTTACTGAGTTTATTAGCGACACTAGCAATGGTCTTGCTGGTATGGTAGCAGGAAATGCTTTCTATGACTTATTAGCAAACTATGCTGGCGATTTAGCTAGCTTTCCGGCTTACCTTGATTTAGTTAAGGTCTTAAAAGGTACCGCAACTGATAGTGAGGTCGATGAGCTAGTTATAATCCTTACTGGTTACATAGGACAATATGATGATTACGAGACTAAGCTTGGTCAAGCTCCAAGCATTAGTGAAACAGAATTTGAAATCCTTAAGGAAAACTTGCCAAAATTAGTTAAGGCTATCTCTCCATTTTTAATCGCTGATGCTATCTATACTCAAAATACATTCGGCGAGAACTATTCGCTCTACTATACTTATACTCTTATTGATAACGCTGAGAACCTTGTTATTGGTCATATTCCTGAAAGTATTATGCCAATACTAAAAAGTCTCATTCCTACCCCTAACGAAGAAGCCGAAGAAGATATAAAGGTCCCAAATTCTGGTTCGGCATTTAGAGTAGAACAGAGCGCTACTGCGAATTTTCAATTAGATGTTACTGTTTTTCTTGTGGCATTAGCGATTCTTACTGGTCACTACGTTATTAAGAAAAAGTCGCGTTGCTAAGTAAAAATTGGTTTAGGATTAAGTTCGAATGGAGCGAAGCAACATCCCTATCTCTTTGCCTGTATATGTATATCTCAGAACTTGCACGGCATCAGTACTGGGTATTCCTTTTTAGGTATAACCTTGATCTTCGCAGTGTATTCGGGGTGGTCAATACACCAGTCCACAGCCATGCAAAGCTGAGCAACAACGTCTGGTCGTCCCTCACCATTTTTTATTAAACTATGGAATTAGCAAATAGAGAATTAAAGAAAATATTTGAATACTATGGTGTTAGCAACTTGGAGCTATCGTTTGATGGTTTTGAATGGGTGACGCCAGATAAAGCTTTATACTATTTCCACGACCCAAAGAGCGGTGAATTATATGTTATCGAACTAGCTGATTATGTGCATGAGTTTGAGGACAGGGAACCATCGTCTAATCGCATTGTTGAAAACTATTGGCCAGAAAGAAGTTGTGATTGGGAAGTAGAGCACTGGTTTTCTAATGAGGGAAATTATTTTTTATTGGCCAGAATGTGGTGATAAATGTGTATTTGCTAAATTAAAAGCGGATGCTTCTGCGCTTGCTGGCCGTTCACTTAAACATGATGTTTCGGATGCTAGTGAAGAAGAAATGGTGAAGCGTAAAGAAGTACTCGAAGACTTAATTGAAATTGATTTGCAGCGTTAAACTTTTTCTAATCCATTTATTGTAGAGTAGATAATTTCGGCGAGTTTTTCTTTGTCGTCGACGTCTTCTACTTGGTACATTGGCTTGGCGCCGTCGTAGGGAATAGCTTCTGGCATATTATATCCAGCGTTTTCTGGAACGATTTTTACAAGTAAGCGGTCATCGTAAATACCGCCAAATAAAATTCCTTCGGAATATAATAGAAATTCGCCCATCATTGGACGACAGGTAATATCCGGCACTTCGGATAATTGTTCAAAAATGTAGTCGCGATAATCTTTGCTGCTAGCCATTACGCCTCCTTCGCCATTTTTACCAAAGCGGATATTTCAGATTTCTTGGTGTTGTCTTGGTATGTAACTTCTTTTTTGGTAACCATTTTTACAATTTTTTTGCCGGCAAAGCCCATTTTTTCTGGATTTGTTCCGCCTTCAAAATAGAAGAATGGGGTGTTGCCTAGATTATTATTTTTTACTAATTGGTTTGTGTTTGCGTCGCTTTTTGGAGTGAGGCCGACTGCAAATACAATGAGTTTCTTTGGGCCAAGTTTTTTAATTTTTTTGTAGCCATTGATGACGCCGGCGAGAACCCAACCACCGTGGATTATGAGATCGTATTTTTTGATATCTTCTACGGTGGTTTCTTTGATGTCTTTTAAATCGCACTTTAATTCTGTGCTGATCCACTCGGCGTATTTTTTGGTAAAGCCAGTTTTGCTTTGGTAGGTGACTAGAATCATATTATTTTTTCCAGCGCTTCAAAGTAGGGAAAACTTTGGTGCAGTATTCTTTCATTTGCTCGTTGGTCATGCCGGCTTGTTCGCCGAATTGTGAGCATTTTTCAATGTATTCTTCCATGGTACATTGGTCGATAAACTCGCCGTCTTTGTAGCACCATTTGCAATAATCTTCATTGACGCTGCCGTCTTTTTCGGTGGCGTAGAGGTCTGGTGACGTGAGTGGCATTGCACAGCTTTGACAAATTTTAGTATTTTCCATTTTGTTCTCCTTTTTTTAATTATACTATTTTAGGGCGACTAAATCTGCTTTTTCGTACTTATGCGAACCTGGCCTATTTTTTTTGTAATTCCAACATTTGATAGCGTCGGTGAGAGTTTTGCCGTGGTTTTTGGCAAAGAAATCACGGATATATATGTTGTATTCAAACTGTTTGCTAAGGACAGTTTTTGGGTTTTTCTTGATTTGATAATATGCATCAATGGAGTCCTGATAAGTTTTGCCGGGATTTTCTTTTAGCCATTTTTGAAAAGCAACATTAAACGTAAAACTTTTACCAATTTGTGACTCAAAAAAAGCGCGATGTTTTTCGGAACAGATGAAATTCTTTTCTATGATAGTGCTTGATGTGATTATTTTTGGGATAATTGGTTTTTTGGCATGAATTGTCGTTTTTTATTTTTCGCCGTTTTCCAAAAATCTGATGATGCGAGCATTTAATTCTGCTTTAGCGCCGGTGGTTTGCAGGTCATTTTTTCTGCAAAAATTTACCAGTTCTTCTTTTAGGTAATAGTTTTTTTCGAAGAGTTTGGGGTTTAGATTTGAGGTTAAATTTGGGCGCGGTTGCATAGCTATATTATATATAGATTTTTAAGTTTTGTATAAGCAAAAGGATATATAATAAAGGCATAAACAATTAATTTGGAGATTAAATATGGAAAATGAAACTATAAATAATAAGAAGGATGTGACAAAAGAGAAAATCATACTTTTTGTAATCGGTGTGCTAGTAGGCGCAGTAATATCTACCGGATCGTTTTTTGCGTACATAAAACTTGCCGGCGTGGGGAGCTCGAGTAATGGGCAGTCTAGCGAAATGCAAGGCGGAGGCACTCCACCAGAAATGCCAAGTGGTGAAAATGGCCAAGGGGGCACTCCACCGGAAAAACCAAGTGATGATAGTTCTACAAGCAACTGAAGGCCAGGGAGGAGGGCATAATGGAAGAAGATAAAAAGAATTTAACTTACGCATGTATAATTATCGCGTTGGTTTTGACCTTGGGTCTACTGTGGTTTTTCATAATTGATACAGTAAATAATAGTATAGTGGGAAGTGGTGGTGTACCAATGAACGGTGGGAGCTCATCGGTATCGTATTCTAGTGCAAAAGAAATCAAAACGGATGAAGAAATAGATGGTGGGGACTATTCATCTACTACGGCTGACGAAAATGCAATTTCGGTGTCTGGTGGAATTACGGTGACACTTTCTAATATTAGCGTGAGTAAAACTGGCGATTCGGATGGCGGTGATAATACAAGTTTTTATGGTACAAACTCGGCAATTATTGCAAAGGATGGTGCGAATTTGACGATAAAAAATGCTAATATTACGACTGACGCTACCGGCGCAAATGGTGTGTTTTCGTATGGTGGTTCGGCGACGACAAATAATTCTTCTTCTGATGGTACAACGGTAAATATTTCTGATTCTACTATTACTACAAGTAAAGATAATTCTGGTGGAATTATGACAACTGGCGGTGGAATTATGAATGCGGAGAATTTAATAATTACTACAGCGGGAACTTCTAGTGCGGCGATTCGTTCGGATCGTGGCGGTGGAACGGTGACAGTAAATAAAGGTACTTACAAAACTACGGGCAAAGGTTCGCCGGCGGTGTATTCTACGGCAGATATTACGGTAAAGAATGCAATGCTTGAAGCAACCGCTTCTGAAGGTGTGGTGATTGAAGGAAAGAATAGTGTAACGCTTGAGAATGTTACACTTACTGACACAAATAATACATTGAATGGCCAATCCACAACTTATAAAAATATATTTTTGTATCAATCGATGAGTGGTGATGCGGCTAGTGGCGAGGCGGTGTTTACGGCTAAGAATTCTACAATTACTACAAATAAAGGCGATAGTTTTTATGTAACAAATACAACTGCTACGATAAATTTGGAGAATAATACAATTATTAATAATGATGCGGATGGTAATTTCCTTAGAATTCAAAAAGATTCGTGGGGTAATTCTGGTAGTAATGGTGGAACGGTGACTTTGAATTTGACTAACCAAGGTGTGAAGGGAAGTATTGTAGTAGATGAGATTTCGGTGCTGACAATTAAACTCGCAAGCGGCTCTACATTTAGCGGTGCGATAAATAATGCAAATGCGGGCGAGGTGAATTTGACACTGGATGCTACGAGTAAGATTACACTTACTGGTGATACTTATGTAAAGACACTTAATAATGCTGATACAACAAATAATAATATTAATTTGAATGGATATAAACTTTACGTTGATGGGGTGGAACTAAAGTAGTATAGTTGTAGTAGGAGATTTACTATGACTATACTGATTAAAAATTGTAATTTGATTTCGATGGCGGAGGAGCGCGAAAAGTATGAGCCGGGTGTGGATGTTTTGGTTACTGATGGCAAGATTGCCGAGATTGGTGTTGGACTCGATGCTGGTGATGCGGAAGTAATTGATGCTGGCGGCAAGGTTTGTATGCCCGGGTTTATTAACACACATACGCACGTGGCGATGAGTATTTTTCGTGAGACTTTGGATGGGTATACTTTGCAGGATTGGCTGACAAAAAAGATTTGGCCGATGGAAGACAAGCTTACGCCAGAAGATATTTATACAGCATCGTTACTCGCGTTTTCAGAAATGGCGAGTACTGGTACCGTGATGGTGAATGATCAGTATTTTATGCCAGATAGTTCCATAAAAGCAGCGCTAGAAGTTGGTGTAAGGTTTATGGCGACTAGGACGGTGTTTGATGTTTCGAATAATGCGGACGAAATGTTAGCGCAGCAAGAAGAAATGATTGAAAAATACAAAAACAAGTACGAAACGATTTATCCAAATGTGGGGATTCACGGACTTTATACGACTGGCAAGGAAACGGTGAGCAAGGGCGTGGCGCTCGCGAAAAAATATGACGTACCGGTGCATGTACATTTTTGTGAAAACTCACAGGAAGTCGATGATATTAAAAATAATTATGGCGTAGAAAGTTCGGTAGATGTTTTGAAAGAAAACTTTGATGGCGTGCATACGATCTTAGCGCACGTGGTAAAAGTTAGCGACGAGGAAATTAGTGAGCTTTCTAAATTGGATGTAGCAGTAGCGCACAATCCAATTAGTAATATGCGTCTGGGCTGTGGTGTAGCAAAAGTACAACAAATGTTGGACAAGGGAATAAATGTGACTCTTGGTACAGATGGACAAGGTAGTGGCTCGAGCCTCGATATGTTTGATAGTATGAAATTTACAGCATTACTTCAAAAAGGTGTATTTGAAAATGTATCGGCAATGGATAGCTATGAAGTATTGGAAATGGCAACAATCAACGGTGCAAAAGCGCTCAAAGTGAATAATGAAATTGGTAGCATTGAAAAAGGAAAAGCTGCAGATTTGATTTTGGTGGATCTTGAAACTGATGTTTGCCAGCCGATGGGAAATGTATTTTCGGATCTTGTGTATAATGCCAAAGGCACAAATGTAAAAATGACGATGGTAAATGGAAAAATTGTGATGCGAGATGCGAAAGTGCTGGGCGTTGATAAAAAAGAACTTTACAAAAAGTGTGATAATATAATAAAAAGAATAAGTTAAAAGGAGGATGATGGATAATAAAGAAGTTTACAAGAAAACTTTGATGTTTTCGATACGAAGGTTTTTTTGGGACCTTGGTTCTATTGCCGTTTTAATCGTATTGGCTGCGGCCGGATTTGTTTTGGCTGATAAACTAAACAACAACGGCTTAATCGGTCTTGCGATTGGTGTAGTCGTGGCGATTATTGCGATTGCAATTGCGTCACACTTTGTGTCTTATGTATTTAAGGCTGGGCAAATTGCAATGATGACAAAAGGCGTAACAGAAGGAAAGTTGCCGGAAGATGTATATGGCGAAGGTAAGAAAATCGTAAAAGAGAGATTTCTTACAGTAGCTGGCTATTATGCTGCAACTAGTGCAATTAAAGGAATTTTTAATCAACTTGGTCGTGGAATTACGGCGGTTGGTGAAGCAATTGGCGGAGATAATGGAGGTGCGATTGGTAGTGCCATTTCGAGCGTGATTCAAACTATTGTTGGATACCTTTGCGATTGTTGTCTTGGCTGGGTGTTTTATAGAAAAGACGAAAAGGCGACAAAAGCTACGCTTCAAGGTGCAGTAATTTTCTTTAAACATGGTAAAACTTTTGCCAAGAATATGGGCCGGGTGTTTGGGATTAGCCTGCTTTCGTTCTTGGTAATTGGTGGTGTGTTCTTTGGTATTTCTTATTTAATTTGTATGGCATTTCCTGGTGCGTTTGATGCACTTGCAAACGAAATTGTCGAAATGGCAGCATCTGGCGAGCTAGAAGGAGATGTAAGCTTTTGGACTAATACTACTAATTTGATGTTGATTGCGTCGGCAATTGGTGGCGTGTCGATGTGGAGTATTTTACACTCAGTATTCGTACGTCCATTTATCTTGGTTGGTGTACTTCGTAACTTTATCAAGTCTGGTGAAGACGAAAAAATTACTGAAGCCGATCTTGATGAATTAGACGAAAAGTCTAAAAAATTCAAAAAACTACACGCTGAAGCCTAGGGGGAGTCTTTCTACTGGGGTAGCCTCTTTACTTTTTGAGTAAAACGTGGTATAATATTATATTATGGTAAAGAGGATTGCGAACTTCGTTACGAAGTATTGTTATATTGTGTTCGTAGTCTTTTTGGTGCTTGCTGGACTCTCAGCTTTTCTCGCGACAAAAGTGAAGATTAATCATGATTTATATTCTTATATGCCGGAGAGTTCCGAAACCTCGCAGGGCCTTGAGATTATGAAAGAAGAGTTTGATTATGGCTCGACTAGTACTTGGAAAATGATGTTTGAGGACCTAAATGAGGATGAACGAAAAGAAGTAAAGGAGCATTTGGAGGGCGTAGAAAATGTAAAGTCGGTAGCGTATGATGATTCGGAAACTTACAACAAGGAACATAATGAGCACTTTTATTCGCTTTATGAAATAACGCTTGATGCGCCGGCGGATTCGGAAGCGGCAAATAAAACTTATAATGAAATTTACGATTATTATAAGCCGAAGTATAAATTTTATCAGATGGGGGAGGTATATACAAATAATGCAACAGTAGTATCGATTACAATTACAGTGCTGGCAGTGGGTACAGCAATGGTGATTCTGACAATTATGAGTGAATCATTTATTGAACCGTGGCTTTATCTTTTTACAATTTTAATTGCAGTGCTTTTAAATAAAGGTACAAATATAATTTTTCCGAACGTGTCGCACATTACGGATAGCATTTCGATGGTGCTTCAGATGGCGCTTTCGATGGATTATGCAATTATGTTGTCGTCGCGGTATCGCCAGGAAAAAAACACAAAAGATCATCCGCATAAAAGTGTGGCGATGAACCGGGCGCTAAGATATTCGTTTGGTGCGATTTCGTCTAGCTCAATTACGACGGTAGTGGGGTTAATTATTCTTGTTTTTATGAGCTTTACGATTGGGCGTGACATGGGTTTGGTTTTGTCTAAGGGTGTGGTTTTAAGTCTTGTTGCGATTTTTACAATTCTGCCGGCGCTACTGCTTTTGTTTGATAAAGCGATTGATAAAACAAAAAAGAAAACTTTGAATCTCCGTATGAACTGGATTGGTGACAAAGAGTATCGCCTGCGCAAGTTGGCGCTGCCGGTGTTTGCTCTGATATTTGGTGGCGCGTTTTTTTTGAAAGGTAGCACTGGGATTTTGTTTACGGATTCGGAAAACAACCGTGTGAAGGATGTTTTTTCGGTAGTGAATCAAGCGGTAGTGGTTTATGAAAATGAAGATGAAAAGGCGCTGGATGAATTTTGCCATAAGTATGAAAAAGTTGATGATGTAAAACGGATTGTGTGTTATAGCAATACGATTGGCGAGCCAGAAAAATATAATGAAATTATAGAAAAAGCTAATGAGCTATCTGAGATGAAAATTTCTGGCATGGGTGCGAATACTCGCGAAAAAGTGGAAGCAGAAGATTATTTAGTGAAGGCAATTTATTATTTTTATTATCGTGGCGATAAACATGAAATCACTTTGCCAGAATTTGCTAGGTTTTTGCGTGACGAAGTTCTGCTAAGTGATAAATTTGCTGGTGAAGTAAATGACGTGACACGTGCAAATATTAATCGTTTGACAAAATTTGTGATTCCAGAAGAAGCGGCGTTGGCTCGTAATAAGTATGAAATCGCGGATTTGCTTGGTGTGGATGTATCTAAACTGGATGAACTTTACACGCTTTATCTTGCGAAGCATCCAACTGGGATTAGGCTAACTTTGAATCAATTTGCGAAATTTGTGAAGAGTGATATTTTGACGAATCCTGAATATGCTGTAATGGTGACGGCTGAACAAAGAGCGGATCTAGAAAAACTTTTGACGTTTACAGATGCTAGTTTGCCAAGTATGGCTACGCCAGAAGAATTGATTCGTTTTGCATTGACAAATGATGTAATGAAAAATGAAATCGGTATTACAGATGCCGAAGCCAGTGAGGTACTTAATGCGATGGCGTCTGTGGAAGATATTATTAATCAATATGTCGAGCAATACCCAGAACTGAATGAAATTTTGGCGCCACTTCAAAAACAATATACTTATAAAGAATATATAGAATATGCAGAAGAAATTGGGGATTTGTTAAAAACTGCTAAGACAAAACTAGAGGAAGTGAACGAAAAGTATCAACTTGGGCTCGATTTGTCGTCTCTAGATAATATGCAAGTTGATTTGGCTGCGAAATTTGAGAGGCTAAAATTAGCAGAATATGTAGTAGATAATCGCACGACTCTGTTTAGCGCGTGGGAGCTTGCAAATGCATTTGGGCTAGATTATGAGAAATTAAATTTGGTTTATGCGCTTTATGACTATCGTTATGTGACGGGTGATTTGATGATGTCGCTTGAGCGCGTGATTAGTTTTTTGACCGACGAAGTATTTACGGACGCAAATTATAGTTCGCGTCTGGATGAAGCGCAGAAGGACAAAGTGCGTGTGATGTCTAGATTGATGTTAGCAGCGCGAACTGGCGTGCCATATAATTACGAATCGCTTTATAGCGCTTTGGTGCCACTTGGTGAAAGTATTGATAAAAACCAATTGTTCTTAGCATATATTTATCATGGTTCAATTTATGATTATGATGAGTCTTGGACTCTTTCTCTTGAGGAGTTTTCGAATTTTCTAAATGACAAAATTATCACGGATGAGAGATTTGAGTCGCGGATTGATGATGAGAGACGAAATACGATACAGGATGCAAAGGTAACAATAAAAGATGCAAAGGAAATGCTGGTAGGTGAAAAACATTCACGGGCTTTAATTGAAACTGAACTTCCAGCAGAGGGGGAAGCTACATTTGCTTTCTTACAAAATGTAAAAGATGACCTTGGCGAACATAAAAACTTTTTGGCGGGTGATTCGGCGATGGCATATGAAATGTCCAAGAGCTTTGGTGGGGAAATGGACTTTATTACATTACTTACAATGATTGCAATATTTATTGTGGTGGCTCTTACGTTTAAGTCGATCTTGATTCCATTAGTGCTGGTACTGGTGATTCAGTCTGCAGTATATATTAATATGGCGTATTTGTCGCTTACTGGGCAAAGTATTTACTTTATTGCACTTATTATTGTGCAAGCGATTTTGATGGGTGCGACAATTGACTATGCGATTTTGTATACTTCGTATTATTTGGAACATCGAAAATATGCGGGGCTAGGAATTAAAGATTCGATTATTATGTCATACAATAAATCGATGCACTCGATTTTGACTTCGGCAAGTATTTTGATATTGGTGACGGCAATAGTAGGGAACATGGCATCGGCGATTGCAGCAAAGATTTGCCAGTCTATTTCGGGTGGTACTTTGGTAGCGACGCTGATTATACTGTTGCTACTACCAGCGCTTCTAGCGACAATAGACAGGTTTATCGTGAAAAAGAAATGACATAAGCGTAGGTTTATTGTATAATATATATATGCAGAAAAAGTCCGACTTTGTAATTAGATTGTGTTTGATATTGGGGGATGCAGCGATGTTGATTCTATCGTTTGCGGTGGCGTATTTTATTCGTGTGCATGTGGACCCGAGGCCTTATACTTTTGAATCACAAATAATAGAATATACTTGGGCTATTGCAGTGCTTTTACCGGTACTTTTGGTAATTCTTTTTGTGCTGGGGCTTTACAATAAAGCAATTTTTTTGGGGAAATCTAGATTTCCTGAATTGATTAGATTGGTACTTGCGGCGGTGTTGTCGGTGGCGGCTCTGATTGTCTATGCATATTTTAAGGATGAAAACTTGTTTCCAGTACGAATTGTGGCGGTAATGTCTATGGTGCTAGCCTTTGTGTTTTTGCTGGTAGAGCGAACTATTTTGAGGTTTGTGGTACGGCAAGTTTTTTGTAAGGATTATGGCACTAAGCATGTAATTATTGTAGGTAATCATATTAACTCTGAGTATTTAGCTGATTATATTTCTATTACTCCAGAATCCGGATATAAGCTAGTTGGGATTGTGGCTGGGAAAAAATATATCCCAAAGGATTTACAAAAATATCAGTTTTCTTCGGTTAAGGATGCTTTGAAAAGGACAAAGGCAGATGTGGTTTTCCAAACGGATGAAACTTCTACAGAATATGTTTATAAACAAGCATTGATGCGACATTTGCAATATTATTTTGTGCCAAGTGAGGCTACGCTTTCTTCTGGCCTTGGTGATTTGGAATTAATCGGGAATATACCGGCGATGTTAGTAAAAGTTACTCCACTTGATGGTGGGTATGCTGTGGTGAAACGCACTTTTGATATTGTTTTTAGTTTTGTCTCAATTATAGTTTTGGCTATACCAATGATGATTATTTGGCTGATACTTAAGCTGACAGATTTTAAATATTCACCAATTTATGCCGGTGAGCGGCTTACGCAATACAACCGCGTGTTTAAATGTTATAAATTTCGTTCATTAAAGCCTGAGTATAGTGGCATGTCGCCGGAAGAAGCTTTTGTCAAAATGGGTAAACCTGAACTTATAAAAAAGTATTATTATAATGGACGGCTTTATTTGGAAAAGGACCCAAGGATTACTAGGTTTGGTAGATTTTTGCGTAGGACATCATTAGATGAATTGCCGCAGCTATTCAATATTTTGAAGGGAGATATTTCTTTGATTGGGCCAAGGGCGTTACCACCAAAAGAATTACGTGATTATGGTGACCGTCGTTCGATCATTCTATCGGTAAAATCTGGGTTAACTGGTTTTGCTCAGGTGTTAGGTAGGCGTGATATTTCTTTCGATGAACGTCGCGTGTTAGATATTTATTATGTAAAAAATTGGTCTTTGATGCTTGATGTGCAGATTTTTTTCAAAACTATTGCGGTAGTGATAAAAGGTGAAGGTGCTAAGTGAAAGTTGCGCTAGTTTGTGATTGGTTGACGAATTATGGTGGTGGCGAGAAAGTGCTTTTGGAACTACATCGTCTTTATCCAGATGCCCCAATTTATACGTCGCAGTATGACCCAAAGGGAATTGATTGGTTTAAAGATGCAGACGTAAGGACTGGGAAGCTTCAGAAATATCCGGTAAAAATGAGAAGATTAATTGGCCCTTTAAGGCAGAGGTATTTTTCGCACCTTGATTTATCCGAGTATGATCTTGTAATATCGGTGACTGGTGCGGAAGCAAAAGCTGTAAAAGCGCCAAATGGGGTCCATATTTGCTATTGCCATGTGCCAACACAGTATTATTGGCAAATGTATCGTGAATATCTAAAAAATCCGGGTTTTGGATTCTTTAATCCGATCGTTAGACTAGTGTTTCGTTTGGCAGTGGGGCCACTTCGAAGGGTGGATTTAAAGGCGGCTAGGGAAGTGGATTATTTCGTAACGATTAGTGAATACGCTAAAGAACAGATAAAGCAGGCGTATGGTAGGGAAGCAACCATAATTCACCCGCCGGTGGAAATTGATAGTTTTAAGAGGAAGGGCGCAAATGCAACGTGTCCTTGTCCGCGTCCCAAGGGGCGAGCGGACACGCTCCGGGCCGCTCTGGCCAAGTCTTTAAGGTCTGTAGAACACACGGCATTTGCACCTTCCTCTTATTACATTACTACGTCAAGACAGGTGAATTGGAAGAGGATTGATTTGGCGGTGAAGGCATGCATGATGACACAGCGAAGTCTTTTGGTGATTGGCGAAGGTCCTGAACATAAAAAATTGATAAAAATGGCTAAAGGCTTTGATAAGATTAAGTTTTTGCCAAAAATGGGAAAAGAGGAATTGGCGGAATACTTGTCTAGCGCAAAGGGCTATTTGTTCCCTAGTTTGGAGCCGTTTGGGATTGCGCCGGTAGAGGCATTGGCAGCCGGATGTCCAGTAATTGCCTTTCATGAGGGTGGCGTGCGTGACTATATAAAAGATGGAAAAAATGGGATTTTATTTGATGAACAGACGGCAAAATCTTTGGCAAATGCAATTCTCTGTTTCGAAAAGAAAAAATTTGATCGTGAGAAAGTTTCTAAGACAGCTGATGGATTTGACGTGAAAAGATTTGATAAAGAAATAAAAGATTATATCAAAAAACATAAGAACATCTCTGTTTAATAGTAAGTAATTTTTTTGTCATTTTCGTGTTAATAATATCAGAAAAAACCCCAGCTGTAAGCTGGGGTATGTTCACCAAATGTTTTCTATATGGATTTGATGGTTTGTGTCTACAGAGATACAACTTTTTCTTCTAATATCACCATTATTGTGCAATAATGTTGCAGTGAAACAGGGTTTTATTTCGGTGTTGATAATAACGACTGAAAATTTTGCCTCGTTTCTTCGATTGAAATATAATTTGATGGTGTTATCGCTTAGAATAGCTATTTTTTCGAGTCGAAAGTAGGCATCTCTTCCTGACAGAAGGTTGTTGATAGCATTGGACGAAAAATTAATATGCGTGTAGAGCAAATCGGTTTTTGTTCCAACGTTCAATAGCCTTTTTAAATCCTGCAAATCAGCTGCTTTTCTTTTGTTGTGGTGATCGACGGAAATATCACTTAAAGTGATGAAAAAGTCCTCGTTAGGACTTTCTAGCTCCCAAGTTGTTTTTTCCATAAACATT
>JAEIGA010008160.1_pt1 | contig 15876 bp, 20 predicted proteins | sample 9270691 | NCBI WGS metagenome assembly JAEIGA01 (sample SAMN17057246, study PRJNA624740) | gut metagenome | biome: biome; isolation source: fecal sample | host: Bos grunniens | place: China: Xizang | collected 2019
ATCTCTCCTCAAGCTAAAGCTTATTATATAGAGATTCAACAGCATCTTTTCTTGAATAAAGAACAAGGTACTAATGAAACTACATATAGTAATGAAGAAATTGGGAAGAGAATTGGTTTGTGTGCAAACTCTGTAAGAAAATATAACACAGAACTTATTCAAGCTGGTATTCTCTCAGAAACTAAGTTATCCACGTTGGATTTAGGAGGAGTTCGACAGATAAAAAAATCGTTTGATTTATATACACTTGGTCAAGCCATGGTGTACAAACTCAAAGAACATGATGTTCAATTAAAAGAGCATGATCAAGCGATTAAAAACCTTGAAGCAGAAAATGAACAAATGAGATCTCGTATTAAAGCCCTAGAAAGACTATGTGGTTTACAAAACAACGAATTCGTTGAAGCTAAAGAGTTCTCATTTTAAAAATATGCGCCTTTACTTATTACGACAATGCCCTTTTCGTCGAGAGATGCAAAGGGCTTTTTCATTTGACAACCTTAAAAAACAAACATATGAATAAAGAAGAAATCAAAGCCCTGTTAACATTGCAGGCATCTATCCATCAGATGTTGATCATCTCGAAGGACAATCTTCCAAGTGATGAAGAGTTGTTCACTTCTATTATGGATTCTGTGCGATTCGTACACCATAAAAATGACATCACAATAGATGAACAAACATTCATCATGCTCTGTCATCTTGCAGTCAATGTAAAAGAGACGATTGCAAATCCAGAACAGTACGTCATGAAAATGGTTAAAGAAATGCTCTAAAAAAATTTGGACTTTTCAAAAATTTTTATTACGCGCGCATATTATATATTATATATTATATACTACTGAACTTCTAGCCTATAAGAAGATAGTAGAGATATATAGTTACGCGCGTAGTGCTATAACACACTAAACATCAACCAACTACAGCATGAAGAACCCAAGGAAGGAAACAGTCGAGAAATTGTTCTTGGCTCTTACCGAGTTTCATCGCGCACTCGGAACAAAAAGCGCACAAAGTGTAAACTATTACATGAATCAGCACAACATCCCTGTGAATCTTCACAGATATCTCAAGGATGAGCTCATCACACGTCATCTCATTGACAAGGAGTTCACTAAATGGTCTACTGAAAGAACTATACCTACATTAGTTCTTGCAGAATCGATGTTGCGTGCTGCGTATGATGCGTTCAATGAGCGCAAAGCGGAAAGACCTTCCGCACAACCAAAGGAAAACAAGCTTAAAGAGCTGATTGCAGAGCATGTCAATGCTTTAAAGGCTCTTGGAGCAAAAGAAGTAACGTTAACTTTCTAAAACACAATGGCAAAAGCAAAAATGAGAGGATTCCAGGCGAAGCGTTTGGACCTCACCAAGCAGGATCCTGTGCGTAAAGTGTCCTATGTGCAGGCAATCGACAAAAAGGGACGCCCGATCATTGAGAATGGCAAAGCAAAGATGATTCAGCAGGTTACCTATGCGATGGAAAACATCGTTAAGGTGTTCAATGTGAGAGTCAACAATGCTGTTCCCGCTGATCACAGAATGTTGAGATAAGAGAACATGACAAAATGTCAGTTTTAAATGATAGTTGAATAAGCTAAGTGCTTGACTATCATCTCCATCCCTCAGCCCACCCTCCAACTGACATTTTGTCTTTTTCAACAGCTCTCTTTTATTCAACAATCCTCATCTTCATTTTTCATTTTCACTGTTCTCACAATTTCACTTTTTTAAAAATTTTGACAGCAAAAATGAATTCAGGACATATTATCTTGTTGTTATTCGTAGTTTGCGTATTAACAGCATTTCTTGGAGATTTAACAGACCCAAACAAAAAGAAATAAAACATGAAGAATTTTTTTGGACCTCAAGGTCTTACAGCTAGATCAGCAGATCATCTTTGCAATTTAGCTAAAGATATGTATGAAAGTCTCGAACTTAAACTTGAGTCAACAAACTTTCTTGAACAGTACATCACCATTATTGGTTCGGTAGCAGAAACAAAAGTTACTCTTGCATCAAAAGAGTTGCTTACAACTGCTCCAGGTATTCTCAAAAAGATTGCTGAGCTCAAGTCGTTCATAGCTTGGTTCCGTGAGGCTATCAAGGAAAAAGAACGTCTTACACGAGAGAATGAATTCTATTGCTCTCAAGAGCGTCTTGATCATATGAAAACAGTCCCTACTCGTGAGGAATATCTCACAAGTGAGGATATCATAGAGTCGTGGACAATCAAGGAGCAGGAAGAGTATCTTACTCTCCAGACCAGAGCAGCCGTGATCGGCAAGTATATCCATAAGAACAATCCGTTGGCAAAAGCTAAGACGGAACTCTCAAAGAGGGTAAATAACCCAATTGAGACAGAATGTTCTGGTCGTGATACTATCGTAAGAAGATATCAGCCAGTAGCAACAGAAAAAGAAGTTGAAGAACTTCTCATCAAGCTGAAGAAAGAACACCGAAGTATTGATGCTCAAATCAGAGGTATTGATCATAAGATTGATACTGCTCTTCGTGAGGATAAACTCAAGAAAGATGAGGCATATGCTAATGCTAAAAAAGCATATGACATCAAACTTCAGGAACTTATGGAAGCTGATTCCATTGCCAAACTTACCAGAGACAAGGAAATCGAAGAACTCAAGATTGTTATCCCTAACAATCTCAGAGAGACTTACGAGTATCTCCAATCTCTCGGTAAGTAATATCTAAATGGAGACTGAGTACTTGTACGAAACTCCATTGAATACACATAAACAGCATATCTTTTTAATAGCAAAAATTTTATCATAAACATATAAATATAGCAAACCTTTCTTCAACCCTTCCTAATGCTTTATACTCATTTAATTCATGATTATAAACAAGAAAATGACTTTAACATTGCCTTCGTTGGGGTTGAAGGTCTTTGTCTTTGATAATATCTTTGTTTAATATATATACTGTTTATGTGTAAGATATTTTTTAAAAACAATTGCAATATGAAAAAGATTATTACTATAATTCTGTTGATAACTACATTGATTTTTATAAATGGATGTTATTTTGTGTTCATTGAACAACACAGAACTGTTCAAAAACTCAAAAATAATCAATCGTTAAATCTTTATGAAATTTCTAGTATTTATTCAATGCATATTGCAATTTGTACAGTTGGATGGATTTTTAGTCCAGAAGCTACTATTCAACAAGTATTGATGACAATTCCTCATAAAGATACAGTTATATTTAAAAATAAAAAGGTGTCCTCTGAATTTAGAGAACACCCTGTAGGTATGATTTGTTATTCTAATTATAATTTGAATAATTTACGTTTTTCTGTAGCTTTTAATGGAGCTTATAAAAACAGTTCATCTGTATATGGAAAAATGGAATATCCATATTTATTAAAGCCTACATATATTTTAAATATTCCTATCTATGAAGGTTTAATTAGACATTTACAAGATTTAAAGATATTACATTCGTATCATTTTAAATATGTTATCGATTAATTTGAATTCTTGTAGATTGTTTTTGTCAATCTGGATCTTCATCACTCAAATGTACATTTTGTAAACCATACACAATATTACCATAAGCACGATTTGTAGCATTTTCGTTATTAACTCATTCTGGAGAAACATATGTACTTTTGTTATGATCGTATACATCTGTAATATAGTATTGTCCATTTTCATTAACAATGCTTGCTCTTCCAACAGTATTCATTACTCGTTCAATAGGATTGAATTGTTTTTTTAATAATCCAATTTTGTTGTTTGAATATCTTCAATTCTTTTTATCATCATCTGACAAAAACATGTTTCATGATTTATTGTGTTGTCCAACATCTTTATATCAACGATTAATCAATCCAGTATCAATTGATGTTGCACCATGATCAATAGCATAGTTTCCAATAGATTGATAAATTTCATTTTGAACAGGAGTTAATGAAGCATTGTTTCTATGAGTTCCTCTTAAAGAAAGTGCCTTATTTAAATTTTCATGTTTTTCAGGATCTACAATAGCATTTAAGCCTTTATGATAGAGTCCTGTAACTCCTTCTGTAATTGCTGTTAAACCAGGACTACTTGTAACAACAGTATTATATACAGATGATGGTTTATGTGAATCTCATCAATTTTTTACAGAAGATCCAAAAGAAGATTTGGAAGAAGATTCAGAAGAAGATTCAGAAGAAGATTTTTCTCTAGAATTTGCAGAAGACACTTTATTGTAAGCAGCTTTTGTTCTAGGACCATATACACCATAACCAGTATTAACTTGTTCTTGAGTCATATGTCCATTTCGAACTGCTCAATCTTGTCATTTTTTAACACTTTCTGCATCATTAGGATCAATTTCTGGCATTTTGTTACCAAAAAAAGCCTTCATAATTGGTTGATTGTTTATATAATCTAAATAGTTCATCATTTTTGCAAAAATTTTTAATATTAATAAATATTGCAAATATAATAAATTAAATAGATTATTCCAAATAAAATTGAGTTGTGGTGTAATGGTAACACTATGGATTTTGGTTCCGTCATTCAGGGTTCGAATCCCTGCAACTCAACCAATTTCTCCCTACTACACATGTTTAACAAAATAATAGGGTTTTTATACATGGGAGAAGACTCTTTCAGTAATAGCTTCGGCAAGAGTATAAAGAATACGATGATCAACCTATTTTGATCTAGTTAATCACAGTGGTCACTTTTGTGAAACGATAGGTATAGCTGACTAAATTTATGGTTTTAATAATTTAAAACCGAAAGAATTAAAATTTTAAAACATAACCCTTCTTTCCTATTAAGGTTCTTGGTTATGTTTTGGATGGCTCAGTGGTGTAATGGCAGCCACGCGGGACTTAACAAATTTGAGTGCACCAGGGGAAACTCTGGATGTAGAACCCTCCTAAACGGGGAAAGCTAAGTAGATTAAGAGCTACAAGATAATTTCGTTCTAATGGTGCTCGCATTAGGACTTAATCTATATGCTAACCGCCGTGCCAATGTTAAAATTGATGAACCATCAATAAAATGAAAGAAGATGGGTAATAAAAGAATCAAATAATAGACAGTGTGTAGAGACTTGTGTTATTAAAATTAACTTTTTGTTTAAAAACTTGTTAATGTGTAGAGAAATATTTATATTTGTACATATTTATAATTAAAACTAAATGTATGAATAGAAAAATATTTTCTTTAACTTTAGGAGATGGATGTATTGATAATAAAGCAACATTACATCTCAGACATTGTACAGAACAAAAAGAATATTTAATTTGAAAACATTCTTATCTTAAACATGATAATATTCCTTGTTCTGAAATTGTAGATGGACAACAGAATGGTTATGGTCATTCAAAATTCCATACAAAAACAGATAATAAGGAATGAAGAGAACAAATTAAAGAAGTAAAAGATTTACTATACTCTAATGAAAATAAAAAATATTTTTCAGATAAAGTAATAAATTTATTAACATTAGAAGATTTTGCTATTTTATATATGGACGATGGTTCATTAACAGCGAAGAAAAGAAATGGTATAGTTCATGCTTATGATTTAGTAATTTCTCTTTATTGTAGTAAAGAAGAATGTAACAGATTTATTGAGAAACTTAATGGATTTGGTTTAAAGTTTACTTTGAAATATAATAAGGGTTTATATTCTATTAGATGTGGGACAAAATCTGCAAGAAAATTTATAGAGTTAATTAAACCATATTGTCCAAATTTGGAATGCTTTAAAAAAACAAAATTTAAAAAACTTATAACTGATTCATCTTATTTAATAAGTAAGTTTAAACAATAAGTTAATTTTAATAACCTCAACGGATAAATAATCTGTTGTTACAGAGGGAACCTAAGTTGAAATGAAATTGTAGACAAACGATACAGTACTTGAATCTGATAGTATGTGGGTAAAATAAATCCCTTTTTACAAGTGAGTTCCCCACAAATGGTAGGAGGAGATACTACAATTTCTCTTGCAAGATTTCAATATGGTTGAGAGAAAGTCCAGACCACAAACAATGAGAATGCGGTATGTAATGTGCTGCTCGGACTAAAAAGTCTGATAGATTAAGATAAATCACATTGGTAACGAAAGTTATAGTGGTAAGAAAATCCCGTGGACAGAAATGTCCGTGTCGGTTCGATTCCGACCTGAGCTACAAAAATATTTTCCTAAGTGTATTGAAAAATAAGCGGTGACAATACATGTTGATGAGATAATGATCATCCCGAACGCTGAAGGGCATCTGATGACAACCAATTAAACAGTTTAGCTAACTGTGGAAGAAATGAAATTCTCATCGGAAAATATTAACATTCCTACGAGTGTATGGTCAAAGCACACTAAGCGTGACGCGAGGGGGTCTGAGGTTCGAATCCCAGGTAGGAATCAAATTGAATTAATGGGAATTACATATCTATTGGTTGAAAAACAATACATTATAACAATTTCATTTGGTTTTGTTATTTTTATAATCATAAAACTTTTAGAACTAAAATTTATGGAGCACAAAGTAGGAAATAAAATACAGATTTATTGCGTAACCCGGGAGTGGGTTGATGGAAATGATAGTGAAGTTGTCGTAATGGAATGTTTTTTCGATAAAAAAGATGCCATAGCATTTATGGAAGATACTTGGGAAGAAATACTAAATGATGATGACTACAAATACAATATGACTGAATGTAGTGAAACCATAAAAGAGGCTTGGAGAAGTAATAAACGAGCAAAGCATCATTTGTGTTTGTTTATCGATACTACTACATTGAGATAAAAAATAGGGAATATGAGAAAGTATTACAAGATTTTTAGAATTGATACACCTTTTGTTGAAATTAAGAAGGATAGAACAGATATGTATGATACATATTTTACTGGCGAAAATTGTTTAGTACAAGATGGTGGGTCAACATATGAATCTGAGGAAGAAGCAGAAAGAATGTTGAATAACTATTTTGAAAATTTCCCTGATAGGGCAAAGAATGAGGAATATGTAATTGTTAAATGTTATAAAATAGAGAAATAAAATAATCACTACAATGAAAAATAGAGGTGCAACTCCTCGGTGCTTCAAAAGAGTACCTAAAGGTAAGAAAGATGCCTAGTGATTGTATATTCTTCTAGAGAAGTGGTACCTCCTGTAGCATTAGAATACTATGGGAGGTTTAAATTGAAATTTTTTAATCAACAAACATATGAAAAAGATCATCATTTTTGTGCTTGGAATGTTGGTGACATTCTCAGCATTTGCACAGAAGACAGAACCTTCTAACTTCGTATCAGCAATTGCAACAACTTACTCTGATGGAAAAGCAGTAATTGATACTTTGTATCAGGATGGAAAGGCTATCGTGTCAACCGTCTATAATGACACAAAAAATCTTACGTCAACAATCTATCCAGATGTAAAAGCAGCAGTTTCACAAATTGCATCTGCTCTTGGTGTAGCTGCAGAATATGTATGGACGGCACTTGTTAAATCTTTTGTTGTCAAAGGTGCTGTAGAAATCCTTCATTTTGTGTTCGCACTTGCATTCATAATTCTTGGATGTATATTGTTTTCTAAAAACTTCAAATCTGAACAAATTACTTGGAAAATTATCCCAGGAATAATTGTTGTAATTATAGGTCTTAGTTTTGCATGCAAAGTAGACTATTACACAATGTTAATGGGACTCATCAATCCAGAGTATGGAGCAATCGATTACATCCTTAAATTTGTAAAAGCATAATTATGAACAGGTATAAAATAGGCATGTGGATTATAGCCATGTCATGGATACTTCTTGGTGTTGTAAGTGCATTGCTTATAAAGTCTTGCAGAATCAAATATGAAGTTATTCCTCAAACTGTTCAAATTGAATCTTTCACTTATAATGGAGAGACACTTGAATATGTTAAGGAATTTTCATATTACGACAAAAAGAGAAACATCCATACGATTACAAGTGATTTATTTATCGATTCAGATTGTGCTTGTGGAGTAGATTACAACTACATGAAGGATGGAGATAGAAATTTTAAAGAAACTTGTTACCATCTTAAACAACTTTCTACAAAAGAGAGATACAACATTGAATTTCATCATTTATGGATCACTAGCAACAAATGGATGATATTACTAACTGTATTCACAATGATATTAGGAACAGTTTTGGCATTCATAACTAGTTTTAGAATTGACGATCGTTTAACATATCATGATAGAGGATATAGCTGTTGTTATGGATGTGATTGGGAGTGTGGTGGAACAGCACATTGTATTTGGGGCAAAGTAGTTGATGACAAAAGTTGCGAAAAGATAAACAAATTCTTCGGATTTATGTAAAATAAACCTCCTGTAATATTACGGGAGGTTTTATAATCATTAAACATTATGAAACGCAGTGTTATTTTAATTGTTACAATTGGTTTGCTTCTTCTTAATGGCGTACTAACTGGTGTAGTCATAAAAAGATTCATAAATGGCACAGAAAAGGAAACAGTAAATTCTGAAATAAGATTTTATGAAGAATTCATGGTTAAATCGAAAGATGAAACATTATATCTTGTTACAACAAGATTTAGATTTCGTCCAACCGAACCAACATCGCACGAAGATATTGCAAAAACAATACAGTATTATCTAGAACCTCTTTTTCTCACATCAGATGATGTTCTTGAACAAGAAGGTTTACTTCTCGTTAAGTCCGCAATAGCATTGACTATGGATAAATTCAGATATTCATCTGTAACAGAAATAATTGAAGTAAAACGTTTGTAACATGAAAGACTCAATAATTCGCCTTATATTAGTAGCAACATGTTTTGTTACAGTTTTTGTAATACTTAATACGATTGATGCTAAAGATTCTGTTCCTCAAACATCAACTCCTGAAGTTAATACTGAAATAGTTGAACCATCTTTTATAGAAGTTTACACAATAACTAGTGATGCTGTTCGTATTTGTGTAAAAATTTATAATGAGGTGAATGTATCTACTTCTGGTACAGTAGATTGGGAAACAGCTTATAACGCACTAGTTCGTAAAGCAGTACAAAAAGTTTTTTCGAAATATCAATTGGAAGATCTCATAAAAAATTCATCAAGTATTACTCAAGAAATAAGAATGGAAATTGGCTATAATCTTGAACCATATTTTGCTGATATTATTTATGAGATTCACAATATAGAACTTGTAATTCCGGAATTCTAAAAATATTGGGGCTGTTTTGGTTTTGATTTTATATTATCTGGTAAGAAAACATGCAAGACGGCTGGAGAGACAGCAAAACAATAAATGCTAGAGTATTTAATACTCCTTCTGTAGCAGTTAGAATCGCTGCGTAACAGGCGGGCCGCACTTGCCTTGGAACAGAAATGTGCAAAAGTGGATCTCTCATTTGAGAGAAACCAATCGACAATCGTAATGCTAGAACATATACGAATGTTGCAGATTTCCTATTTAGATTAAAATAGGTGGTGGCTAAGATGATGCAATCCAGCATCCCCTAGAGATAACCAACTCTTTAAAATAGGTAAGCGTGTGAAATTTTCTTATGGGAAGTATGAAAGACGGCGGTTTGAGTGAGGACCGCTTTAAATTGGGTGAATTCAGGGAACGCTAAAAATAAAGCTCAAGATCAGCTTTATTCATGCCAATCCTGAGCTAAGCATAAGGTACACCTTATGAAAGTGCAGAGACTACTGGAGAGGTTTAGCCCTCTTAATTACCAGCTTGAGCGCCCAACACCTTTAAGGTGATGATATAGTCCGATCTTCATTGAAAGATGAAGTGAAGTTAGATATTTGTTTAAGATATTGTTTTGTTTCTAAATCGGACATTGATTGTTTCATTAAATTAATTGGCGTAGATACAAATTGAACATTTCCTTTAATGTATCCTTTTGACGAATCTATTCTATCTAATGAAGCTCTTAATGTGATTGGAATTTTATTAACATTACTATATGTAGGTAATATTAATTTTAGTCCTGTATATGGACATTTTCCATCCTGATTTACTCAAAGATTGTGTAAATATTCAACATCAATATCATATTCTTTAGATCTAGATCTAATAGATCTCATTGTATATGTGTAAGGTGTGTATATTGTCTTTCTATTATTATTTATTGAATTCAAATGTTCTTTTAATCGATCTGAACATACTCCTTTTCGATTATGAATATTATTGTATTTAATACAACAAGATCTTGAACAAAATTTTTTTCTTCCTAATTTTTTGTTTCTATTAAATTCAGATTGCGGTTTTTCAAATTCTATACCGCACTGATCACAAATAACTGTTACAAGTTTTCTATTTTTATTACTTTTCATAAAACATAATTTTATGTAAAAATAATAAAATTTTGTGAAATAAACAAAAAAATTAGAACGTTATGCGAGTCCGCCCAGCTCCACAAATTATTAACATTCAATAACTTATACAATTATGGCAGAAATGAAAATGAACACTCTTCTTGCCAAAGTTGATCATTCTTCAGCTAGTTTTTCAAGACTTCTTGGTGATTATGCCAAGTTCTTCAAGAACAACCAGGGAATGTTCAGAGGTGAGAAGAAAACATTCGTACCAAGAGATGGATATTTTGAAGATTCATCTAAGATGGGTACAACTACTGTAACTACAACAGTAGATGAAAAATTTGATTGGTTCAACAAACAATTCGCAAACTATCTTAGAGATGTGTTTGCTGTTGAAGCAACCAATTCAGATGGTGCTAAGAAAGTAGAACTCATCGTAGAGGGCAAATCTCTTGGTTATCTTACAGCACTGGATCTTATGAGACTTAAGAGTCTTCTCACAAATAAGGATCTTGAAGCTGTATTCAACAACATTCCAGTTCGTAGTGACGCAGAAGTGTGGACTCCTACTAAAGATGCAGACTATGCAGGTAGAGCTGTATTTGAAACTGCTCTTGTATCAGGAGTAACTCGTACTACTGAAAAGGAAGAAGTAATTCTCAAGGATCCAAACATTGATCCATCACATCTTCCTTCAAACTACAATGCAAAGACTACAGTAAGATCTAAAACTGTAGAAACTGGAGACTATACAATGCAGAAGTTTACTGGTGAATGGACACAGCGCCAGAGAGCACAACTTCTTCGTAGACGATCAGTACTTCTTGAAGCTGTTATTACAGCTCTTAAAGAGGTAAATGATCAGCCATCAGTAGAACCAAATCTCGATGTAGATGGTTTTATTGATTACCTTTACAAAGGATAATTCAACAAAAAAATATTGACCAAAGCTTTAGCTTTAGATTCAGCTTTATAATATCCTAGATATTCAGATTTAGCATTGGGTCAAAAGCTTTAGCTTTAGCTTTATTCGGAGTAGTATCAGCAAAGAATTTATTAACCAAAACACCTTTATACACAGGTTCGATTCCTGTCTCCGCCTCCAATTATTTTCTTACAAGGCGGAGTGCTGAAGTGGTTACCAGGAAGGTTTATGATAAGATCATAGAGCTTTAAGTTAAATTTGCTGAAGATACGAAACAATCTTGCTATTATGTTTAGGACATATAACATGATAGTTAGGGCCGCTAGCTCATTCGGTAGAGTACAAAACGTTTAATTTTGGGGTAATAAGTTCGATTCTTATGCGGCCCGCAAATTTGGCATTGTGATGCAATGGTAAAGACATCGTCTTAGTTCTAGGTGTAGACGTAGTGGAGGTTCGAATCCTTCCAATGCCACAAAAACAACATTTAAAACAAAAAACATTATGAATCCAAAAACATCATTTTTCTTGGCAATTGTAGCACTTACAATGTCATTGTCAACAACAACTGTATTTTTGTTACATCTTAATGATTTTCCAGAAAGAGATCGCAACATTTCCGAAGTACAAACTAATGTTTTTACAAAAGATGCAGGAGTTGTAGAGTGTCAGGTACTTTATAAAGTATCAAAAAAAGAACTAAAATGGTTTGAAGAAACAGGTATAAATATTGATAACATCATTCGTACTCAGTTAAATCGTTATATTAGCGATTTTAAATATGAAGAATTTTACGATAAAGATGTAAGGCAAGCGCATGAAAAAGTAATATATGAACAATTACGACTTGCATTTGCATTTTCAGACCGCATTACAATCGAACATGTTGCGATGCAAACAAACCATGGAAAAGTCGATAATTTTGTAAGAGGACTTTAACAAATAATCTCTAATAGTCATTAAAAACTTACTTCGGTAAATTAGTTTAGTGGTCAAACAAAAATTAGATCAAATTTTCAACAGCGGTTCGAGTCCGCTATTTACTATCATTTTTTAGTTTTTAAATTTTCTTTAGAGATTTCTTTGAAAATATAAGGGTAGTCATGGATGAGTTCCTTCGTAACTCATTTGGATAGAGTATAAGTTTGCAACACTTAGTGTAGCTGGTTCGAGTCCAGTCGAAAATCAAAAACTCATCCATTTTTCTCCCTTTAAACATATAAAATAGTAGTCAGTTTAGAGTTTCATCGTTATACAGGTTCGACTCCTGTTTTCCTCGCCTATTTAGGGGAAATAGCCGAATTGGTACAGGCACAAAACTTAGGATTTTGCAACAACATTATACTCTAAACGTTTTCTCTATTTTTTTCTTTTAACATTTAAAAAGTCAACTAATTATGGCAAAAATGAAAGACAGAAATGCGCAATTACAATCTGCGCTTGGAGCAATGGCTCCTGTAAAAAGGATTGTAGAGGCTAATAATGTTCCTGTAGAAAATACAGTAAACAGGCAGGGACATAAAGCATATAGCATTGATGACGAACTTCGTCTTATTGCAATGCTGAATACGCTCAAACTTGAGCCTCAATACTATCGTTCAGAGAATGAAACAATGAGAGAACTCCGTGATCTTATTGAAAGAATCGGACTTAAAGATCCGTATTTCGTATGTCAGGCAATCAAGTACTCTCGTTGTATGAGAGATGGTATGAGATCAATCAATCATCTCGCAGCAGCTCTTGTAGCACCATTCATCGCTGGCAAAGACTATGCTAAGCGTTTCTATAGCTTGTACAACAAGAAGACAAAGGAAGGTGGTTGTATTTTCCGTCCAGACGATATGACTGAGATTAAGGATGTGTTTGACGCACTTAATCAGAGCACTCTTTCTAACGCAATGAAGAAGGGATTTGCGAAAGCAATTGAAAGTCTTGATACTTATCAGCTTGGTAAGTATAGGTCAACAGTCATTGACATTTCAAATCTCGTACATCCAAATTCTTCACGTTCAAAGGCTGTTATTACAGTTAATGGTGAGAAAGTAAAAGCTCTTGATGCTATCATGAAGGGTATCACAGTTTCTGCGGATACTTGGGAAGTAGCAAACTCAGAGGCTGGTCAAATTGTTGCAAAGGCAGTAAAAGAGGGTAAACTTGATAAGGAGAAGGCAAAGGAAGTTCTTGCAGAAGCAAAGAATGATAACTGGGAAGCACTTCTTAAGGAAGGAAAACTCGGTATTCTTGCCGCTCTTCGTAATATCAGAAATATGATGAATTCACCACGTGCCGAGGTAATCGGTGCATTATGTGGACTTCTCTCAAATGGCGAAGCTATTCGCAAGGGAATGATTATGCCGTATCAGATAGATACTGCGTATGAAATTCTTGAGGAGGAGTTCAAGAATCATCAATTTACTCCAACTGTACAGCAAGCTCTTCTTAAGGGTTATGAGGAATCAGTTCCTAATCTTGCAGCAGCATTACCAGGAAAAACCCTTGTTATGCTTGACTGTTCAGGATCAATGGGTACAGCATGTCGTAATAGCAATGGAAGAATGCGTACATCTTGTATGAGAAAAGCAGCGTTGCTCGCTGCAACAATTGCAAAGGCAACAAAAGCCGATGTGATTCGTTTCGGATCAGGTGCAGAGTATATCCATTACGATAGCAGACATACTATTTTCTCGTTAGCTCAGACTTTCTCTAGCAAGGACATGGGTTGTACATCCATTGCCGCTGCTTTTGAATGCGCAAGACGTGCTCGAAAAGCATATGATCGTATTATTTTGCTCTCAGACAATGAGGCAAATAGCGGTTGTACTCGTAGAGCATACCAAAACTATATTCACGACGTGTGTTCACCATACATTTATGCAGTAGATCTTGCTGTGTATGGTAGCAAACCTATCGAGAATACAGATAAAGTGAATTATTATTTCGGATATGGATATAAACTTTTTGATGACATTGCGTCAAATGAGTTTAATCCAAACATGCATATCGATGCTGTCCGTAAGGTAGTTATTTAGTAAAAAATAAGTCAAAATAGTCAGTGGTCGGTTACTTCGTTATTAGTTTTTTGTGTGTTTAGATAACCGACCACAATTTTCTTTGACTTTTTTACTAAAAAATTTGCACATTCGAATTTTTTGTTATATCTTTGTAATCTCAATTAGTAAAAATCTCAACTAAGAGGTATAACTTTTGAGTTTACAAATTTGCAGGATTAGTACAACGGTTAGTATGCCAGTCTTCCAAACTGGATATGCCAGTTCGATTCTGGTATCCTGCTCAATTTGTGAGGTAATTACCAAAATCAAATCATAGAGTTTACACATTACCGATAGTTGTCTCGGGAAATGGTCCATGGTTTTCTAAGATTTCATCCTTGGTTAAAATCAAAAAATCTTAAATATTGCGGGGTGGAGCAGTTGGTCAGCTCGTGAGTCTCATAATCTCAAGGTCGGAGGTTCGAATCCTTCTCCCGCATCTAATCCGATAGTCATAGATAAGCTACTTCGTATTAATTAGCTCAATAGGTAGAGCATAAGTTTGGGGTACTTAAGGTAGTCGGTTCAATTCCGACATTAATAAACATGTAATACTTATCTAACTTTCTTCGGATAACTTATAATGTAGTAGTCAAGTAAGAGTTTCATCTTAGCTCATTAGGTAGAGCATAAAACTTGTAATTTTAGGGTAGTTGGTTCGATTCCAATAGATGGCCGGTTGGTCACAAACTCTTGCAATATTCTCTACATTTAATTTGGTCTCATAGGGTAGGGGTCATCCTTCCAGCTTGTCACGCTGGAGACGCGAGTTCGAGTCTCGCTGGGACCGCAAAAATATTGAAGCTTAAATGGACCTGGATTTTTATATCGACAAAAAGCGGACTTATCATGAATTAACATGTCTAAAGCGATATATTTAGTCAGGAGAATAAGGAAAACGATCCGTGCTTACCATTTAAGAGTACGTACCTTCAATATAATTGCCCTCATCGCATAGCGGTTGATTGCACTTGATTTGTAATCAAGATTCTTCGGAACACGTTGGTTCGAATCCAACTGAGGGCTCTAATTTTAAAACTTTAATATTATGATTTTTTATTTAATCATGTCAATTTTAACTGCAGTTATTATAATAACATTGCAGTTAGCGTTTAACAAGAAAAAACAACGCAAAGAATTTATTGGCCCAGAATTAATCATGTATCCATTGCTTGGAGGAATGTGTTGGCCATTAACTTTAACTTGTTGTGTATTGTTTATGTTATATAAATTTCTTCTTAAAGATATTCATGAAAAAATAATTACATGGATTTCTGAAAGAATGTAAAGGTATTCGAGAATGTGGTGTAATTGGCTAACACGCGAAGTTTGGGACTTCGAGTTGCTGTTCGAGTCAGACATTTTCGACTAACTCAATAGTCATAAAAGACATACTTCGTTAAATTGGTTTAACATTAATCTCCAAAATTAAATTTGAGGGTTCGATTCCCTTAGTAAACGTCTTTTATTTTTCTTTGAGTTTTTTGGGTCCATAGCTCAGTTGGCTAGAGCGCGACATTTGCACTGTCGAGGCCAAGGGTTCGATTCCCTTTGGATCCACAAATTTGGGTTTAATCAGTAGGCTGAAGG
>JAEIGA010008161.1_pt1 | contig 15875 bp, 14 predicted proteins | sample 9270691 | NCBI WGS metagenome assembly JAEIGA01 (sample SAMN17057246, study PRJNA624740) | gut metagenome | biome: biome; isolation source: fecal sample | host: Bos grunniens | place: China: Xizang | collected 2019
CGCAACGCGGACCCGTCCGTGACGATCATCACCGGCGTGAAGGTGCAGGAAGCCAAAGTCGGATATCCTCTGAAGGCGAAGAACGCGAAGGTGTTCGAGACCTACAAGGAGATCCGCGCGGCGATGGACCGCTGGGGCGTCCGGGACATCACAGCCGTCGACCTCACGAAGGTCTCTGACATCCGGCTGACTTACCAGCAGCGCATCACGATCCTGCTGGGCTCCGCGACCGGCCTCGACCGAAAGGCGGCTATGTGCGCGAAAGTCCTTGAGGAACAGAACAAGGTCAGTACCGAACAGAAGGGGACGATCGACCTCTCCATCGAAGGAAAGGCGTACTTCTCCGAAGGCGGCGCCACGACGATGACTACCACGACGACGACCACGACGGTCACGCTCCCGGGAGAGACGACCGAAGTCGTCACCGATGTCGACGGAAAGCCGGTCAGTACGACCACGACGAGCGGCACGACGACGACCGGAACGACCGCGGCCGGCAGCACGACCGCGACCGGTACGACCACGACGACGACCACGACCGCAACGACCCAGGACCCCGCTGACATCGGCGGCTGAGCAGGTTACCGGCACGGAAAAGGTTATTGAATTATTTAACAGGCCGTGTTAGTATATTAGAGTATATAATTAAAGCTAAATTGCATTACTACGCAATTGTGTGACCTTTGTGCACAAAAAGGGAGGAACGAACATGCCTTTCGAAATGGCAGCAGATTTTGACAGTGTTGTGCAGATCAAAGTTATTGGCGTCGGCGGCGGCGGCGGAAATGCCGTCAACCGAATGATCGCTTCGGACGTCAAGGGCGTTGAATTTGTCTCCATCAATACAGATAAACACGTACTCATCTATTCTCAGGCCACCCATAAGATCCAGATCGGTGAAAAGGTGACCAGAGGACAGGGCGCCGGCGCAAGACCCGAGATCGGCAAACGCGCCGCCGAAGAGAGCAAAGACGTCATCACCGATGCTCTGAAGGGCACCGACATGGTCTTTGTCACCGCCGGCATGGGCGGTGGTACCGGTACCGGTGCCGCTCCCATCATCGCGGCAGCCGCCAAAGAGATGGGCATCCTGACGGTCGGTATCGTCACGAAACCCTTCAGCTTTGAAGGCAAGCACAGAATGGATCAGGCCGAAGAGGGCATCAAGGAACTGGCTCAGCACGTAGACAGCCTTGTGGTCATCCCGAACGACCGACTCAAATATTACTCTGACGAGCCCATCACGCTGGCCAACGCGTTCGACGCGGCCGATGACGTGCTCCGTCAGGGCGTCAAGAGCATCTCCGAACTCATCAAGATCCCGGGCTTCATCAACCTGGACTTCGCAGATGTCAGCGCCATCATGAGAGACGCCGGCCACGCACACATGGGTGTCGGCCGTGCCACCGGTAAAGACAAGGCCAAGAACGCCGCTTCGGCTGCGGTTTCCAGCCCGCTTCTGGAGACCTCCATCGAAGGCGCTCACGGCGTTATCATCAGCATCACTTCTTCTCCGGACATCGGACTGGACGAGGTCGAGGAAGCATCCACCCTCATCTCCAACGCCGCTCATCCGGACGCCAACATCATCTGGGGTGTCGCATTCGACGACACGCTCCAGGATGAGATGGTCATCACCGTCATCGCCACCGGTTTCGGCGAAGATCCGACCCAGTTCTCTTCTCCGCTCAAACTGGACCTTGACTGGGACGGCCCGAACTTTGGCGACATGAAGATCGAGTCCCCGGCCCGCAACATCAACCCGGCCGGTTCCGATACCCCTGCCTTTGAGGCTCCCGCCACCGAACGCTTCATCTTCGATGAGCCGGAAGAGACGAAAGCTCCCGCGGGCAGCGGCGACGACCTGTTCGAAGACGATTATTTCGACGCGATCGACAGCCTCTTCAGCAACCGCAAATAAGGTTGTAAAAACGGGAAATTTCCTTATTGCATTTAATAAAACAGTGTGATAGAATATCCCGGTAACACAGAGGGACCCTGGCGTCCGCATTACTACAAAAGAGGTGAAACGAGATGAAGGAAGGAATCCATCCCGCATACGGTCCGACGACCGTACGGTGTGCCTGCGGAGCCACCTATGAGACCAGCTCCACCAAGCAGGACCTCCGTGTCGATATTTGCTCCAATTGTCACCCGTTCTTCACCGGCAAGCAGAAACTTGTCGATACCGGTGGACGCGTAGACCGATTCAACAGACGTTACGCTAAGACTCAGGGCAAATAAGCCGATTGGCTTTTTAAAAAGGCGGTACACTTTGTACCGCCTTTTCTTTTGAATCTCTGCAGAAGGAGGGACCGCCATGGAGTCCTACCGCACCGTACGGAACGAAGGCTGCGGGGAATACGAGGTCAAACGCTCCCGTTTTCTCTGTTATGCCGCGCCGGTCCGCTCCCAGGAGGAGGCGGCCGCGTTCATCGCCGCCATCAAGCAGAAACACTGGGACGCGCGCCACAACTGTTCGGCGTACATCCTGAGAGAGGGCGGCGTCAAACGGTTCTCGGATGACGGAGAGCCCCAGGGGACGGCGGGCATGCCGATCCTCGACGTGCTCGAAAAGTCCGACGTGACCGATGTCTGCGTCGTCATCACCCGCTACTTCGGCGGCATCCTGCTCGGCGCCGGCGGTCTCGTGCGTGCCTATTCCCACAGCGCGACTCTCGCGCTCGAAGCGGGGGAGATCATCACGATGGTGAAGTGCGCCGAATGCGAACTCACCTGCGACTACACGCTGTACGGCCGCATCCCGGCCCTCATCGCCGCACACGGCGGCAAAGAGACCGGCACCGACTTCACGGACAGTGTGACCGTGCGGTTCCGCCTGCCTGAAGACGAAGTCGACGGCTTCCGGGCACAGCTGACGGAGTACTCCTCCGGCCGCTGCGCCGCGGCCGTCACCGGCTCCGCCTTCTACGAATCCTGATCCGTTTGCTTTTGGCTTTTTGATCGCGTTCCGTCGCAAGAGGCCGCCGAGCCACTTGCCATCCCGAACCGCGCGCCCTTCCACAGATGTTCCGGGCTTTCCCCCAAGCGTCTCGACGGCACTCTTGCTCCTCCGCTGAGATCCTTTCGGTGAAAGTCAAAAGCAAACGTTCGGCCAACCGGCATCACGATGTCCGTCGGATGTCATAATCGCACCGGACGAGCGCGTCCGCAGGACTGGAATCTCACAGCTCGGAGGAGCGGACCTTATGACAGACGGCGGAGCAGCGTTATGCTTCTCTTAAGGCCGAACGATCTATTATGAATATGAAAAAAGACCTCAAGGCGTGTGCCTTGAGGTCTTTTTGTTGGTTACTCTGCGTCTTTGAGGGCTTTCTCCAGCCAGGTGGAGCCGATGGCCATGGCCGGGTAGAGGCCGGGGCGCTCCGCCGTCTTGACGATGATCTCCGTCGGGGGACAGGCGGGGTCGGTGTTCATGAGCTGAACGCGGACCTTTTCGGCGATGTCGAGGTCGCCCTTCTTTTCAGACTTGGTGATGGTCAGCATGACGACGAAGGGGTCGTACATGTTGCCGTAGTAAAGAGTGTTTCCCTGCCGCACGAGCGGTTTGCCCTTGTAGGTCAGGAAAGCGTTCTTTTTCTCAGCCAATGGATTCACTCCGTTTCTAGAACTTGTCGCGCGCCGGACTTATTTGTCCAGGAAGTTCTTGACGAGAGCCTGCATCAGTTCGTCGCGGTCGACTTTCCGGATGAGGCTGCGCGCGTTGTTGTGGGTGGTGATGTAGGTCGGGTCCTCCGACAGAAGATAACCGACGATCTGGCTGGTCGGGTTATAGCCTTTTTCCTTCAGAGCAGTATAGACTTCACCCAGGATCTTTCTCATCTCGGCATCGGAATCGTCCTTGATGGAAAACTGGATCGTTTTATCGGTCATGGTGCCACCTCCAACTCTTTGTTAAAAATCATTATATACCAAGAACTCATAGAACACAAATGCTTTTTGCGCCCTCCGCCGTCAGGAACGGAGCTCCGCTCCGAGCTTCTCGGCGGCCGCGATGGCCTTCTGGACGGCGCTGTTGCACTCTTCGTCGGTCAGGGTGCGGTCCTCGGCGCGGAAGATGAGGTTGAAGGCAACGCTCTTCTTTCCTTTGCCGATCTGCTCGCCCGCGTAGACGTCGAAGAGTTCGATGCTCTCGAGGATGTTGCCGGCGGCTCTCTTGATGGCCTTTTCCAGGACCAGGACCGGAGTGATCTGATTTACGACGAACGCGAGGTCGCGGGTCGTGACCGGGTACTTCGGCAGCTGCTTGTACAGACGGACGAGGTCGGAGCACTCTTCGAGGAGTTCCATGTCGACGAGAGCGGCGTAGGTACGCGCTTTGATCTCATAGTTGCTCCGGACGTTCGGATGGACTTCGCCGAGGAGAGCGAGCTGTTTGCCCTCGACCTGGATGGCGGCCGTGCGGCCCGGGTGGAACGACGGGTGGTCGGTGACCGGGACGACGTCGTAGTCACGGATGCCGACGGTGTCGAGCAGGTTCTCGAGGATGCCTTTGACCTTGAAGTAGTCGGCCTCCTGCCCGTACATGCCGATGACGATCTCCTGATCTTCATCGGGCAGCTCGTCGAGCGTGGCGTGGGGGACATAGACCGTCGCGACTTCGTAGAGGAAGGCCTTCGGGTTGCGGTTGTTGTAGTTGCGGGAGAGGACTTCCATCATGGAACCGAGGGCCGTGCGGCGCATGACGCTGGTGTCTTCGCCGAGGGGGTTGCTGATGACGATGTTCTTCCGCAGTTCGGAGTCCTCCGGCAGGCAGAGCTTGTCGTAGGTCTTCGGGGAGATGAAGGAGAAGGTCTGCGTCTCGGAGAGGCCGCTCGAGAGGAGGGTGTTCTCGACGAGGCGATTGAACTTCTGCCGGTCGGTGAGCGATGCGTCGGCGGTGCCGCGCAGTTGCGTGTTGGGGATATTGTTGTAGCCGTAGAACCGGGCGATCTCCTCGGAGATGTCGGCCTGGGACTCGATGTCGATCCGGAAGGACGGAGCGGTGATGACGCCGTCTTCGACCCGGAAGCCGATCTTCTCGAGGATGGCTTTCTGCTCGTCGGCCGGGCAGTCGATGCCGATGAACCTGTTGACCCAGTCGGGGTCGAAGGGCAGCGTGACGACTTCTTTCGGCGTCGGATAGACATCGATGATGCCGTTCACGACGTCGCCGGCGTCGAAGAGCTGGACGAGCTCGAGGGCGCGCTTCAGGCAGAGGTCGCAGTCATCGGGGTTGAGCTGTTTTTCGAACCGGGCCGAGGACTCGGTGCGCATGCCGAGCTTCTTGGCGGTGCGGCGGACCGACGGGCCGTTGAAGCAGGCGGACTCGAAGACGATCGTATTGGTGTCGTCCATGATGCCGGAGTATTCACCGCCCATGACGCCGGCCACGGCGACGGGCTTCTTCTCGTCGGCGATGACGAGCATGGTGTCGTCCAGCGGACGCTCGATGCCGTCGAGCGTGGTGATGGACTCGCCGGCCTTCGCGTTGCGGACCACGACATGGTTCCCCTCGAGGAACCGGAGGTCGAAGGCGTGCATCGGCTGGCCGTACTCGAGCATGACGTAGTTCGTGATGTCGACGATGTTGTTGATGGGACGGACGCCGCAGGCGCGGAGCCGCTCTCTCATCCAGCGGGGCGAGGGAGCCACGCGGACGTTTCTGACGACGGCGCCGGCATAGCGGTAGCACTTGTCGGCGGCTTCGATGTCGACCTTCAGGAGGTCGTTGACGTCGCCTTCGCCGGCTTTGACTTCCGGAGTATGGAGCTTCAGCGGGACGTCGAAGGTGGCCGCGGCCTCTCTCGCGAGACCGATGACGCACATGCAGTCGGGACGGTTCGAGGTGATCTCGAACTCGGTGACCGTGTCGTTCAGACCGATGGCTTCCCGGATGTCCATGCCCGGGACCTTTTCACAGTCGTCGCCGAGGATGAAGATGCCGTCTTCGATGGCATAGGGGAAGTCGTGGACCGTGACGCCCAGTTCGGCGACGGAGCACATCATGCCCTCCGAGACCTCACCGCGCATCTTGCCTTTGGTGATCTTGGTGCCGCCGGCGACCACGGAGTTGTGGAGCGCGACGGGGACGTAATCGCCTTCGGTCAGGTTCTGGGCGGCCGTGACGATCTGGAGCGGTGCATCGCCTCCGACATCGACTTCACAGACCCAGAGCTTGTCGGCGTTCTCATGTTTTTTCAGGGAAAGCAGGTGGCCGACGACGATGTTCTTCAGTTCTTCGCCTTCCTGCTTGTAGGACTCGACCTTGGAGCCGGAGATGGTGATCGCTTCCGCGAACTCCCGGTCCTCGATATCAAGGTCGACATAATCGGCTAACCATTTCTTTGAAAGATCCATTCTGTCAAACCTCCTTAAAACTGGTCGAGGAACCGGACGTCGTTCTCGTAGAGGAGACGCATGTCGTCCAGTCCGAAGCGGAACATGGCGATTCGCTCAAGGCCGACGCCGAAGGCGAAACCGCTGTACTTCTCGGGATCGATGCCGCCGGTGCGCAGGACCTTCGGGTGGACCATGCCGCCGCCGAGGATCTCGATCCAGCCTTCGCCCTTGCACATGGAGCAGCCGCAGCCGCCGCACTTGAAGCAGGAGACGTCGATCTCACAGGACGGCTCCGTGAAGGGGAAGTGGTGGGGGCGCAGACGGATCTTCGTCTGTTCGCCGTAGAGTTTTTTGGCAAAGGTCTCCAGGGTGCCCTTGAGGTCGCCCATGGTGATGCCCTCGTCGATCGCCATGCCCTCGATCTGATGGAAGAGCGGGGAGTGGGTGGCGTCGACCGCATCGGAGCGGAAGACGCGTCCCGGCGCGATCATGCGGATGGGGGGCTTCTTGTTCTCCATGGTCCGGATCTGGACGCCGGAGGTCTGGGTCCGGAGCAGCATGTTCTCCGTGATGTAGAAGGTGTCCTGCGTGTCTCTCGCCGGATGGTCCTTCGGGATATTCAGCGCCTCGAAGTTGTAGTAGTCCCATTCGACTTCGGGACCGCCGACGACTTCAAAGCCCATGCCGAGGAAGATCTCCTTGACCTCGTCGAGGACGATGGAGAGGGGATGTCTGTGGCCGATCTCGACTTTGGCGCCGGGCAGCGTGACATCGATGGTCTCGGCTTTCAGTTTCAGTTCCTGCTGAGCGGCCTTCAGGAGCTCGTTGCGGCGGTCGATGCCCGCGCTGATGACCTCACGGACCTCGTTCGCCATCTGGCCGACGATCGGGCGCTCTTCGGGAGAGAGTTTGCCCATCGTCTTGAGGACGGCGGTCAGTTCTCCCTTTTTGCCGAGGTACTTGACGCGGACGGCGTCGAGTTCCTGCAGCGACGCGGCGTTTTCCAGGGCCGCTTCTGCTTCTGCGCGGATCTGTTCGAGCTGTTCTCTCGTATCCATGCTATCTGCTTCCTTTCAAAAGTTCGTCTCTTTTTTCGAATGGGTCGTTCGTGCGGGGAGAAAGAAGAGCAATAAAAAGGACCCCGCCCCACCTTGGGACGAAGTCGTGACTCCGCGGTACCACCCAGATTCCCGCCTTTTGCAAAGCGGACTCTTTGTGCCCGGTAACGAGGGCGGCCGTCTTTTCTTACTGACCGGGAGGCGTTCGGAAAAGCCGCTCGGGAGTGAACTTCCGCTGTTTTTGGCAGAGGCCCGTTTTCAGCCGGTGGCGGGCCCTCTCTGTCTGTCGGAGAACAGCGTACTCTCTCCGTCATCGCGTTTTACGATATTGCATGTATTTTACTACAATGCATGGAATAATTCAATCTATTTTTTGGTGGCGGGAACGGAGCCGGTGTGATACGATGGGAACAGTGATAGAGAGAAGGAGACGGACCATGATCATTACGACAGCGGACGAGATCCGCGCCATCGAAGTCAGAGAAGACGAGATCGGGACAAAGTTCCTCGCCCTCATGGAGAAGGCGGGGTCCGGTTGCGCCGGCCTCATCATGGACGAGTACGCTCCGGAGGACGGCCCGGTCACGGTCGTCTGCGGCAGCGGGAAGAATGGAGGCGATGGATTCGTCATCGCCCGGAAGCTCCTCCGGGCCGGTTATGACGTCTGTGCCGTGCTGGCGTTTGGCGCGCCGAAAGCGGCAGATGCCATTGAGAACTGCCGGCGTGCTTCCGACCTCTCGGTCCCCATGTTTTCCTGGGGGACCCCGGAGGCGGCAGAAGCCGTAAAAACCGCATCAGTACTGGTCGATTGCCTGTTCGGCATCGGCTTCCGGGGCGCCGCGGACGAACTCCAGTCGGAGGTCTTTTCGGCGATGAACGAAGCCCCCGGAGACACGGTCAGCATCGACGTTCCGAGCGGCGTCGTGACGGATACCGGCGAGGTCCTCGGAACGGCTGTGAAGGCGGACCGGACCATCGCCATCAGCACGCTGAAACCGCTGCATGTGCTGTACCCGGCGAGGGAGTACTGCGGCGATGTACGCATCCTCGACATCGGGCTTTTGCCCGAATCTTACGCGGCGGTCACGCCCCGTCTGCATACACTGGACGGGGAAGAGGCGGCAGCTCTCCTGCCCGTCCGTTCCCGGACCGCCCATAAAAATGACGCCGGTCACATCCTGTCGCTCTGCGGCAGTTACCGGATGCCCGGAGCCGCCTGCCTCTGTGCGAACGCGGCCCTCCGCGCCGGCGCCGGTCTCCTGACCGCCGCCTATCCGGAATCGGCTTATCCGGCCGTTTCGTCCCACCTCACGGAGGCCATGAGCCTGCCGCTGCCGGCCGCGGCCGACGGAACGATCTCCGTCGACGCCCTGCCGGTCCTGAACGGGTCCCTCGACAGGGCGACTGTCCTGGTGACGGGCTGCGGCCTCGGCCAGAGCGACGGCGTTCGCGCGGTCCTGACCGAACTCCTGAAGTCGTTCGACGGACCGGTCCTCCTCGACGCCGACGCCCTGAACAACCTTGCGGGAGACCTGTCGGTCCTGAAGGAACGTACGGCTCCGACCGTACTGACGCCCCATCCGGGAGAGATGGCGAGACTCACCGGGAAGCCGGTCTCCGAGATCCTCGCCGACCGCGTTTCCGCGGCCAAAACCTTTGCCGATGCATACGGCGTCACGGTCCTTCTGAAGGGTCCCGACACCGTCATCGCGTCCTGCGAGACGGACGATATTTTCGTGAATACCACGGGCAATGAAGGCCTGGCCAAAGGCGGCAGCGGCGACGCCCTTTCCGGCATCGTCGGCGCCTTCCTCGCGCAGGGGACGGCTCCGTTCGAGGCGGCCGCGGCAGCTGCATATTACCACGGGAAAGCGGCCGAATACTGTGCGCTCGACCGGGCGCTTCGCAGCGTCCTCGCGACCGATCTCATCGAGGCTCTGCCCTTCGTTTTGCCGTGATCCCGTTCGCCGAAAACCGAAAAAAAGAGACACCTTCCCGGGTGTCTTTTTTTATTTTTTCGCTTGTCAAGTCTTGTTTTTGTTATGTAGGGTTTGCTATAATACCTTAGTCTATATTTTTATCTGTAAAAGTATGTCTATCTTTAAGAGAGAAGGGGAACGGCCATGGGACGACTGCTGGTGCTCGAAGGCCTTGACGGCTCCGGGAAATCCACCCAGACCGAACGGCTGAGAGAAGCGCTTCTCGCGGCCGGTGAAACGGTCCGGCAGATCAAGCTGCCCGACTATGACGCCCCGTCCTCCACTCTGGTCCGTCAGTACCTCGCCGGAGACTTCGGAGACGACCCGCAGGCGGTCAACGCCTATGCCGCCTCGAGCTTCTACGCGGTGGACCGGGTCGCGAGTTTTCTGCTCGACTGGAAGAAAGACTACGACGCCGGCTCGCTCATCCTGGCAGACCGGTACACCACCTCGAACCCCATCTACCAGATGACGAAGCTCCCGCGGGAAGAGTGGGACGCGTTCCTCACCTGGGCAGACGATTACGAATTCGGGAAGCTCGGACTGCCGAGGCCCGACCGGGTCATCTTCCTCGACATGCCCGTCGAGGTCTCGCAGAAAATGATGTCCCGCCGCTACGAAGGCGATGAGGCGAAGAAGGACGTGCACGAACGCAACGTGCAGTTCCTGAACGCCTGCCGGGAAGCGGCACTCTATACGGCGGAGCGCTGGAACTGGTCCGTCGTCCGCTGCTGGGAAGGGGAAGAGCCCCGCACCATCGACGCCATCGCCGCCGATGTGTACGCCGAGGCCACCCGCTGACCGCGCTATTTACAAAATCCTCAACTGGAACGGAGGCTGCACGTGGATACCATCCTCTCCGGTCCCGGGCTGGCTTCCCGGGCAGACTTTGAAACCCTGGCGGAACTGTGGACCCTGTCCTTCGGGGCCCCGGCTCCCTTCATCCGAAACATCCAGACGCTCATCGCCGACACCGACCGCACGGTCGTTTACCGGGAAGACGGCAAAGCCGTCGCCGGCGCCTACCTCGCGGAGACGACGCTCTGCATCGGCGAGGAACGCTGTTCTGCATATTATTTCTTTGCTGCCGCCACCCATCCGGACTACCGCCGGAAAGGGTATATGGGGCAGATCATCCGCTACTGCCGGACCCTCTGTGAGGAACGGGACATCGATTTCCTGGTGCTCGTTCCCACCGACAACGACCTCTACAAGTACTTCTCCCGCTTCGGCTTCCGGGCGAACTTCTACCAGAAGACGACCCAGCTCGACCGGGAACAGCTGCTCGCGATGGTCGAGAAGATGGAATTTCCGGAAGAGGGCGCGGCCGAAGGCGCCGCCGGGTTCGTCCCCGTCGAGATGCAGGCCATCCGGCTCGCCGCTCTGAAGGACGGCTCCCACGTCGAGTTCGACCGGCAGACCCTTCAGTACCTGGTGTTCGAACACGCCTGCCGGGGAGGGAAGACCCTCCTTCTGAAAGACGGCTATGTGCTGTATGACCTGTCGACCGACGACGCCGGGGACACGGTCCTCACCGTCCGGGAACTGTGCGCGGCTGACGCAACGGGCAGACTTCTTCAGAAGCTCTCCGAAGTCGAAGCTGACCAGTACATCCTGAACCTTCCGGCCTTCGACAGCCTGCGGGGCGGACGGACGTCCACCGGGCGCGCCGGCATGGACCTCGCCGTTTCCAAACGGGCGGTCAAGGCGGAACGCACCATGAAGAACGCTTACATCGGCCCGGCTCCCGGGCAGGATCTGTAAAGGAGGGACCGAGATGCTCTATCTGTTTCTGGCAGAGGGCTTCGAAGAAGTCGAAGCGCTCGGCACGCTCGACGTCCTGCGCCGCGCCGGCGTGGAGACGAAGACCGTCGGCGTGACCGGCCCGGTCGTCACCGGCTCTCACGGAGTCCCGGTGACCGCGGACCTCGTCATCGAAGAGGCGGTCAAAGGGCAGGAGCTCGACGGCGTCATCCTTCCCGGCGGCATGCCCGGGACGAAGAACCTCGAAGCCTCCGACCTCGTCAAAGACTTTCTCCGGTACTGCCGGGACAACGGTCTTTTGACGGCAGCCATCTGCGCGGCCCCCTCTGTACTGGGCCACCTCGGATATCTGAACGGCAAGCAGGCGACCTGCTTCCCCGGGTTCGAGACCGAACTGCAGGGAGCCGTTTACACGGCAGACAGTGTGACGGAAGACGGAGACGTCATCACCGGCAAGGGCGCCGGCGCGGCGCTTCTCTTCGGCGAGGCCATCGCCGCCCGCTTCGTGGGCAGAGAGGCCGCACACAATGTCCTCGCCAATATGCAATATCAGCTTTGATCGGCAAAAGATTTTTGGATTAAGGAGCACGAAACCAATGTCCGACAGAAATGAACGTTACGACTCGGGAACGGGCCGCAGTCTGGAAGATCTGGAAAAGGTCTACTTCCAGAAGGCGGAACCGGGAACCTCTCCGGAGCCCAGGACACCTCCCGCTGCTGCCAGACGGCAGACGGCGTCGCGTCCGGCTGCCCGCAGACGTTCCGCGTCCAACGCTTCACGCGCGAAGGAACCCGCAAAGTCCCGTCCCGCGCGGACCGGCAGAGGGTTGAAGAACCCGCTGGCAGGCCGCACGAACAAGCCGGCGGCCAAACGGGGAAAACAGAATACCGCTCCCGCACGCAGCAGGACCGCGCAGGCCGATGCCGGCAAGGCATCGGACAAACTGGTCTTTACGCCGCTGCCGCCGGAAGGTTATGAGGCACAGGCGCAGAACCGGGCCCAGGAACCCGTCGCCAGAAAGGCCGACACCTCCTCTGCCGCGAAGAACGTCCTCGACAACATCGGCAACAAGGGCGCCGTCTACATCTCCGACACGAAGCGTTCCGTCCAGGACATGCGCCGCCGTACCGCCGAGAACGCGTACCGCCGTCGTAACAACATGAAGGGCATGTCGACCGGGGAGAAGGCTTCCTATATGCTCTCCCAGATCGGCCCCACCGTCCGCAGTGTCCAGTCCGAACCGAAGCGCAGAGAAGCGGCATATAAGATCCTGATCGTGCTCATCGCCCTTCTCCTCGCCATCCACTGGACGTCCTGCATCAACGACATCCTCGGCTTCGCCCGCAGCGACAAGGAAAAGGTCATCGTCGTCGAAGAAGGGGACACCACCAACAAACTCATCGGCAAGTTCGACCGTGCGGGGCTCATCAAACACAGCACCGTGTGCAAGCTGTTCATCGCCACCACGTCGGGCATCCGGAACGATAACGAGAAATACCTGAAGGGTGAGTTCACCCTGACGCCGGACATGGGCATCGAAAAGATGCTCTCCACCTGTACGGCCACGCAGAAGCGCGATACGGTCGAGATCACCTTCCCCGAAGGCTTCACGGTCGAGCAGATCGCCGAGAAACTGGAAGAGTCCAAGGTCTGCTCGAAGTCCGACTTCCTGAAGGCCACCAACGTCGCCACATACAGTTATGACTTCGTCAAGGACATCGCGAACGGCGATCAGCGGTACCACCTGCTGGAAGGTTACATGTACCCCGATACGTACGAGTTCTACGTCGGCGAGGACGCCTCCAGCGTCGTCTCCAAGCTGCTCGGCAACTTCCACGACAAGTGGTCCGACTCCTACGCGTCAAGAGCCAGAGAGCTCAACATGTCGATGGACGACGTCATCACGCTCGCCTCCATCGTCCAGAAGGAAGACAGCAACCCGGACAACATGGCGGTCATCGCCTCGGTCTTCTACAACCGACTCAACTCGTCCTCGTACCCGTCCCTTCAGTCTGACGCCACGAACTACTACGTCAACACCTACATCAAGCCGGTCACCAGCGCCGGAGACTACAACCTGTACCGGAACCGCTACAGCACTTACGTCTGTAAGGGCCTCCCGGTCGGTCCCATCTGCAGCCCGGGCGACGACGCCATCAAGGCGGTCCTCTGGCCGGCCAGCACGAACTACTACTTCTTCGCCCACGACGACGAGGGCAACCTCTATGCCGCGCGCACCGCGACGGAACAGAACCAGAACGTCTATAACGCTCTGACCACCGGCGGCACGGAAGAGGAAGAAGAAGCGTAAGGAGACGGCTTTTTGAAACAGATCAGAATCCCGGAGCTCCTGGCCCCTGCGGGGGACCGGGAGCGTCTGGACGCGGCCCTGCTCTACGGAGCGGACGCCGTATATCTCGGAGGACAGGAATTCGGCATGCGGGCCGCTCCTTCCAACTTCACGGAAGAGGGCCTGGCCGAAGCGGTCCGGGATTGTCACGCGAAGGGCGTCCGCGTCCACCTGACGGTGAACACGCTGCCCCGCAATGACGAGCTGGACGCGCTGCCGTCCTTCCTCGCTTCCGCCAAAGACGCCGGCGTCGACGCGTTCATCATCGCGGACGTGGGCGTCATGAAACTCGCTCAGAAACACGCCCCCGGGGTCGACATCCACATGTCGACTCAGGCGGGTGTTGTCAACTACCTGACCGCGAACACTCTGTACGAGATGGGCGCGAAACGGGTCGTCATGGCCCGGGAATGCTCCCTCGAAGAGATCCGCGAAGTGCGGGCGAAGACCCCGAAGGACCTCGAGATCGAAGCCTTCGTCCACGGCGCCATGTGCATGTCCATCTCCGGCCGCTGCCTCCTGTCGAACTACATGACGGGGCGGGACGGCAACCGGGGCGAATGCGCCCAGCCCTGCCGCTGGCAGTACCACCTGATGGAAGAGAAGCGCCCCGGCGAGTACTTTGAGATCACCGAAGGGGAACACGGCACCTACTTCCTGAACTCGCAGGACATGTGCCTCATCGAGCACATCCCGGAACTGGTGGACGCCGGCATCACGAGTTTCAAGATCGAGGGGCGCGCCAAGTCCGCGTTCTACGTGGGCGCGGTCACCAACGCCTACCGTGCCGCCATCGACGGCTACCGGAAAAACCCCACACCCGACTACCGGCCGGAACCGTGGATCCTCGAGGAAGTCCGGAAGATCAGCTACCGCGACTACTGCACAGGGTTCTACTTCGGTCCGCCGGAAGAAGATGCCCACATCTACTACGACGGCATCTACATCCGCAACTGGGACGTCATCGCGAACGTCCTGTCCTCGGACGGCGAATACGTCACCGTCACCCAGCGAAACCGCTTTTTCAAGGGCGATGTACTGGAAGTCATGTCTCCGGGCACTCCGCCCTATGAACTGACCGTGACGGAGATGCGCAACGAGGCGGGGGAGGAAGTCGATGTGGCTCCCAACCCGATGGCCACCATCAGGATCCGCTGCGACCGGATGATCCCTCCGGGCTCCGTCCTGCGGATGCAAAAACAGAACTGACAGAAAGAGGCGAATCTATGGACTGTCCGCGGGAACTGACCCTGCAGCTGGAAGACCGCTATCTCTCGGAGTACGCGCAGAAGTGCCGGGAGACGAGAGGCCGCGCCGTCGAAGACCCCGACGATGACGTCCGGACCGCCTATCAGAGAGACCGGGACCGGATCATCCACTGCAACGCTTTCCGGCGTCTGCAGCACAAGACCCAGGTCTTTTTGTCTCCGTACGGAGACCACTACCGGACCCGCCTCACACATACGCTCGAGGTCACGCAGATCGCGAGGACCCTGGCCCGGGGGCTCCGGGTCAATGAAGACCTGACCGAGGCCATCGCCCTCGGCCACGACCTCGGCCACACGCCCTTCGGCCACGCCGGCGAGCGGGCGCTGGACGCGGTGTTCCCGGACGGGTTCAAGCACTATGAACAGAGCCTGCGGGTCGTCGACCGCATCGAGCGGAACGGCCGCGGCCTGAACCTCACCTGGGAAGTCCGGGACGGCATCCTGAACCACACGAAAGGCGACTGGGCCGCCACCCTTGAAGGCCGCCTCGTCCGCCACGCCGACCGGGTCGCCTACCTGAACCACGACATCGACGACGCCATCCGCGCGGGCCTCTTCACCGAGGAGGACCTGCCGACCCACTTCCGGGAAGTCCTCGGGAAGAGCAAGAGCGAACGCATCAACACGCTCGTCCTCTCCACGCTCGAGAACACGACCGGAGGGGACATCCGGATGGACCCGCTCGTCCAGGAGGCCTACGACGAACTGAACGCCTATATGTTCGACAACGTCTACACCAATCCCGTCTGCAAGGGCGAAGAGGGGAAAGCCGTCCTCGTCGTGCAGAACCTCTACGACTACTTTGCGACTCATCCCGAAGAGATGCCGGGCGACTACCGGCAGATCGCCGAAGAGGAATCCCCGGAACGGGGCGCCTGCGACTACATCTCCGGCATGAGCGACCGCTACGCCCTCCGGGTCTACGAGAAACTGTTCATCCCGAGTCCCTGGGGCTAAAAGGAGACACACACTATGCCACGGATCCGCGAAGAGTTCCTGAATACGCTGCGGGACAGGCTGGATATCGAAGAATTCATATCCGGCTATGTCCACCTTAAGCGCGCGGGCCGTCTCTCCAAGGGCCTGTGTCCCTTCCACTCCGAGAAAACACCG
>JAEIGA010008162.1_pt1 | contig 15873 bp, 16 predicted proteins | sample 9270691 | NCBI WGS metagenome assembly JAEIGA01 (sample SAMN17057246, study PRJNA624740) | gut metagenome | biome: biome; isolation source: fecal sample | host: Bos grunniens | place: China: Xizang | collected 2019
AACATTAAAGCAAGCTTTATGTTTCACTCGTTTGCACAAGCCGGCTGCCTTTGGCTAGCCTTAGCTACACTCGTTGCAAAACATTAAAGCAAGCTTTATGTTTAACTCGTTTGCACAAGCCTTAAGGAAGTTGATTACCGGGTTGGTATACATCTCAAGAATCTTTGTGCGGCAAGTGTTTTTTTAGATTGGAGGGCGTGGAAATATGTAATATATTTATATAGATTGTTTTGTATATTGTGAAAATGTGATATATTTGCATCTGTAATTCCGATTTTTAATGAAAATAGGAATGTGTAATTCCGATTTTAAAGGATTTTCTGGAGGTTGCAGCTAATTAAATGTATGAAAGATGTATAAACGAGTCATTGATATTCAAAATCGTCTGGACGATGCTACCTTTTTGTTAGGGGCTCGTCAAACAGGCAAATCGACACTTTTAAAGGAGTTGTTTCCCAATACTATTTATTACGACTTGCTGAATAGCGATATAAGAAAAAGATTTCAAAAGAATCCTGAGTTGCTTAGGGAGATTCTTCAGAGTAAGCCAGTGGGTACATTGGTTATTATTGATGAAATTCCTAAAGTTCCTGAATTGCTTGATGAGGTGCATTGGTTAATGACAAATAAGAATATTCGTTTTATTCTTTGTGGTTCAAGTGCAAGAAGGTTGAAGAAACAATCTTCTAACACACTTGGTGGAAGGGCTGTGCCTGTATATCTCTACCCTTTGGTAAGTGCAGAGATTCCCGATTTTGATATATACCGTGCGGTGCAAAATGGTATGATTCCCCGCCATTATATGATTGAGAATGCGGTGAGGCGCCTGAAGGCATACGTGGATATATACTTGAAAGAGGAGATAAAAGAGGAAGCACTTGTCAGGGATATTGTTTCTTTTGAGCGCTTTTTGGAAGTGGCAGCAATTTGTGATGGTGAGATTTTGAATTATGGGAACATTGCTGCTGATTGTGGCGTGTCGGCAAAAACAATCGCTGCTTATTTTCAAATTTTGTATGATACTTTTGTGGGGTATGAGGTTCCTGCGTATACTAAACATATAAAACGAAAATTGGTACAAGCCCCGCGTTTCTACTATTTTGATGTTGGCATTGTGAATTATCTATTGGGCAGAACAAATCTAAAACGTGGTACTGATGAGTTTGGACACGCATTTGAACATTTGGTGATTCAAGAGATTGTTGCATATTTGGGTTATACAGAGTCAATGGAAAAACTCACTTATTGGCGAACGTATACTGGCATTGAGGTTGATGCAGTGATAGGTGATGCTCGTATTGCGATTGAAATAAAATCAACGGATGAGGTTCAGACCAAGCATAAGAAGAATCTTAAAGTTTTTGCCGAAGAACACCCCGATGCAAGAAAAATAATTGTTTCATTGGATAAAATGACTCGTGAAGCAAATGGCATTGAAATGATTTATGTCCTTGACTTTTTCAAGATGCTTTGGGACGGTGAGATTGTATAACAAAAAAAGCAAATCCCACAGGATTTGCTTTTTGGTTATTGTAATTTTATTTATTCTTCTGTTGCCTTAAGGTAGTTGATTACCGGGTTGGCATACATCTCAAGAATCTTTGTGCGGCAGAACTCGTTGTCGCGCTCAGGCAGGTCGATTTTCTCAATCTGTCCCTGCAGATATGCATCAAGTCTTGCCTTCTCCTCGGCTGTGTACTTGTCGGCAAAGCGTGCATCGCCGGTGAGCTGCTCATAGAAGTAGTAGTTGATTGGCCAGAACTTGTAGTTCTTGTGGATGTGGCGGTCGATGATGCGTGCCACTGCGGCTGTCTTCTCGTTTTTGCCCAGTGAGCGGTCGATGGCATCAATCTCGTCGTTGATGCAGTCGGCAACGTGATAGTGTATGCCGCCCTTGTAACCGAACATTCCGGCCTTCATATTTATAAGGTCGTCCTGTGGTCCTTTCTTGTGCTCGGGGTTGTCGCGTTTCTGTTGGAACTCCTTCGCTTTGAGATAGTCGCAGGGGTCATACTCGTATGAAATGGTTGTGGGTGCAATGTTCAGCACCTTCAATGCATCTATGATGTCGTCGCAGCTGTACATCGAGAGCATCTTGATGAGGCCCTCCTGTGTGCGGTCGTTGCTGTCTTTTGCACGTCCCTCGCGCTGTGCAAGCCAAATTGGCTGCTGGCGCTCGGTGATGGCGTGGTGCATATATGATGACAGGCGCTTTGACGAAGCGAGCATCTCGCGTATGCTTGCCGAGCGCTGCACTATGAAGCTGCGGTTCACGCGCACCAGCTTCTTTATCCAGGGGCGTATCAGCAGGTTGTCGCCAATGGCAATCTCAACGGTGTTGTCTGTTGCCTGGATGAAAATGATGCACAGGAACGCCGAGTCCATAATGATGTCGCGGTGGTTCGATATGCAGAGCGACTTTGCAAGGTTCTCCTTGTTCTCGATGCTCATTGTTAGTCCTGTGGACAATTTTTCAATGATGTTCTGTACAAAGGGATATACCAATGCTTTCTGGAAATCGAGGTTTGTCTTGCAACCGCGCATCTTGGCAGCGATATGTTCAAAGGGAATATCCTTGAAGGCATATCCCATCACGGCCTGGAATTCAGGGTCGGCAATGAGTTCCTCAAAAATCTGTGGAAGTTCTTCGGGGTTGTAAGGACGAATCTCGTCATATTCTGCTGGAATCATCATATTTGTATAATTTTATGGATGTCGTAATAAATTAAGGACAACTCTTGTCCAATTTCAAATATGCCGCAAAGTACGGCAAAATATTTCAAAAAGCAAAAAACAACTATGCTTTTTGTCTACTGTTGAAAAATAATCTGTCACAGCCTGCTGTATGACGATGCAGTCATCGCTCTTTGCTCATTTAGCTTTTGCGTGCAGAATGCGTGGCGAGCGTTCCCGCTTGTCCCCTTTTTATGTGAGGTTGGTAGTTGGGGCTATATTTTATGATAATGCTGTTTGTTATCTCAATTTTTACAATTATTTTTGTTCATTAAATTGTAAATCTATAATATGAAACCGCACAAGAAATTTCTGAAGAAAATCTTTGGCAGGATTCCGGCCGGGGTTGTATGTTTGGCAGTGTTTTTCCTTATGTTCGGCTATCTCGGTTCCAAGATGGGAACAGCGAATATGCTCAACACCATTATGAATACGGCTCACGACCTGTTGCTCAACACGGTGTTCTATCTTATGGCAATATGTGTGTTGACCGGTGCCATTGGTAAAATCTTTGTAGAGTTCGGTGTCGTAAATCTCCTTGAGAAGATGCTCCGTCCGCTGATGAAGCCTCTCTTTAATCTTCCTGGTGTAGCTTCATTGGGCGCTGTGCTTACATTTCTCTCGGACAATCCTGCGATTATCTCTCTTGCAAAGGATAAGAAGTTTGCGTCATACTTCAAGAAGTATCAGTTTATTTCGCTCAATAACTTCGGCACATCTTTCGGTATGGGGCTCTTGGTTATTGTGTTTATGATAGGCCAGGGCTATTTTATGGAGTCTTTTGTAGGATTCATAGGTGCTATGATTGGCTGTATAGTCTCTACAAGGCTTATGCAGTACTTCGTGGTAAAGGCTTATCCCCGCTTCAAGGAAGAGAATGCGGCAGAATTGGATGATGTTGAGGAAAGCAAGGAGGTGCATAGCAGAAAACCGGTTTTCCTGCGTGCCCTTGATGCATTGCTCGATGGCGGACGCACAGGTGTGGATGTAGGTATGATGATTATTCCTGGTGTACTGGTAATATCTACCATTGTGATGATATTCACATTCGGTCCCGACAAAACGACAGGTGAGTTTACAGGTGCTGCATATCAGGGTGTGGAACTGTTGCCGTGGATTGGTGCGAAATTAAGTTTCCTGTTCGAGTGGCTGTTCGGCTTTACCGATCCTCACCTCATAGCTTTCCCCATTACTGCTATCGGTGCTGTTGGTGCAGCTTTGGGCCTTGTTCCGAACTTTGCGGCCGAGGGGTGGATTGACGGCAATGCCATTGCTGTGTTTACTGCCATTGGTATGTGTTGGAGCGGTTTCTTGAGTACGCACACAGCAATGCTCGATGCTCTCGGTTATCGCCGTCTTACCTCAAAGGATATTCTTTCTCACACAATCGGAGGCTTGGCCGCAGGTATTGCGGCGCATTGGATATATGTACTTGTTACTTTGGTGGCGGGTTGAAGATGAAAGGTTAAAGCTGAAAAGTTTTCTTTTACTAGGCCTTGTGGCTTTTGTTCAAGCATTAATACAAATAAAAAACAGACAGATGAAAATAGGTGTTCTAACAGCGATGACATCCGAATTCGAGCAACTTGCCGTGTTGCTCGAGGATGCTGCCAATTGTTCATATAACGGTATCGATTACCTCACCGGGCGTGTGGGCGACAATGAGATTGTCCTGCGCCAGTGTGGAATAGGTAAGGTGAATGCTGCGCTTGGTGCCGCCGAGCTCATACGAGCATTCTCGCCCGATGCAATGGTGAGCACAGGTGTTGCCGGTGGCATTGATTGCAGTCTTGGGGTGATGGACGTGGTGGTGAGTTCGTCCATTGTGTATCACGATGTATGGTGCGGAATGGGTTGTGAATATGGCCAAGTGCAGGGTATGCCTGCTGTGTTTGCTGCCGACGAAGCAATGTGCCGTGCCGCGCAGTCGCTCAACGACGATGCCGGAAACAGGACACGTATACACGCCGGGCTCATTTGTACCGGTGACCAGTTCATAACCAACCGCGACGAGCTTGACCGCATCAAAGGCAACTTTCCTGCGGGCTTGGCTGTTGATATGGAATCGGCTGCCATTGCACAGACCTGTCACATATACGGCGTTCCGTTCGTCAGCTTCCGTATAATAAGCGACACGCCGGGCGTGGACAAGCATATTGAGCAGTATGAGAATTTCTGGGGCGAGATGGCAAACCGTTCGTTCGATGTGACACGCCGTTTCCTCAAGGCCATTTGATTTTGAAAATATGAAAAAAATACCAAGTTTTACAATAGACCACATCCGTCTTGAGCGTGGTATATATGTTTCGCGTCAGGACAATGTAGGCGGCGAGGTGGTGACAACCTTCGATGTGCGTATGAAGGAGCCCAACCGTGAGCCTGTGCTCAGCCCCAGTGCAATACATACAATTGAGCATTTGGCAGCCACATTCCTGCGCAATCACCCTGTGTGGGCCGACAGAATAATCTATTGGGGGCCTATGGGCTGTCTCACAGGCAACTATCTCATTGTAAAGGGCGATTTGACATCGGCCGATGTGTTACCTTTGGTAAGGGAGACTTTTGCCTTTGTGGCTGCATACGATGGTGAGGTGCCCGGTGCTACAGCACGCGATTGTGGCAACTATCTTTTGATGAACCTGCCCGAGGCGCGTTGGGAAGCACGCAAGTATTTGACCGAGGTGCTTGAAAATATTTCGGACAAAAACTTGAATTATCCCGCGTAATGGGATACCTTTGAACCATTATGATAAATTTATTTTAAAAGAATAGTGTTATGAAAAAGTTTTTTGTGGCCTTGATGGCCGTTTTGGTGTTGGTGAGTTGTGGTGATGGCAAGAAATCTCAGGCTGCAATGACTGAGGCCGATGTGATGATGGCTACTGTAGACATTATGAACACAGCTGCCGAGAGAATAGAGAAGGCAACTACCACCGATGAGTTGATTGATGCTATGGCAGCTATGGCCAAAGAGGTGAAGGAGGTCGAGGCGAGAGCCGGCGAAACGATAGAGGCTGTTGAGAATATGGACCAGAATGTGCTCCTTGAGAAATACCCCGAGCAGGCCGAGGCTGTGCAGGCTGCCGGTATCAGATATACCGAGGCTGTTATGGGCAAGATGGGGCTGATGGAAACCTTGACTCCAGAGCAAGAGGCGCGTATGATGAAGATTTTTGAGGATTTGGAGTTGTAATCAATGCTCCTTATAATACAAAAAGTCAGTTTGTAAAAACTGACTTTTTTTGTTGTCCTACCCGGATTCGAACCAGGACAAACAGAACCAAAACCTGTTGTGCTACCATTACACCATAGGACAATCCTCCTTGTGCTCTCTTTTGAAGAGCGGTGCAAAAATTGTGCAAGCGAGTCAAAACAAATTATATTTGAATTTGTAAACTAGTGCAACCAATCTTCGCAAAGTTTATCCTTGCAAAGGTAGATATTTTTGATGTAAATGCCAAATTATTTTACCTGTTTTTGCTCTTGAAGGCCTTGTGGCGGCTCACACATTGAATGAGTTGACGGATTCTATCACCCTTTGTACTTCGTGGTCACTCATTGCCTGGTGGCACGGAAGGCTCAGCTCGCAGGCGTGTATGTGCTCGGTAATGGGGAGCGACAGGTGCGAGTATCCGCGCAAGGCCGCCTGTCTGTGAGGGGGAATGGGGTAGTGTATTAGTGTCTCAACGCCCTGCTCCAGGAGGTGCTTCTGGAGCTTCTCCCTGTGTGGTATCATTATTGCAAAGATGTGGTAGACATTGTTTCCTGTCTGTTCGTGGGCCGGCAGTGTTATGTGCGGGTTGTCAATGCCATCGATATATTGGCCGGCAATGTGCCTGCGTCTTTCGTTGTCGGCATCAAGGTGCTGCAACTTGACATAGAGTGCTGCGGCCTGAATCTCATCGAGGCGGCTGTTCACTCCACGGTATATGTTTACATATTTTTTCTGTGAGCCATAATTTGCTATTGCTCTTGCAGTGTCGGCAAGCAGGGTGTCATTGGTGGTTATCGCACCTCCGTCGCCCAGTGCCCCCAGGTTCTTTCCCGGGTAGAAACTGAATGCTGCGGCATCGCCAAGGTTCCCGGTGCGCTTTCCGCCCAACGTCGCTCCGTGTGCCTGTGCGCTGTCTTCAATCACTTTCAATGAGTGTTTTGCAGCTATCGCACAAATCCTGTCCATATTGGCAACAAGGCCATACAGGTGCACCGGCATTATGGCGCGTGTGCGTTCTGTTATCAAGCCTTCAATCAGGGTGGTGTCGATGTTGCAGGTTGTTACCGACGGTTCGCAGAGAACCGGTTTCAGCCCCGCCTCCATAATGGCAAGAATTGTTGCTATGTAGGTGTTTGCAGGGACAATGACTTCGTCACCCGGTTGCATAGCGCCCATTTCGCAATATGCCCTCAAGATGATTGTGAGTGCGTCCAGTCCGTTGCCGGTGCCTATGCAGTGCCTGCAACCGCAGTATTCGGCAAAGGCTTGCTCAAAACATACGCACTCCTTGCCGTGGATATACCAGCCCGATTGCGTTGCCCTTGTTATGGCTTTCGTCAGCTCGGGCTCATATCTGTCGTTGATATCTTTCAGATTGCAATATTTAATCATTTTCCGCTCTCTTTTAGGTCAATGATATATGTGTCATACACTACTGCCCGGCCGCCCAAACGCTCCTTGTAGGCTATGAGCCCGCTGTTCAGGTAGCGTCCGCCGTCTTCAACCGATATCCCGAAGTCGAAGAATCCTTTGCCGGCAAAGCGCTCGTTTATGAGCACCTCATACAGGTAGTCGAGTGCGCTTGTCCGTCGTCCTTCCTCTGTGGTTGCCGAGTATTGCATATGTACCACATTCTTTGTGACGAAAAGTATAACGCCGCCTAAGATGCTGCCGCAGTTGTCGGCAACGCAAAAGAGTTTGATGTTTTCGGGGAACCGGCTTTTAAGCAGTGAAATCTCCTCGATGTTGTGTACAGGTGCTACATTGTATTTTCCTTGCAGTCTGTCTTCAAGAATGTTCCAGAATGTGCTGTAATCTCCATCCTCAACAATGTGCAGGCGGCTCTTTGTGCTTGCTGTCAGCTTGCGTCTGCCGCTCATCGGCAGTGGGCTTTCCAACGGAATGGCCGACGAGACCTTGCGCTCCGTGAGTGTGGCTCCACTGCGGAACAGGGCATAGAGGTCCTCCTCGCAAGGGTAGCTGTGATATATGTGAGGGGTGGGCTTGTATATGATTCTTGTTGCTCCGGTGTTCTCTTTTATGTACTCCTGCATTGCGTCGAAGATGTCGAGCGCGGCAGCAGTCGTTGTGCTGCTGTTTAGCAAGAGTCCGCCGTATGTGAGGCCGTTGTGCGAGCAAAAGTCGTTCTCCTTTATGTGTGCCGGCAGAATGGCAACCAACTGGACATTGCGGTAGAACATCAGTGAATGGTCGACAAAGCGGTGCGCGTGATAATCCATATAACCACGCTTGTGCAGGAATGTGCCGTTGCGGCTACTGTCGACAAAAGAGTCCCACTGGGTCTGTCGCTCCGCAGTGTATCTCTCTATCCTGTATTCGCTTTGTTGCTGTTCCATCATTTGCCTATATGTTTCAGGAACTCCTCATAGGAGTGTATATATGTCGATTCGTCATACGAATGTGAGGCCAATACAAGCAGGACGGCATTGGCCGAGAAATTTCTTATCTCATCCCAGGTGTCGGGTGGAATGACGAGTCCTTTGTCCTTTGAGTCGAGTATGTATGTCTGTCGTCCATTCTTGTCCTCAAGGGTAATCTCCACGCTGCCGCTCACGGCAACCACATACTCCCACGATACCTTGTTGGAGTGTTTGCCGCGTTCTTCGCCTTGTGGAACATTGTGTATCCAATAGACGCGCTGTATGTTGAACGGCACATCGAGCCCCTCCTCGACGATAGTAAGGCTTCCACGTTTGTCGGTGTATGTCTTTAGCTGGTCCATTGTAACTCTCTTTCTATCGCAAAAATATCGAAAATATGTTACTGTCGCAATTTTTGCGGGTGATTATGTGGTGTGATTGTTGATAATTTGCCTTTTACAATGCAAAACCGCATCTTTTTACATTCTGCATAACCTGCATTGCAAGGGCTTCTGTGGAGATTTCTTTGGCGGTTGCTATTGCTGTGTAGATTGTGGCAATGGGGGTGTTGCTCTCATCGCTTTCGACGAACAGCCTCTCGGTCGGGATGGCTCTGGCACTCTCCGGGTTGAACTTTTCACCGAGTGAAATGTAAAGGCCGGTCTTTATGAGTTGCTCGGCCAGCTGTGGCTTTCCGCGGAAACCGTGTATAACCCAAGCCTGTTGTGGTTTCAGCTCCTTGTACAGCGCAATCAGGCGGTCAAAGCTCTTTACGCAGTGTACAATAAGTGGCTTGTGTAGTTCTTCGGCAAGTTGTGCGTGCGCGCAGAAAACATCTTCCTGTTGCCCGGGGGTGGCTGGCGATTTCAAAGCGTCCAACCCGCACTCGCCAATGGCAACTACATTATTTGCCTTGGCAGCCCCGGCTATGGCGCAGAACTCTCTTTCCCACTCGTTGCTTATGTGCCACGGGTGTATCCCGATGGAGATTCTCCTGTCGGTGGTGTAGTCTGTTCCGCAATTGTATATTGCGTGTCCGGCTGTGCTGTTGTGGGTGTGTATGTCAATGAGTTCCATAATGCAGGTTTATGGCACGGGGTCATATCCCGAGCCACCCCAGGGGTGGCAACGTAGAATCCTTCTTATGGCAAGATATAGCCCCTTGAGCGGGCCGTGCTTGCGCAATGCTTCAATGGCATATTGTGAGCAAGTGGGGGTGAAACGACACGATGGAGGTGTCATTGGCGATATTGCCTTCTGGTAGAACCTTATTGGCAATATGAGTATTCGGGTCAGGAGTTTTCGCATACTATGCCACCTTTTACAAGAATGTTCTCAAGCACTCTTGTCATCTTTTTCTTTATGAATGCCGTGCTGTTGTGCTTGTTGTCGATGTATAGGATTGCAACAGCCATCTTCTTTCCGTTTTTCTCCAGGCAGTCAACAAAGCTGTGCTTGCTTGTGCGGTATGCCTCGCGTATGCGTCTCTTTACAAGGTTGCGGTCGACGGCGTGACGGAATCTTTTCTTTGACACATTAATGAGGATGACTGCTGTCGGCTCCTGTGTCTCAACAGGCTGTTCAATGAAGGTTGCCCTTAAAGGGTACACGGTGACAGACGCGCCATTGGTGTATACCTGCTCAATGACATTCTTGCTTTTGAGGTGCTCCTTCAATGGAAAGGTGTTCCGTTTCATTCCTGTTGCTGTTTTTAATGAATCAGCCCCGTCTTGTGGACGAGGCTGAAGGAATTGTATCTTTTATTTGTTGTTCGCTGTCAGGTATGCGTCCAGGGCTGCCGGCATATTTGTCGCTGCCGCCGAAGGCGCTTCAAGGTCGAGTCTCAAACCGTGTTCCTTTATATATTCAGCGGTCACATTGCCGAAGCAGGCAATGAGCTGTTCGCCCTGCTCATAGTCGGGCACGTTCTTCTTCAGTGAATCGATACCGTGTGGGCTGAAGAAGATGAGCATATCGAACGACTTGATGTACTCCGGAGCAATCTCTGTGCTCACGGTGCGGTACATCTCGGCCTGTGAGTGCTCTATGCCATACTTGCTGAAAATCAGGTTCAGGTCGTCGTTGTGCACGTTCGAAGCCGGTACAAAGTATTTCTCTGTCTTGTGCTTTGCAAACAGAGGGTCGAGGTCCTGGATATGTCCGTTGCCGAAGAAAACCTTTCTCTTGCGGTACTGTACATACTTTTGGATATACAATGATATGGTCTCCGACAGACAGAAGTATTTCATATCGTCGGGTATTGTAACTCTCAACTCCTTGCACAATGTGAAGAAATGGTCTATTGCGTGACGTGAGAGGAATACGATAGCTGTGTGGCCGGGTATCGACACCTTTTGCTGTCTGAACTCCTTTGCTGTGATTCCCTCAACCTTAATGAAAGAACAAAAGTCAATCTGCACATTGTGTTTCTCCACAATGCCGAAATATGGGGATTTCTCTGTCGCAGGCTTGGGTTGTGACACCAGAATCTTACTTACCTTCAATGCTCTAAATTTTTATAGTTATAAAATCACTCAGTTGTAGTATAGTTTTCCACACCATTGCTATGGGTAGAAATTCAAGTGCGCAAAGGTATAAAAAAATATCCACATAAATGCATTTTTTTGCAAAAATGATTTTGTATACCCCCCTGATTAATGTGCATATATAGGCAACGAGTGTCAGAATTGAATAGTATTCGACATATTTTAAAGGTATTGCCGGGATAAACAGGATTGCCAAAGCCGCGGGCGCAAGGGTGAAACCCCACAACTTTGTGGTGAACAGGTAGAAACTGTTCCACTCCTCGCTTGTGTCCTTTGAAAAGAGGATATTGTTGATGATGCTGTTCACGCCGCGTTTAATCAGAAATACCGCGGTGAACAATGCCGCCAATGTACCAAGCAGGGTAATGGAGTTCTCTCTTGTGATGTTGAAGCAATTTCCGTCGATATATCCCGCAGTAACAATCGTTGCAAAGAATATTGTCTGGAAATTCATCAGCAAATTGCATATTTTTGTAATATGCGTTCTGTCGTTGTATGGCGTCGACTTGTTCTCGTAATAGAATATGCACTTTGCACGTTCCAGGATATTAGCACCATTCATCAGCAGGACATAAGGTATGCCCACAAGGTTAAGGACGAGCAACATCATAATGATGTTGTCGTTCGTCATACAATATGGTGCAAGTGCCTCTGTCATAGTGCTGCATATTTTCTCACCTCGGCGCTCCAGCGCGGGGTGTTGCGTATGGCTTCAAGAGCTTCGGCTGGTGTTGTGGCAACGCTCCATATACGGCTGTGTATCTCGCCCATAAAACGCTCCTCCACGGCTTTTTCAAGCTGTGCAATGAAGTGGTCGTAGTAGCCGTTGATGTTGAGTATTACAATGGGGTTCAGGTATAGCCCCAACTGCTTCCAGGTAATTATCTCGCTAAGCTCCTCTATGGTGCCGCAACCGCCGGGCAGGGCAATGACGGCATCGCTCAGGTTAGCCATCATCTGCTTGCGCTCGTGCATCGAGCCGGTAATGTGCAGCTCTGTCAGCCCGGGGTGGTGCCAGTTCTGCTCTACCATAAACTGTGGAATAACGCCAATGGCCTTGCCGCCGTTGTCGAGCGCTCCGTCCTCGACCTTGCGCATAAGCCCAATGCCACCGGCTCCGGTGACAACGGTAATCCCCTCCTTCGCAAGCAGTGTGCCAAGTTCATACGCGGTGTCGCCGTAAACTTCGGCTACCTTGTTGCTCGATGCGCAGTAAACACATATATTGTTTATTTCCATATCATCAATTGATTCTGTTTAACCTTTAACCGCACTTTCGTGCGCTTGAAAATGCTCCCGCTCGGCATCTGCCTGTAGGGGTAGACCGGCGTGTCTGCCCAACACATTGGCAGTTGTTTCGCGGTTTCCCATTCGCGGCTCCCGGGCAAACACATCGGTTTGCCCCTACCTTTCCGCTTTCACCTTTAACCGCACTTCGTGCGCTTGAACCTGCTTTCGCTCGCTGTGCGTGTAAGTAAACTTCCACGCACTCGCTTACTCGCAGCTTTCCGCTTTAATCGCACTACGTGCGCTTGAACCCGCTCCTGCTCGGCATAGTAAAAACAAGTTTTTCCTCTGCTCTCGCTTACTCGCGGCTTTCACCTTATTAAGTTCCCCAGCTGCCGCGGTCAAGGTTGCGGTAGCCTATGGCCTCGGCAATGTGCTGGAACTGTATGCTGTCGCTGCTGTCAAGGTCGGCAATGGTGCGGGCAACCTTGAGTATGCGGTCGTATGCACGTGCCGAGAGGTCGAAACGTGTCATTGCTGTCTTTAGCATAGCAAGGCTTGTCTCGTCGAGTACCGCGTATTTTGCTATGAGCTTGGGTGTCATCTGTGCATTGCAGTATATTCCCTTCTCGTCCTTGTAGCGCTGCTCTTGAATCTTGCGTGCGGCAATTACGCGTTCGCGTATTGCTGCGCTTGGTTCGCCCGGGGCGGTTTTCGAGATTTCTTCGAACGGTACGGGGGTTATCTCTATCTGCAGGTCGATGCGGTCGAGCAGTGGGCCACTTATCTTGTTAAGGTATCTTTGTACCTGGCCGGGGCTGCAAGTGCAGGCTTTCGTCGGGTGGTTGTAGTAACCGCAGGGGCAGGGGTTCATTGATGCCACAAACATAACGCCTGCAGGGTATTCCACCTTGTAGTTGGCGCGTGCAACGCATATCTTGCGGTCCTCGAGTGGCTGACGCATAACCTCGAGTACATCGCGGCTGAACTCGGGCAGCTCGTCAAGGAACAGCACGCCGTTGTGTGCAAGCGAAATCTCGCCCGGCTTGGGGTTTGCTCCTCCGCCGCACAGTGCAACCGAAGAAATGGTGTGGTGCGGGCTGCGGAAGGGGCGCTGTGTTATGAGTGATATGCCATTGGGCATCATCCCGCTGACCGAGTGTATCTTTGTCGTTTCAAGGCTTTCTTCAAGTGTGAGCGGTGGCAGTATGGATGGCAAGCGCTTGGCCATCATTGACTTTCCGCTGCCCGGAGGGCCCACCATAATTAGATTGTGGCCGCCGGCAGCTGCAACTTCAAAGGCGCGTTTTACGCTCTCCTGTCCGCGTACCTCGCAAAAATCGAATGGGAATGTGCTCTGCTTCGAGTAGAAATCGTTCTCAATGTCAACCCTGTATGGCACAATCTCCTCCTTGTCGTCAAGGAATTGCAGCACCTGTGCCAGATTGTCGGCCCCATAAACGGTTATGCCGTTCACCACGGCAGCTTCGGCAGCGTTGCCGGCCGGCAGAATTATTCCTTCGAATCCCAACTCTTTGGCCTTGATGGTGATTGGCAATGCGCCTTTTATCGGCAGCAGCTTGCCGTCGAGTCCCAGCTCTCCCATTATCAGGTAGCGGTCGAGCTTCGTCGTTGAAACCGCTTCGTCGGCGGCGAGTATGCCAATTGCTATAGGCAAGTCGTAGGCCGAACCCTCCTTTTTTATGTCGGCGGGTGCCATATTTACGATAATCTGCTTGCTTGGAAAACGCAGGCCGTTGTAGTGGAATGCCGAGTTTATTCGCTGCTGGCTCTCCTTTACGGCATTGTCGGGCAGGCCTACAAGGTAGAACTTAATGCCGCGCAGAGCATTGACCTCGATGGTAACGAGTGTCGCGTTAATGCCTTGAATGGCTGCGGCCAGAACCTTTACGAGCATATTGTGGTCTTTATTTGTTGTTCTTTTTCTTCTTGTCGTTCTTTGTGTCGTGCTTGTGTGTCAGCGAGTCTATGAGCACGGCAGTGAGGCTGTCGAGCGACAAATCATATTCTGCAATGCGCTTGTATGGTGTCAGAAGCATCGAATAGGGCAGTGAGGTTAGGTTGAATGTCTCCACTATCTCGCTGTTCATTCCTTTTATGTCGATGACATTGTCGCCAATGATGCTGTCGGTGGCAATGGCTTCTCTCCATCTTGCGCTGTCGTTGTCGAGTGAGATGTTCAGTATGGCGAAGTTCTCGCTTCGGACCATCTCCTTTATCATCCTCAGGTTGCCCAGGCTTTCGCGGCTCACGCTGTCCCACGTTGCCCAGAAGTTTATGAGCAGATAGCCATTGGTGTATTTCCCAAGGTCGCTCTTGGTGCTGTCGGCGGTGGTGTAGCTGAAACTGGGGAACATCCTGTGCTTTACACTTCCGTTCTTTTTGTCGACCTGCTTTTTTATGTTTACGAAGTACCGGTGGTCCTGCAACGCTCCGCCAAGTTTGGATATTTTCTTGCGTATGTATTCATTGTCGGGGTTGGGAATGTCGACAAGGTAGCGGTGGAACAGGTCGATGTTGATTTCGCTTATGGGGTGCTTGTCGATGAACTCCTCAATAATCCTCTTCTGTTGCGCGATGTCGTCCGTGGCATCGAGCACGCGCGAAATGCTGTCGTGCAGGGCTTGTGTGGCGCCTCCCTCTACGCGCCAGCCGCTTTTCAGCAAGGTGTCGGGGTGCAACGTTGCCGTTATGCCCGGTTTTGCAAACAGCGGAATGGTCTTGCCGTCGGGGAGAACCAGTGTCAGTATTGCCGAGTCGCCCATTGTTACGGACATTGCAAAGCTGCCGTTGCTCATTGTCGACGACAGCTCGCCGTGTGTCTCGTCGGAGCTCCAAAGATATACCATACCCTCCTTTACATCACTTCCTTGTATGGTGTATTCTTGTGTCCCCTTCTCCTTGCAGGAAAAGAGGAGCAACAACAGCAGGGCAAATATTGGCAATCTTTTCATTCCTGTTACTGCTTGTTTGCACGCTTGCGCTCAATCTCGTCAAGGATAATCTTGCGCATACGCATTGACTTTGGTGTCACCTCAAGGTATTCGTCCTCCTTTATGTACTCCAAGGCCTCCTCAAGCGAGAAGATTATTGGTGGGACAATGCGTGCCTTGTCGTCGCTTCCGCTTGCGCGCATATTTGTGAGTTTCTTGCTCTTTGTTACGTTGATTACAAGGTCGTTCTCGTGGATGTGTTCGCCAACTACCTGTCCTGCATAGACTTCCTCCTGTGGGTTGATGAAGAACTTGCCACGCTCCTGCAACTTGTCAATTGCATATGCGAACGCTGTGCCACTCTCCATAACCACCAACGAACCGTTTGTGCGGCGCTCAATCTCGCCCTTGAATGGCTGGTACTCCTTGAAGCGGTGTGCCATAATTGCCTCGCCGGCCGATGCGGTGAGCACGTTGGTGCGCAAACCGATGATGCCGCGCGATGGGATGTTGAACTCGATGTTCACGCGCTCGCCCTGAGCCTCCATCGAGAGCATCTCGCCCTTGCGGCGTGTAACCATATCAATGATTTTGCTTGAGTAGTCTGTTGGTACATTGATTGTCAGTTCCTCAATAGGTTCGTGTTTCGCACCGTCAATCTCCTTGTAGATTACCTGTGGCTGGCCAACCTGTAGCTCATATCCCTCGCGGCGCATTGTCTCAATGAGCACCGAGAGGTGGAGCACTCCGCGGCCGAATACTGTCCAAGCATCCTCCTCGGGGTCTTTCTTCACGCGCAGGGCAAGGTTCTTGTCGAG
>JAEIGA010008163.1_pt1 | contig 15873 bp, 8 predicted proteins | sample 9270691 | NCBI WGS metagenome assembly JAEIGA01 (sample SAMN17057246, study PRJNA624740) | gut metagenome | biome: biome; isolation source: fecal sample | host: Bos grunniens | place: China: Xizang | collected 2019
CTTCGATGCCCAGCGGAATGCTCCTATCAGACAAACAGTCCGACCTGCAAAAGGACTCTCGTTCTGAAAGTCTTCATCACTAAAGAGTTCGTACTGCATAACTCTGACACATGACAGATATTACTCCTCAACAGCAGGCTTTTGCTGAATTGTAATTAGATTCGACACCTGGCCGCTAGTTAGACGCAACTTTGCCTCACGAGTTTTCGTCGCATCCGTGTTTTCCGAGAAGGACAACTTTACACTATTCTTGCCACGTTGGCCGCCAGTTTTATCAAAAGTGACCCATTCCGGAGTTTCACCCTCAAAGGCAAGAGACCAATAGTTCTGCACCACGAAACAAAGAGAATCCTCGTCCGTCTGTGCATTCACCGTCAATGTATGGTGCACCTTCTTGGGCACGGTCTGCGCCTCGTCCATAAATTCTTCTACCGTACATAAGGGACGCGAAATGTTGAGATAGCCATATTGTACCCTCACGAAAGTACTTGAATAATCATAAGAGTTGACGTACACATAGCCATCGCGTGTTACCCCCGTAGTATTCGGACTTACTATGAGACCGGCACGACAACGATACCGTCTGCTGTTATTGTACTGTATCTTCCCCTCAGAAGGTCCGTCAATGGCCAACCAGTCAGTAGCCGAAGCGGCAGACCAACTGTCGAAAGTATAAAATACTACAGAATCTACCGTTTGGTCTGCATAGAGTGTGGCGAATCTATTTTCTATAAGAAGCTGATGTGTTTCGGGATCTTTAACACACGAAAGTACGAATGGCAGCAAACCAAAAATGAGAAACAATGTTTTTTTCATTAGCATTTTGTTTTAGGGCCTTTATTCCTCATGCTTGGCAGAAGAAGTGTCGGCTGTAATTACAGAGGGCAAAATTAACTAAAAAGTAACATTCTGCAAAATCTTTAATCGGAGATTTCTTTTTTTGCAGGGAAAAGTGTATATTTGCGAAACAAAATAAAGAATGTTTGCACCGGACGGAAGTGAATAACATTTACCATAGGGACATCATAGAGATTCTGCTTGAGTGCGGGAGAGACGGGTTGCGCATAAAAAACCTTGCTCGCAGAATCTACAACAAGCACGTCGATTTCTTCGTATCGGACATTGAATACAATGAAATACGCGACTGCATTGGTCGCTACCTATGGGAGCAAAGCAAGCGTAACGAATCTCCTTTTACTCGTACTCGCTATGGCACATACGCCATCAAGCCGGATTTCGCCATACAGCTCGACCTTTTTTTAGACTACGAGCCACGTAGCGAAACGCGCAAAGAGCCGACCCGAGTTGAATGCGAGCATCGTCACATTCAACTGGAGCTCTTCTGACTTATTCTTTTTTGAAGTAGTAGATGAATGTGGCAAGCCCTTCGAGTGCCTTCTTGCCTGTTTCCTGTACCTCGATAGTAAACTTGATTGTTGTCTTGATGGCACCACGAAGGTTGGCAAGTTCCTGCAGTTTTGTCTTCATGCAGATGTGCTGTCCGCTCAAAACCGGCTGAGCAAATTTCATGGCGTCCATGCCATAGTTCATCATGCGCTCAAGGTTGTTCACTTCAATTATCTGGTCCCACAGATACGGGAGCATGCTCAAGGTCAGATAGCCGTGTGCGATGGTCTGCCCAAAGGGGCTTTCCTGCTTTGCCTTTTCTGCATCGACATGAATCCACTGATGGTCCAATGTTGCATCGGCAAACAGGTTGATACGTTCCTGGTCGAGTTCTACATAATCGCTCACGCCTAACTCTTGTCCTACATACTGCTGGAAATCTTCGAACGAATTGATTACTACTTTGCTCATCTTTTTACTTGTTTTTGTTGTTTCTGCTTGCAAAGATACGATAAAAAGTTCATAGTTCTTCGCTTTTCCTTCAAAAAAGACTTGGACAGAGGCTGTACATTATTCGTAGTTCACATTTATTTCGTACTTTTGCAGCCATGATGAAACGAGTCGCTATATTTGCCTTTTTGATATTGATTTGTGTGTCGATTTGGAGCGAGAATGCTGCCGAACGCACAAAACGTGACTTTGTGCAGTTGGGTTTAACGCTGTACGAGGGGAACGAAGTTCGTGTTCTGCCTACGGGAGAGATTAAGTTTCTCGACCTTTTTGGCGAGATAGAGAAGGCCGAAAGGTATATTCTCCTGGACTATTTCAAGTTTCAGCAGGACAGCATTTGCGGGGACTTGCTTGAGAGGCTTTGCCGCAAGGTGGCCCAGGGGGTGGAGGTTTATATCATCTTCGACAGCTTTGGCAACAAACATAGCGACCTGCCGTTGTCCGACTCGCTGCAGCAAAATTTGCGGAAGTCCGGCATACAGATCGTGGCTTTCGACCCCGTCCGCTTCCCTTGGATTAACCATCTCATGCATCGCGACCATCATAAGGTTGCCGTCATAGACGGCAAGTTGGTCTATACCGGCGGCATGAACGTTGCGGATTACTACCTGCACGGGAAGCCGGAGGTTGGGAAATGGCGCGACATGCATGTCCGCATGAGTGGTCCTGTCGTAGAGGCATACGAAGAACTGTTCTGGAAGATGTGGGGGAAGGCTGTCCCCGATTTTCTCATGAAGAGGGGCAAGCCATCGCCTTCCAGTTATGCGGAACGTTCCGGGGAAGCCGTTGTTGCCTTTGCACCCCGTTGGCCTCGGGAGAATCCAGAAATCATGCGGCAGACCTACTCTATCGCCATCGACAATGCCGAGCACCTGATTCAGATTGTCAACCCCTATGCGACTCTCTTTGGCGAAGTGCGAGCCGCTTTGCGGAGAGCATTGGAGCGAGGCGTCAGGGTGCAATTCATGGTATCGACGAGGAGCGACGGGAAGGCAATCGACGATGTCATTGGGCTCGAAATGCGTAAACTTATGAATCGCGGAGCAGAGGTTTATTACTACGACGGCGGGTTCCACCACAGTAAGATAATGATGATAGACGGTTTGTTCTGCACCGTAGGCACCACAAATCTTGATGCACGTTCGCTGCGTTTTGACTACGAAGTGAACGCTTTCATCTTCGACCATGCGACGACACACCAGTTGCAACAGATTTTCCGCAACGATGCCGAGAAGAGCAGCACCCTGCTCACACCCGAAGTATTCAAGGAGCGATTCCCGCTCAGGCGACGCTTCCGTAGCCGCATCTTCACCCTCGCAAAAAGATTCCTTTGAGGGTGCCTGAAAAATAGGTTAACCTAATTGCCCAACAAGGCACGCCTATTCGGGCTGAAAGGTTAACCATTATTGCCATTTAGGTTAACCTATTTTGGAGACATGCTACGGCTATACCTCCAACACCGAACAGAAACAAAAAGAATAGCGTGCTTCTCGCAATCGAAAAGCACGCTATTTTCAGTTCAAAAGCATGTCCCCCTTTAGCCGGAGGAACATACTTACTTCAGTATTTTCTTGCCGTCAACAATGTTGATGCCCTTTGCAGCCTTTTGCAAACGCTGTCCGGCTACATTATATATATAGCCGTTCTCCGAGCCCTGAGCAGCGTTTACCGCATCGATGCCTGTAGCGCCAGTGCCGTTGAAGACGAAGCCCTTCACGCCGGATGCGCTTGTGAGATATGCCTTACCGGCAGGAATTTTCACGCCTGCCTCGACGAGATAGAACCCAACAGGCTCACCCTCCGGTTTTGCCAGCACATACTCGCTGCCGCTGCTCGTGATTGATTCTGTAGTGCCCAGCAAATCGTTGCTGCCGCTAAGGGCAGGAGCCGATGTTGCAGGCGTGAAGCTATAGAAGCCTTCATTGCCCTTCAGAATGACAGCAGCCTGAGCAGGAATTGTATTGTTCTGCTCTGTGAGAGTAAGGTAACTGCCATTCTTCACACCGGTAAACACTGCGACATTAGCCGAAAGAGTTCCCGCAGTATTTGCATCATAAAGAGTTGCATAACCCACTTCCGTCATCGGATATACAACGCCACGCGTCTGATCGAGTTCGGGATAAACATCCTCACCAATCGTTTGGCGGAAGGCACCACCCAACTTATAGCAAATCTCACCCGTAGCAGCCACTTCCTCAGTAACACCCTCGTAGCAGTTGGTAATAGTGCCACCCATAGGAAGGTCGCGGCAAATTGCAGGCAATGTGGTATAGCAATTCACAAAGTGACCACCAGCACCCTCGCCGGCAAGAGCATCCTTCTGGTTGCTGGTTGTTACGAACTCGAAGGTACCACGAGCAAAACAGTTCACCATTTGAGCATTGTCGTGATGCTCGCCAACAATGGCACCGCAACGCAGATTGGCAGTGCTCTCGATGTAAGCATTCTCCAAACCGAGATTGTAAATCTTACCACCACGCAAACGAGAGAACAAACCGCCCTCGCACTCTGTCCTGACATAAAGATTGCTGATGACATGATTGTTGCCATAGAACACACCACCGAAAGGATTCTGCCATGAAGCATCGTTGTTCAAACCGATAGGCTGGAAACTATCGTTGTATTCCATATCAATATCAGCCGTAAGAGAACCCTTCGCTCCCAATTCGCCAGCGTTTACAATTTGAGAGAAACGAATCAACTGACCAAGGTTGCCAATGGTATAAGCACCGAGTTCCATGTCATAACCAGGTTCTTCGTACTCTCCGCAAACCGCACAAATACCGTTGTCATAGACATGTGGGCAAACTGCCTCGTCAACCTGAATGAGGCGTACCTTTGCACTCCTGTCCACTGTGCCATCACACGTAATGTGCAGAGAGTAGTCCCCGCCCATGTCTTCTATCTTGGCATAAGTAGCATTCTTGCCCGTCAGTTCAAAGTAACGTGACACGCCACCATCGAATTTCTCCTCCATTACAACGGTGCTATTGCCATCCTTGTCATACTCAGTCAACTTAACATTGTCGACATATATATCATGATATACCTGATTGTCGGCATCCACGCGGAGGCCAACCTTGCCCTTGTTGAGCAAAGCGAGGTCGGTCATGTCGCACTGAACAAACGTATCCTGCAGTTTTCCATCAATATAAGTCTTAACCACATTGGCATCGACTTCAATTGTCACATGACGCTTTACACCCCAGATGTCAATAGCCTCGAAGTCCGGATAACGAGGACCGGCAGCGTGGGCCTTCCACGATTCGTTGCCATTATCGAGATGATAGTAAGTATTGACAGAGGTGTCGTTGTAATAATTCGGTGATATTTGCCACATATAGTTGCTGCCACTCTCGGTTAAACCGAAGATAAGAGAGAGATAACCGGACTCGATAATCACATCAGCCTCTACAGTATAATGCAAATCGACCGCGTCCTTGAACATATTGTTCGGGAAATACTTCACCTGAGCAAGATTACGTCCTTCCATCGTCAATGCGCCATCGGCCCATGTGGGATTATTCTTCCAGTCGCCGTCAGAGGTCTCGAAGTCTTCAAAATAGAGCACCTCTCCAGTCTCGTTGGCCGTCACCTTAAAATAATCATAACTTGCCGATTCGTTCACATTGCCATCATGGTCATGACGCGTGCCTATCAAACCAAAACGGAACTGATTGTCGAATTGGCTATTACGTGAATCGATAAGAGTAAACTCACTATCAACATCACGGCGCAGGTATGTGTCAACATGGTTACCATTGTTAGAAACCACTATTTTAGTAACAAACCATTCCGTGGTATTCAATCTTACGCTGCCAGTTCCTTTCTCCTCGAGCAGAATACCGCCCACTCCCCAATCATGAGGGCGGAACAACGACTTCGTGCCGTCTATACCTACATTGAACTGCCACATACAGATATTGCTGTCAAAACCAGCATAGGCACGGAAAGCAATACCGGCACCTATTGCATTGATTTTAAACTTAGACTCAATTGTGTAATTATCAGTTATTCTGTAACTCCACACATGTGCGCTACAAACCATCATGGTCAATAGCATTGCAATAAATCTCAGTCCTTTCATATTATTTAGTATTTAGGGTTAATATTGTATTACTTTTCTTCATCTTACAGCAGACAGGAACTTCTTCCCACCAGAAACGATGATTTGTGGGGCATACGAACGCTGTACCGGTTTACCGTCGAGCGTATAATAATTTTTGTTGGACATTGCAGAAGAAGCAGGGATAGAAGAGATGGCATCTGGGACATCATTCAGCCATGCCAAAATATCACGAGACATCTGGCCCTCTACTCTTAACCTCTCTGAAACAACAAAACCTTCCGAGAACGGATTCGAATCAGAGAAATCCTCTTCAAAAACCACCCCACTCGAACCGCTAGTCGCCTTTACCTTAATGACTACATCATCAAACATTGCTATCTCAGTCTTCCCGTAGGCATCATCATGAGCCTGACGGAAACCGATCCTGCCATATGCAAAATTGCCTCCGCGCTCATCTACCAAAACATTGTCAATATATGTCTTTGCATATGACTCGTCCTCTATCTCAATCCGAATATTAAAGGGATGTCCGGCTTGCATATTGACGGCCTTGGGCAATTCTATCTCTCCAAGAAGTGAAGCATTACCGCCTAGCCAACGATGAGGACGCAAACATGGATGTTGCTTGTCGGAAACATTGAATTGCCACATATAATAATTCTGTTGATCCGTAATTGCAAAGCATACACCTGCCGACAACTGCTCCACCTCTGCCTGCAACTCAATTGAATAAGATAACTTATTGCCTTCCGGATTGTCAATCGCCCCATTCCTAATTACAAAATTATCATCTACAAGAAACATCGACTGGCAAGGCCGTAACGACAAGCGAATGTCAACATATCCATTACCTACCTGCAGAATTTCAGGTTCAGAAAGTTTCCCCGTATGCGGGTTTAGTAGAGTCAACTTTCTTGCAGAAGTCTTTACACGAATAACGTTCGTGGCAGCAGTTGCATCTATATTGCCAAAATACCATACATCATGTTCGTCTATAACCTTATGCAGATAATTGAAAGGATGTGCACCATCAGAGAATCTAACATCACGACTCGGCAGACATTCCTCCATTACCTCGGCCAACGAACTCGCAGAAGGTAAAGGAACAAAAATAGCCCTATTCTCTGCAGAGCCAAGCATACGCGCAACTATGCCTTTTACTTCTTCATCTCCATCGCTACCATCAGCAGACTGCTGAGGATATTGTGTAGTAAAGACCACTTTTACTCCTTGCTTCCAAGCTTCTTCTATCTTCCTCATATTACTGAGTGATATAACCTTTACTCCAGGAAGTACCAACGTGGAAAACTGTTCATAGTTGACCGCATTACTCATGGTCAACTTGCCACCTTCCACGAGACAACGATCGTCAAGAACCTCTGGATGGAGATATGTAAAATCGATTCCCAAATCATCTGTCAAATAATGCGATATTTGTGGATAGTCTGTTCCTTCAACATCAATACCTCCTTCATAATAACCTTTAGGCCCATCAAGTCTATGACCAGCATATTGTGTCTGTATTGGATATAACATTGCCACATCAGCTACATGACGCCCCTCACGGGCTAAAATATAGTTCAAACGGGAAAGAAAGGCATTAAACGAAGGTAATTCCGAATTATACAAAGGGTTACGCCATGAGAGTTCCGGCAGGAAAGTGACATCGGCATCATTATACCATACCGCATGAGGTATTAAATGATTGATGCCCTTGGCGTACTGCTCAATTGCCACTTCATAGAGTTTTTCAACTGAAATGTTTCCCATTGCACCATATGTCTCAGACATGACCATCGCCTTGTCCCAATTATATGCCGATGACGATACAACCTTATAAAAATCCTCTGTGTTACGTCCATTTCCTATCTTGTCAATCCCTGGCATCGACATATATTTGCCAACAAGCATCAAATCGCCAGAAACGCTGGTAGGATTTGCTATTTCCTCCTGGTCCTGATGACCTGTAGCCATTATATTATGTTCTGCGGCCCAATCGGATATTGTTTTCATGAAACCCTCGCTGTAAAGCGATGAATGTAATCCAAAAAGCATATTCCTCGCAGTCGCAGTCTTCTCACCTATATCATACCACAAGGCAGGATAAAGAGCCTCTGGAGAAAAGCCATAACGGCGTTCGAACGATTCATTAAAGCCAGCAGTCCACATACGCCCCTGCGCTCTATACATCGTAGGTTCGTCAAAGAAAGTAGACATTATTGTCCCACCGAAATGTTTTGAGAAACGGCTATAATATACTTCATGCGTATCCTGAACAAACAATTTAACCGCCTCAGGAGAAAGGTAATCCACATTAGGATCTCCATCCTTAACACACTGACACATCATGACATGCCATCCAGCCCCCTTGGGGGCAGTCCATGTCAAACGTCCCGATGCCTCATCGTAATATTCACGCAGTGGTATTATTTCCTTTGTGTTCATGTTCCATGCCACTAAAGACATCAATTTCCCCTGAAGAGGTAACTGACGGTCAAAGGTGGCACCACTACTCACTCTATATTCTACTTTATCAAGACGTTTGATCGTGTGATCCGGATGGTTGTTCATAAAAGTAGTCACGCCAGACCCATTGATGGCTCCCATACTCCCGCTGGGGAAACCATATTCGTCGTAGATAGAAAGATGAGCCCCTAAAGATTGTGCTTTACTAAGAACTACGCCATAGAGACGTAAGTACTCCTCAGACAGATAGTCTGGGCGGAATCCTGCACCAAAAGGAAGAATGGCACATCCACCATACCCATCTTTTTCTATCATCTGATTGAACTGGTCAACCAGTGATGCCTCCACTATCCTGGTATTGTTCCAAAACCATAAAGGTATGGGACGCCATGGCATAGAAGGCTTTGAAAACTCGCGTGTCTCGAGCAAAGGAGTATCCTCAGAAAAGGAGGTAAGAACAAAACTCCACAAACAACAAACGAGTGTAATAATGCGAAGCAAAGAAACTCTGTAAACCATCATTTTACAATTTTCTTTTTCCCTTCTGTAATAACTATACCGTGTACTGAGTCATTAGGTAACTGCTTGCCGTCAAGGCTATAGAAAACTTTCTTCCTTTGATTTCCAGTCAAAGAGGCAGACTCATCTACACTCTTAATGCTTGTAGGATCTTCTGTGCTAACCATAAACACATAAGAACCTGATCCAACATTATATGTAGCATAGCCTTCGCTTGTGCCTATGTATTGAACGCCATCAGCCTCCTCTGCCAGCCTAGCTCCTTCGTAAATATACAAACCATCTCCCGCGGGCAAACGCAACGTAGCAGATGTATTGGCAGGTATAGTAATTTGATAAGTCATTTCCTTTGTACCATCACATTGCCACTCTGCCTTAATTTGTCCATAATCTGAAGCAAAGTCTGCATCTACTTCTGTAATACGTTTTTGACTATAACGAAGTACATTTCGGGTATCCGGATTTGGCTGTAAGAAGAAGTGCTTAAAACCTGGCTGTTCCTCGTTCGGCATGATACCTGCCATATGTTGGAACATCCACTCTGCCACTGCACCATAAGCATAATGGTTGAAAGAGTTCATACTAACTGGGCCAAAGCCTTTTGCAACTGTATAGGAATTCCAACGTTCCCAGATAGTAGTCGCGCCCTGATCAACACTATACAGCCATGAGGGGTCGTTGCGCTGTAAAAGCAATGTGTAGGCATCATCGTTATAACCATTTTCGGTAAGTGTTTGGTTCAGAATCGCTGTTCCCAAGAAACCTGTATTGAGTTTGTAGCCATTGTTCATTATTGCACGATGCAAATAACTGCGAGTGCGACTAATAGAGGCCTCGTCTGGCAATAATTTATATCGGAGTGCCATGAGATAACCACATTGAGTCGCCTGGGTTGGCACCTTTGTTGAATTTAAATAACGGCTCTGCCACTCTGCCTTGATGTTCTGGAAGAGTTGTTCGTATTGTTCTGCCTTCTGGCAGTATGTGTCGCCTTCTGTTTCCGAGAGAGCACGACAAGTTCGTGCCATCAAGTCGGCAGCATAAGCATAGTAGCAAACACTAATGTAACGGCCATCGGTGGTGACATATGCAACCCAGTCGCCATGAATAGGATCGGAGCCATTGTATTGATAGCCACCGCCACTCTTTGTTGTAAGGAACTGCATATAGCGTTCGTTGGCCTCGAAGTTGTCGCGTAGGATATCTTTGTCGCCCGTCATCATATAGACGTTCCATGGAACGATGATAGCAGCCTCTGACCAACCTGTTGAAGCATATTCAACGCCCCAATGGTAAGGAGCAATGACAGAGTAGGCACCATCTGAACGCTGAGAATCACGCACGTCGCGCATCCATTTCTTATAGAAGTTTCGAGTATCGCCATTATAGAGGCCCGTCAATGAAAATACCTGTGTATCGGCCGTCCATCCCATACGCTCGTCACGCTGAGGACAATCGGTAGGCACGCTGACAAAGTTGGAGCGTTGTCCCCACATAACATTACTATATAGTTTGTTGACGTCCTCGTGACTTGTGGTGAAAGATGATTTCTCTTCTACCGCACTGGTCACAGTCTCGCCGATAACATTTGTTAGTTCTACGTCTGCCGAAGTGGTTACCTCAACGTATCGGAAACCGAAATATGTTGTTGTGGGCTGGAATGATTCTCCTTCTGCATCGCCTCGAAGGGTATAATAAAGCGTTGCTTCAGCAGAACGTAAATTCTCCGTATAGATAGAACCTGCGGGACCATCATCGCCACGACTGCGATCGCCAGTCGTATTAGGCATCTCTCCGAATCGGAAGCGGAGCTTTGTTCCTCCTATGCCTTTTGCAGTAAAACTAACCCAACCGGAAGCATTCTGTCCAAGGTCGATAACGGCTGTCTGACCGGCTTTCAACACAAAATTATTTTGTGCTGTCAATTCTTCTATGACATTGATTGAGCCGAAAGTCTTACCATTAGACTTTGTGTTCTCGTAAATCTGAATAGTTTGAGGATAGCGGCGCAATGCCTCGACTGCCATTATAGCCGGTCCTTCGAATGCAAGTATTTCGCCCTTGAAATCATTTGATTCTGCTACAGCATACCATTCGCTATCGTCAAACTCGGGAGTAAATTGTCCCGTTGCCAAACGTGCATCATAGGTTTCTCCATTGTAGATATCACCCTTGCGAAGCGGACCGTTGGTATTGCTGAGCCATGAGAGGTCTGTAGGAATCACCTGAACGGTTCCGTCCTCCAGTTCTATCTTGAGCAATGCGCGGAAGGCATTAGGCTTACTACCATACATTCCATGTACAATGGCACCGTTCCACCAGCCACTTGATACTTCTGCGCCGATAGCATTCTTGCCTTCTTGCAATAGTGCCGTCACATCGTGTGTTGTATAGAAGACCGTTTTCTTCATTTCTGTTGCGCCGGGTTTGAGTTCATCATATAGAGTTTTGCCATCATCATCGGTCTGGCCAACTCGTTCGCCATTGATGTAAACGTTATAGACACCCAGACCTGTTGCATAAAGACGGGCTCTGCGAATACCTGAACTCAGGTCAAAGGTCTTACGAAACATCGGCACACCTGCCACAATACTGCCATCCTGCTGCATAAGACGCTTTGCGCCTCCCACAGCTGCCTCCATATATAGTTGACGGCTACCGCCGAAGTTGCGAACATCGGTTCCGTTGAATGCATTGCCTGCACCTTCAAAATCCTCACGAATGGTTACAGTAGGATTGCCTTCTGAATCATAGACTGTCTGTGTGATATTATCGAAATATGCCTTTTCTCTTTCATTGCCTGTTGCACTGACACGTACACCCAGATCGCCTACGGCAAGCACGCCTTGTGTATCTTGATAAGTGTCTACAAGAACATCGTCTATATATGTGCGCACGTAAGGTGTCTCACATTCTAACACGATGTGGTGTGGTTTACCAATGATATCGGCTTTGCTGAAAGCTGTTATAGGTGTGTCGTTATAGGTGAGGTTACCGCTGTTATAAACATGTCTGCGTATGACGGGCTGAGCGACATCGAAGGTGTTGATTGCCCACATCATGTAGGTGTCGGATGTTGTGGCACTGAAGCAGATGCTGGCATTGTCGTTGACAAGAGTCATATCGTACTCTACATCATAGCGAACGGGAGGTGCAACTTTCTGCTGCCAGGCGTAGGTGGCAGGGCCTGTTACGTAGAATTGTCCGTTCTGTATTGTGCCACTGGAAAACATGCAGCTACTTCCGCTAAAGTCTTCTTGCAGGAGGACTTTGCCATTTGATGTGACCTTAAAGTCGTCGAAGTATGCTTGTTCCGGTTGATTGCCATTGTCATAATCCTCACGGAAGCCGAAGTCGCCGTAAGCAAAGTCGCCTGTGCGGGTATCTATCAGCACGTCGTCGATGTATGTTCGAGCCACATTGCCGCCTGAAACGCTGATGGTCATCGTGTGTTGTTCACCATTTCGGATGCTCACTCCCGTTATGCTACCTTCGGAAAGGCAGGCGGGATTGCCACCGCTCCAGCGATGGGGACGGAAACGTACGCTGCCGTTTGTATTGACCTGCCACATGTAATAGTTGCTATGGTCGGATGCTGCGAAGATGAGTCCTGCAGCCAGTTGCTTGACGGTGAACTTCACCTCCACTTCATAATCTGTGACGGGGCCTTCGGCCTCTGTTCCTTGGGCATTTGTAGAAGCCTTTATCCAACGTGTATTGCTCCAGGCATCTGCTGTCATCAAGCCGGTTTCGAAATAAGCCTTCTCGGTGCTGACTGCTGTTTCTCCTTTGTTGTCGGAAACTGTCACACGCCAATAGTAGCGTGTCTCTGCCGATGGAGTGAAACCTTTGGCTTCTACGTTGACGCTTTGGTCTGAGTCTACTTTGCCAGACTCCCAAACTATGTTGCCGTAATTCGCATCCGTTGCAATCTGAATGTTGTAGGATGTCTGCATCACACTCCTTTGTTCGCTTTGCAACTGCCAGGAGAGATGGATCGTCTTTGTGTCGATTCCTATTGGATTACGATAGTCTTCTGTGCGAAGATTTGTGACATCAAGTGCATAAGCCGAAAGCATCGGCAAACACATCAGTAAAGTGAACAATGCCTTTTTCATTCCACTAAAAATTAGATTATTTTATTATTTTATTGGCACAAATTACGGAAATTGGTTATGCTTTCAGAGAAATAATATGATTAAATGATGTAACTTTTTGACATCTTCAAGACTTTTTGTTAATTTTACAGCACAAAAGGGCAAACTTTAATACTCCACATTCTATGACGACTACCAAATATCTTCTCACCCACGATTTGGGGCTTCAATGGGGCATCATTACCAAAACTGTCGGTCAGCAGGATGTTCCTCCGCACAGTCCGTATCCCCTTGGGAAACATCCGGAAGACTACCTCTTTTCTCCCGACAGGGGGCGCCTGCTCCAGGAGATTCAGGTCCTCTACATCAGCAAGGGTCGCGGCTGGTTTGCCTCAGCCCACCACCCCAAAACGCAACTTCAGGCTGGCGATGCCGTCATTCTGTATCCGGGCGAATGGCATAGCTATGCACCCGACCCAGACACCGGTTGGACGGAATCGTGGATTGGATTTACAGGGAAAATGGCAGAGAGCCTCATCGGGAAGTTCTTTCCGGACAAGACGATGCCCATTTACAAAGTCGGTGTCCACGACTCGCTCTGCGATGCATTCAATGCTGCCTGCGAAGTCAGCGAGACGCAATTGCCTGCACATCAGGAACAACTGGTGGGCTATGTCAGCCTCATCATCTGCACAATTTATGCAAGAAGTCGCCAGCTGCCCTACCTTGGCAACCCCGACATACACAGCATCAATATTGCCATAAAGTACATGAGACTACACCTAAACGAGAATATCTGCATGGAAGATGTTAGCCGAGAAGCACAAATGGGCTACTCAAAATTCCGAAAACTCTTCAGAGAGTACACCGGATTCCCACCTGCACAATATTTCCTGCAGCTTAAAATGGAACGGGCAAAAGACTACCTACTGAACACAACGCTTTCGTGCAAAGAGATTGCCTACCGACTTGGGTTCGACTCCGCCTCATACTTCAATAAGACATTCAGAGTCCATCAGGGCACAACACCCATGGAATTCCGTTCAACAAGAGATGTACAGACTGTACTTAAAGTCTGACACAATTTGTCAAAAGTTTTCATAGTTTTACCCCTCTGAGAATGGCTTATTTTGGAGCGAGATACAGGTCGTCGGCAAATACGCGATTCTCGTGCAACAACATTCCTCGCTCATTGTCAATCGCTTAGCGTACACCGCCGTAAACAACGACAGCACTTTTGCCATAACACACCCTGCATATAGCCGAAAAAGCCTGTGCCGAAGCGACCAAAACGGCACGCCGAACCAGCCAAATAGCCGTGCCAAGTTGACAAGAAAGCCGTGCCAAATCATACCACAACGCATTGCAAAATAAAACGGCAGCCGTTCTACGACAAAAAAATTGCCTTTCCGTTCTAAATGACACGAAAAGGCAACTATGTTTTTGTAAACTATTTTTTAGAATCGACCGCCACGACCTCCGCCGCCATAGCCGCCACGACCACTCTGGCCACCCATGCCCATTCCGCCGAAACCGGCTGCACGAGCCTCCTTATCACCCAGAAGGTTAAAGCGATAGATAAAGTGAACCATCACATAACTGTGTATGGCATTGGTCCAGGTATCACTGCGATTCGTGGCACTGAGGCTGCGACTGATGCTCGAACGGTTGCGCAGAATATCATACCACTGCACACTCACCGTTGCATTCTTCTGCTTGAGGAAATTCTGACTGAGTTGCGCATTCCAAATAAGTTCATTCGTATTCATCGAAGCATCATCGTAACCACGGCGGCTCTGCTGCGAGATGTCACTGCTAAACTGCATATCCCATGGCATATTGACAACCACATTACCACCATAGTTGAAGAACCAAGTGTCGCGATTACCACTTGCCAGCATATCGTTTCTCGCATGCTGATAGTTCATGCCACCATTGACACCCACCTCCAACAAATCATTACGATAATTGATACGTAGGTTTTCGCCCAAATCAGTGCTCTTGGTTACCGCTTTTTCAAGCAGGTTGTTATCACTCATATAGTTAAACAAACCATTCATATCCACAACAGGATAAAGGAATTGTTGCGCACCGGAATTGAGTTTGCTACTTATATAACCCACATTGTTGGCATGGTTGATGCTCTGACTCCAATTAAGATTAAAATGCTTTCCCTTGTCCAAAGCCGTATTGAAGCCCATCCAAGTACGAGCAGACCACGCACCGTCAATGTTCATCGGGCGGCTGTAGTTTACACCCGACTCCGTATCATAGATCGTCGCATTACTGATAGTACGACGCGTTTTATCTGCGCGGAAACCAGCATACCAACCCATTTGCTTCTCAGTAATATAATTGTTGTAATCCACATTGAAGTTATCGTTCCAAGAACTCCTCAGTCCCGCATTACCGGTACTAATGTAGAGCGGATTACTATTGTCCATAACCTCAATCAGGTTAGTCATAGATGGCTGCGACATACGGCCATTATATCGAATGCGCAACTGACTGGTATTCGATATCTTCCAGCGGAAATTCAGGCGAGGAGCCCAGTTCTGAATATGGCGAGTGGTATCAATGTAACGCCCACGCTTCTCATACTCCATGTCCGTCCGCTGCGGCTGCCAATTCACACCAGCATTGAAGTTAAACTCCTGCCCGTTCTCGAGCTTGCTGTTATGGCGGAACATTAAGTTAACAGACTGGTTAAACTCCCTATATGTCGCATACTGGCTGTTCTCTGCATCACGCACCAATTTCGTAAGATCAATACCGTAACTATCGAAACTCATACCATTGTAAGTGCCATAATACAGATCAACTGCCGTCACATCTGTAAGTCCATGCTCCTTCAACGCCTCCTCC
>JAEIGA010008164.1_pt1 | contig 15871 bp, 12 predicted proteins | sample 9270691 | NCBI WGS metagenome assembly JAEIGA01 (sample SAMN17057246, study PRJNA624740) | gut metagenome | biome: biome; isolation source: fecal sample | host: Bos grunniens | place: China: Xizang | collected 2019
ACAAGATGTACGGATTCAAGAAGGAGCTTGAGGCAAAGGGCATCAGCGTGAAGATCGACAACCGTGATACTCTCCGCCCAGGATTCAAGTTTGCCGAGTGGGAGCTCAAGGGAGTTCCGGTACGTCTTGCAATGGGTGGCCGCGACCTCGAGAACGGTACTGTGGAGCTTGCACGCCGTGACACCTGCGAGAAGGCATCACATTCTCAGGAAGGCATTGCAGATGTGATTGCAGCCCTTCTTGACGATATTCAGAACAATATCTATGCGAAAGCTCTCAAGTTCCGTGATGACAGCATCCGCAAGGTGGACACTTGGGAAGAGTTCAAGGAAGAGATCACCAAGGGAGGATTCCTTCTCTGCCATTGGGACGGAACTCCTGAGACTGAGGAGAAGATAAAGGAAGAGACAAAGGCTACCATCAGATGTATCCCTGTGGACAGCGCTGTATGCGTTGAGGAAGGCAAGTGCATCTATACCGGAAAGCCGTCAAGCCAGAGAGTTCTTTTCGCAATCTCTTATTAATCAGACAAAAAGCGGCCGGATGGCTGCAATGAAATGTAACTATGAACAGGATATTTAGTATAATGTCGTCGCTGGCATTGTGCCTTGGAATGGTGCATGTGGCCGGGGCGCAGGAACTGACTGATGCTCAGAAGGCGGCAGCAGAGGCAGCGAAAGCCATTGCAGAGGCTCCTGAGGCTGAGCAGGTGGTGGAGAAGCCTAAATATTGGGACGAGTCACTCAAGACCAACATAAAGTTCGGACAGTCATCACTGACCAACTGGGCGGCCGGAGGTGATAATACCGTGACCCTTCAGGCTTATGTTGACGGAAACGCAAACTACAAGAAGGACGACCTCTTCTGGAACAACCGTCTCCAGCTGGATTATGGATTCGTATATGCTTCGTCAAAGCCTATTCTTCAGAAAAGTGACGACCGTATATATTTTGAAAGCAAGTTCGGATACAAGAACGAGAAGATGAGGAATTTCTCCTTCTCTGCCAACTATGACTTCAAGTCGCAGTTCTCGACAGGTTATGAGTACAAGACTCCGGACAATCTAAAGGATGCGGCAGGCAATGACCTCAAAGGAAACGCTCTCAGACAGCAGTGGCGTAATGCCCGCAATGTAAAGTCCGGTTTCCTCGCTCCTGCATATACCAATCTCGCGCTCGGTATTGACCTCAAGCCTTGGAGCTGGCTCTCCCTCAATGTCGCTCCATTGACAGGAGGTGTCGTAATCGTGCGCGATGCGGATCTGAGAAAGAATTACGGTATGGATCTCAAGGACGCATATCGTGATGCGGCCAAGCTTTCGCCGGAAACTGCTGCTAAATTCGAGGAGGCTATGGCTTCAGGCGATCCCTCACTTGTCGGAAAGTATTATAGAGGTGCGAGGTTTGAGTTCGGTGCCCAGATCAAGGCTGATATAGCGGTAAAGGTCAATGATACTTTCTCATATACCTCACAGCTCGTACTCTTCTCCAACTATCTCGATCATCCGGAGAATCTCCGTGTCAACTGGGACAACCGTTTCGACTGGAAGATTGCAAAATATTTCTCCCTCACCTTGACTACCAATATGATATATGATGACAAGGTGCTGATATTCAGTGAGAAGGATGGACTCACAAAGCAGAGGGTGCAGTTCAAGGAATCCCTTCTGTTCGGATTTACATACACTATCGCAAGAAAGAGATAATGCAGAGAAGATTTGCAGATATAATGAAGGAACTGAGGGGGCTGATCAATGAATGGTCAGCCCCTTGCTGTAATTCCGAAGCCCTTTCCTGTCCGGATTCAGCCGGAGGGGGAGTTGTACTTCTTGCGGTCAGCGGAGGTGTTGATTCTATGTGTCTGGCTGAGCTGTTCGCTTCGCTTGACGAACCGATTCCGTTTGCGCTTGCCCATTGCAATTTCAATCTGCGTGGAGAAGAAAGTGATGGGGACGAGGCCTTTGTAAAGGCCTGGGCTTCGGATCATGAAGTTGAATTTCATTCCGTTTCCTTCGATACGGAATCGTTTGCGCAGACCCGTGGAATCAGCATTGAGATGGCAGCCCGTGAGCTCCGATACACCTGGTTCGAGTCGCTCTGCTGCCAGTACGGATATGCGGCCGTCGCTGTCGCACATAATGCGAATGACAATGCGGAGACCTTGATGCTCAATCTCTTGCGTGGCTCCGGAATGAACGGACTATCGGGTATGTCAAGATGCTCTGTTGTCCCTGGAAGCGGGAATGTCCCTCTGATCCGTCCTCTTCTGGATTTCACCAGGAAGCAGATTGAAGGGTATATGTTTGCAGGCAGTCGCCGGTATCGTGAAGACAGCACGAACGCCCTTTCGGATTATAAGCGCAACAGGATACGCAATGAGGTTTTTCCGGTCTTCAGCAAGATCAATCCTTCATTCGTAAGGACCTTCAACCGTGAGATGGGATATTTCGCGGAGGCTGGCGAAATCGTAGATGACTGGTGCAGGGATGCTGCCGCTTCGGTGGTGAAGGATGACCGCATCGACCTCAAGGCGCTTATGCAGAATAAGCATTGGAAGTATCTTCTGTATCATATCCTTGAAGGCTATGGTTTCAATACTGCAACTCTTGCGTCAGTGGAAAATCTTCTGGAATCTTCCAGGACGGTTTCCGGCAAGCGCTTCGATTCTCCGGAATATATGCTTCTGACGGGCAGGGATGAGCTTATTGTCCTTCCATTGGAGCAGGAAACTGCCGGCTCGGGAAATGAGCCTGTCTATGTGGAAGGAGAGGGAGAGTTCAACGTGGGTAGCAGAAGATTCAAGGTGGAGATCGTGCCATATTCTGAAGGCATGGAACTGAAGATGCCGGAAGGCGTCATAATGCTGGATGCCGGGAAACTTGAATTCCCGTTTGTGCTGCGCAGATGGAAGATGGGGGATTGGATCATACCTTTCGGGATGAGGGGCAGGAAGAAGGTAAGCGACCTCTTCGCTGATTTGAAATACGACAGGATCAGGAAGGAGGAGGCTGTTGTCGTGGAAGATACGTTGACAGGCAGAATGGCAGATGAGCAGCATATTGCGGCCTTGGCCTGCGTCAGGATTGACAATCGTTATAGAATATCAGATTCGACGGAATCTATCGTAAGAATATCGGAAATCAATTGAGTATGAAAAGGATATCATTGTTCTTGATTGTGCTGTCCGGGGTGTTGTCGGCCGGCTGCAGCAAGCATTTCATCAGTGATGCGGAGTACAGGCAATCTGTAAGGAAGGATCTGGCTGCAAGGGCTTCGGTACTTGAGGCGGCGGATGTGGACCTGGATGCTATGAGGCTGGATGCGGAGGATCATGAGGCGATGGAATTCCTGTACGCATATATGCCTTTGGGAGATATAGTCAATCATACGCCGGACTATTATCTGGAGCATTGCAGGATGACCTGGAAGGCTCTGGATGAAATGCCTTGGGGCAAGTATGTTCCGGAAAGGGAAGTAAGGCACTTCGTCCTTCCGGTCAGGGTGAACAATGAAAACCTGGATTCAGCTCGTTATGTGTTTTATAATGAACTGGCTCCGAGGATCAAGGGAATGTCGATGTATGATGCAGTCCTCGAGGTGAACCACTGGTGTCACGAGAAGGCTGTGTATATGCCGTCAGACCGTCGTACAAGTTCGCCTCTGGCTACGGTCAAGACCGCTTATGGTCGTTGCGGAGAGGAATCGACCCTTCTGGTGGCTGCTCTGAGGTCGGTGGGTATTCCTGCACGTCAGGTTTATACTCCGAGATGGGCTCATACAGACAGCAATCACGCCTGGGTTGAGGCTTGGGTTGATGGCGAATGGTGTTTCCTCGGTGCCTGCGAGCCTGAGCCTGTCCTGAATCTGGGCTGGTTCAATGCTCCTGCCAGCAGAGGAATGCTTATGCATACAAAGGTGTTCGGAAGATATGACGGACCGGAGGATCAGGTGCTTGTTACTCCGATTCATACGGAAATCAATGTCATCTGCAATTATGCTCCTGAGTCTGCTGACATCCAGGTGAGGATCCTTGACAAGGATGGTAAGGCGACAGAGGGTGCGAAGGTTGAATTCAAGATATATAACTATTCGGAATTCAATACGGTGGCGACCAAGTATTCTGATGCCGAAGGCAGGACATCGCTGACTGCAGGCCTTGGAGATATGATGATCTATGCCGGAAAGGACGGAATGTTCGGCTTTTCGAAGGTGACTTTCGGTAAGGATGAGGATGTCTCTATAGTGCTTGAACATCAGGAAGGCTCTCTGATCCCGCATGTGCAGATGGAGGTGGTGCCACCTGTGGAGAACGCTCAGCTGCCGGATGTCACTCCTGAGCAGAGGGCTGAGAATACCCGCAGGATGGAGTATGAGGACTCGTTGAGAAATGCTTCTGTGGCTACATTCTACGATCGCGAAGAGGCTTTGGCGTTCGCTGATGGCTTCGACAAGGTCTGGCCGGATCAGGATGATCGTATTTCAGCTCTGATGGTAGCTTCCAGAGGCAATCATGATGAAATCTCATCGTTCCTTCAGGAAGCGGCAGAAAAAGATAAGCTCTCTAATGCTCTGCATCTGCTTGAGTCTCTTGCCGAAAAGGATCTGAGGGATACTCCTAAGTACGTGCTGGATGATCATCTGTACAATGGCCTGATATGGGATAATTCCGAGAATGTCTGGGGAGCAAGAGTCGAGACTGAACTTCTGACTCCTTACAGAGGCTATCTTCATTCGGCAGTGCCGCAGACACTCGTAGATTCCCTCAGAAGTGATCCTTCATTGTTCGTGAACTGGTGCAGGGATAATCTGACGATGCATGATGACATCACTCTCCGATATGTGCAGCTTGCTCCTGAGCGTGTTTGGGAGACCAGGCTTGCTGATAAGACATCCCGTGATATCTTCTTTGTGGCTATGTGCCGCAGTTTTGGCATCTGGGCGCGAAGAGATGCTGTTACGGGAATCGTGCAGTACGAATATGAGGGTGAAATTTATAACGTTGACTTCGATGCTCTGCAACAGAAGGTCTCTCCTAAGGGATTTCTTAAACTGAATTATAAGGAAATCCCGCTTCTGGATGATCCTAAATATCAGACTCACTTCACTATTTCGAAATTTGTCGATGGCGAGTTCCGTCTTCAGAATTTCAGCGGCTCGTGGTCAGGACTCTTCAGACAGGCCAGAGAAATGGATTGCGGATACTATATGCTTGTGAGCGGATCAAGGATGTCGGGAGGCAATGTCCTTGCGGATGTCGAGTTCTTTACCATAGAGGAAGGCAAGACGACAGGAGTGGATCTGGTGATGAGGGATGCCGCTGATCAGCTTCGCGTGATCGGAAGCTTTGATTCCGAAATGAAATACATATCTGTCCCTTCATACGGCAGTGATGAGAGGATAGTGAAATCGGTGCTGGAAACAACCGGCCGAGGCTATTTCGCCGTAGCCCTTGTAGACTATGGTACGGAGCCTGTGAACCACGCATTTATGGATATATCTGCAGTAGCGGAGGAGATTCAGGAGTGGGGAAGGAGCATTCTTGTAGTTTTTGCCACTGAAGAGGATTACAGGAAGTTCCGCGCACAGGATTTCAGCCTTCCGTCTAATGTAAGATTCGGAATTGACATTGACGGAAATATGAGGAATATGATTGCATCTGAAATGAGGCTGGACAAGGGTGGAAGACTGCCGCTCATTCTGGTGGCAGACACATTCAACAGGGTGGTGTTCTTCTCGCAAGGCTACAGCATAGGCCTTGGAGAAAGCCTTGTCAGAACCTCAAAGAGTTTATAGTCGCAGCTACCCTTGCGGCTGTGGTGCGTACGATGCCGTATGGGTCGTCTTCGCTTCCCATAGCTACATCCGGATTACGGAATATCATGCCGCTTTCTACAGGCTCTCTGGCTGAGAAATGGAATTCTCTCGCGCCGGAGAGTCTTGCTATTTCAGCTATGTTCCCTTCATTCACGCCGCAGCCTGGCATTATTATTATCCTGCCTTCGGCCTTCTTTACCAGCGAGGCAAGAAGACCAGCTCCTTCCATAGCGGTAGGCCTGCATCCGGAAGTGAGTATTCTTGCACATCCCAGACCGATGATGTCTTCCAGAGCCTGGAATGGGTCGGATGAATGATCAAAAGCCCTGTGGAAGGTGACGGGAACCCCGGCTGACGCTTCCATAAGTTTTGACATAGCCTCCTTGTCCACGGAGCCCTCTCTGGTGAGGCAACCGAATACCAATCCGTCGGCACCAAGATCAATGGCAGTCTTTATGTCAAAGACCATCTCATCCAGCTCGTCCTTGCTGTAAAGGAAATCTCCTCCTCGCGGTCTTATTATCACGTTTAATCCGATGCCGATCGATTCGCGGGCTTTCCTGATCATTCCAAAAGAAGGGGTGGTGCCTCCTTCCGGTATTCCGGAACAAAGCTCCACCCTATCTGCTCCGCCTTCCTGAGCAGCCTTGCAGCTTGCCGTGGAATTGGCGCATATTTCAAACTTATACATTATCTGATGGCGATTTCGTATGGCATACGTGCATATACCTTTCCGCTCTCAGACGCATTCCAGTTTCTGAATGCCTCCTCGATGCCCTCAAATGCGGTTCCGGCAAACACAGCATTGCCGTTTGTAAATGACTCGAGCAGTGACTCGATGGCAGTGAGAGGCTTCGGATATGCGGCAATCTGGACATCTTCAAGCTTCTCGACTCCGTCAATGGACATTGCTGCATAGATGATCGCGTCCTCAATGGTTCCGATCTCATCCACCAGTCCGATCTCAATAGCTTCTGCTCCTGCCCATATACGTCCCTGAGCTATAGCATCTACATCCTCGACTGTCATATCTCGTCCTTCAGCCACCAAAGAAGTGAACTTGTCGTAGATGTTCTCCACAGATGCCTGCATATAGTCGATCTCGGCCTTGTCAAGCGGTCTCATCAGACTGTACATATCTGCGTGCTTGTTTGAATTCACCGGAGTGATGTTCACGTGAAGCTTGTCCTTCAATGTACCGCTGATGTCAGGTATCATACTGAATACTCCGATGGATCCTGTGAGTGTGGATGCATTCGAGAAGATCTTGTCGCAGTTTGCTGATATCCAGTATCCGCCTGAAGCTGCATAGTCACCGTATGATGCGATTACAGGTATGCCTCTCTTCTTGAGGAGGTCGATCTCAGTCTTGATCTTTTCCGATGCGAGCACGCTTCCTCCCGGAGAGTTCACTCTGAGTACTACTGCCTTGACTGAAGAGTCCTTGCGGACTTCTTCGATGATGCCTGCGAATCTGTCACCTGCCACCTCCTGGCTGGCGTTACCATCGATGATCTCACCTTCTGCGTAAATTACCGCTACCTTCTTTTCTGCCTTAAGGGCAGGAAGATCTGCCTTCAGCTTGGCATATTCCGAAAGCTGTATCGTCTTGATATCCTCGAATTTCTCAGCAGAATAGAGGTCGCAGAGCTTCTGCTGCAGTTCGTTGCGGGTAATAAGTTCGTCCACGAGACCCCTCTCGAGGAAATCTGACGGGAAATTGAGCTCGAGATTGTCGAGCATAGCGTTGAGGTCTTCAACGGAAATGTTGCGTGATGCGGCGATTTCCTGTGCCCAGCTGTTCCATATCGAGCTGATCATTGCAGTGTTCTGCTCGAGATTCTCCGGGCTTGAAGAGTTTCTGATGAACATTTCTCCTGCAGACTTGTATTTGCCGTGACGGATGAGCTGAACGTTCACGCCGAGCTTGTCAAGGATGTCCTTGAGGAAGATCATCTGTGAAGAAACTCCGTTGAACATATTGGTACCTCCGTTGTATGAGGTCATATAGATCTTGTCAGATACCGATGCGAGGTAGTAGCCTGCATTTGTAGGATTCTCGATATAAGATACGATGGCCTTGCCGCTGTTTCTGAAATTCTCCAGAGCATTTCTGAACTCCTCGATCTGTGCTGTTCCGCCTGAAGTGGCGTCAGGCTTCATATAGATGAACTTGACAGCCGGATCGGCAGCAGCAGCATTCACTGCCTGAATCGCGCTGTAGATGCCCACAGATGACACATTCATACCTCCTGTCAGAGATGCGAAAGGGTCTGTCTCCTGAGTCTGTTCCGAAAGTACCGTCGATGCCATATTGATCTGGAGTACTCCTTCACGAGGCATCACCGGCTTGCTTTCTCCGATAGCAGCAATAGCTCCCACCATTGCGATCATCATAAACATAGCAACGAAGCCGAAAAGAAGAAGTCCGACTACGGTTGCAAGGGTCATTTTTATAAAATCTTTCATATTAGTTGATGTTTTGATTTCCAAAGATAACACAAAATACTGACAATGTAAAGATTATTCCTTGCTTTTGGAATTCCGGTCCAAATTTGTAACTTTGCAGATTGAGATGAAAGGCGTTATGACAAAGGTTGCGGCATTGATGCTGATAGTATGGTACTTGATGAGTATCATAGGTTTCGGTGTGCATACCTGCAACGGCAGCGGCAAGAGTTTCGTCGTGTCTTTTGTGGACGGTTTCTCCTGCGAAGATATCCATCCGGAGCATCATTGCTCCAAGAGTTCCTGCTGCGGACATTCGCACGGCTGCTGCGATGCTGATGATATGCTCAGCCTGAAATCAAAGTCTTGCTGTTCAAGCGAATATCAGATGCTCGCCTTGACCGGAACCATTTCTGATGAGAAGACATCCGGCGATGATCCGATATCTTTCGTCTATTGTCATTCAATCATTGCCAATATATTTGAAATCAATGCGGATGTATATTCTCAGCAATTTCTATCCCGTTGCCTGACGCATGATTCCTGGCCGGAATCCATAGCCGACAGGCAGTCTGTTCTAAGTGTCTGGAGGATCTGATGGAAGGGAACATTCACTTCCATCGGAAGATCGTAAATATTCCCAACATCAAACCAGACAAAATACAATGAAAAAGACAATATTTATTTTTCTTACGGTAGTTTCATCTGCAATCGCTTCTTTTGCACAGGCCGTAGGTCAGAATGGCCAGGCGGTGGATACTGCCGGCATATATGGTGAACGCACTGACAGTCTCGATGCAGCCGTCTTTGTGTCGCGACAGGCTGGAAACTATCTTTCAAAAGGCAAGGAAATCCGCACTGAGGTCATTTCGGCTGCTGGACTCTGCAAGATGGCTTGCTGCAATCTTGCGGAAAGTTTTGAAAACTCCGCCAGCGTGACCGTAGGATATTCTGATGCCGTGACCGGAGCACGTCAGATCCGTCTCCTCGGACTCTCGGGCGTTTATACCCAGATGCTTGATGAGACACGCCCCGTAATGCGCGGACTTTCTGCTCCTTTCGGACTTTCATACGTGCCGGGACAGTGGCTTGAGAGCATCCAGATCGCCAAAGGATCATCTTCGGTGATCAACGGTGTGGAGTGTATGACCGGCCAGATCAATATGGAGCACAGAAAGCCTACCGACGAGAAGCCGCTCTTCCTGAACGCGGCCTTTATGAGCGATACCAAGATGGACTTCAATGTGGCTTCATCCCTCCAGATGGGCTATAAATGGAGCACTGTCATCCTCGGCCATGTTTCCGGCAATATAGAGGCTCACGATATGAACAATGACGGCTTTCTTGACGAGCCGCAGATGCTTCAGTTCAATCTTTCCAACCGCTGGCTTTATCAGGCTGACAACGGCACGCAGATACGCTTCGGAGTACGTGCGATCCAGGACACCCGCAACGGAGGCCAGATAAAGGCGATCAAGGACCGCTGGACTTCCGACATCCTTAACAGGTCGTTGAACGGATATTTCAAGATCGGTGTACCTCTGAACGAGGATAATTCACAGAACATCGCTCTTGTCGCCGACTACAGCTATCAGGATATGGATTCAGGATTCGGAGCCAAGACTTATGATGCAGGCCAGCATTCTGCATTTGCTAACCTTCTGTATCAGAACGTGATAAGTGATTCGCATCGTTTCACCCTCGGTCTTAACGGTACATTCGACAGATACGACGAGGAGCTAGTCAGAGCGGTATGGGCAGGAACAGGCCTTGTTGCAAAGACTGACAGTGGCATCACGGATCTTGCCAACGCCGGAGTCTTCGGAGAGTACACCTACCACGCCGGTGACAAGTTCTCGGCAATCGCCGGTCTTCGCGGAGATTGGTTCTACAAGCAGGGCTTCAAGGTTTCTCCACGTATCACGCTCAAGTATATGCCTGTTGAAGAGATCGTCATCCGTGCCAATGGAGGCCGTGGACTGAGATATTCCACTCCATTGGTGGACAATATCGGTGTCTTCTCTACAGGAAAGGATTTCATAGGAGCTTATAATGACCATATTCTCGAAGATGCATGGACTGTGGGCGGAAACATCACTTATTACCTGCCTTTCGGAGCTGCTTCGAACACATATATCAGCTTCGACTATTTCCGCACCCAGTTCGCTCAGCAGATGGTGGTGGATTATGAATATGGAGCTAATCAGATCCATTTCTATGCACTTGACGGAAAGCGTTCTTACACAGATAATTACCAGCTGGACTTCTCTGTCGATCCGGTAGAGCGTTTCAATATCACTGCGACTTTCCGTTATACAGATGCAAGGATAGAACTTGCCGGAAAGGGACTTGTCGAGAAACCGATGACAAGCCGTTTCAAGGGAGTGCTCAACCTTCAGTATGCAACCAATCTGAACAAGTGGATCTTCGATTTCACAGCTTCGCTAAACGGTTCCTGCCGCGTATATGACTTTATGGAGAATCTGACTGACGAGAACGGCAAACTTCTCTATGAGAACGGACGCACACCTGTTTATCCGCTTCTCTATGCTCAGGTTACACGCAGATTCAAGGGATGGGATGTGTATCTCGGCGCCGAGAATCTTACCAATTTCAGACAGAAGAATCTCATCCTTGGCTCTGTGAAGGATGCAGATGGATATGTGAATGCCTTCCAGCCTTCCTTTGATGCCAGCTGCGTATGGGGTCCTCTTATGGGTATAAAGGCACATATCGGCTTCCGTTTTACTCTTTGGAAGAAGGGCTGATCCCATTCTGAGATTACCTTGGGACTGATTTAAGAATTTAATTATTATATTTGTACAATATTATGAAAAAGACTATCATTCTTACCGTCGCAGCCCTTATGACCGTATCGGCTGCAACATCTGCGGCATCAACAGTGGCATTTTCAGAATCTGCGGTTCTTACAGACTCAAAGCCTGCCAAGAAGAAGAAAGGCGAGGTCAAGGAAGTGACATTCAATGTCCATCTCCACTGCGAGAATTGTATGAAGAAGGTGCAGGAGAATATATCTTTCGAGAAAGGAGTGAAGGATCTCCACGTATGCCTTGATGATCAGACGGTTTCGATCAAGTACGATGCAGCAAAGACTAATGAGGATACTCTCAAGGCTGCAATTGAGAAGCTTGGCTATCCGGTGAGCGGAAAACGTGAAGGTGGCCATTCTCACAATCATTCGCACGGACACAATAACTAACAGATATGTACGAAATCATAACCAAAGAAATGTTGACGCCGACGATCTGCCGTATGAAGGTACAAGCTCCTCGTCTGGCATCTGCTGCGCTTCCGGGACAGTTCCTTATCGTGAGGGCTACAGAGAACGGCGAGCGTATTCCATTGACCATCAGTGACTATGACAAGGAAGCCGGTACGATAACAATCGTTACCCAGCAGATCGGAGCATCGTCGTCTGAGATTATTTCCTTTGAGGAAGGTGAGTCGTTCAAGGATGTTGTGGGACCTCTCGGAATCCCATCTGACTTCACTGAAATGCCTGAGGAGGAGCTTAAGGGTCAGAGATATATCTTCATTGCAGGAGGTGTGGGCACGGCTCCGGTATATCCGCAGGTGAAATGGCTTCACGAAAGGGGAGTGGCTGTCGATGTTATCGTCGGTGCCAAGACCAAGGATCTCGTTATCTACAAGGAGGAGATGGAAGCTGTCTGCGACAATCTGTATCTTTGTACTGATGACGGATCTGCAGGATTCAAGGGCCTTGTTACGGCAATGCTCGAGAAGCTTGTCCTCGAGGAGGGAAAGAAATATACCCAGGCCGTAGCCATCGGACCAATGATAATGATGAAGTTCGCGACTCTCACAGCCAAGAAGCTAGAGCTTCCTATCATAGTGAGTCTCAATACCTTGATGGTCGATGGTACAGGAATGTGCGGTGCCTGCCGCGTTACAGTGGCCGGAAAGACACGTTTCGCTTGTGTTGAAGGTCCTGAATTCAACGGTTATGATGTTGATTTTGATGAGGCGATGCGTCGCCAGGGAATGTACAAGTCAGAGGAGATCGAGGCGAACGAACATCACAAATGCAGAATAGGGAGGGGAAAGTAATGGCAAACAAGATTCCAAGAGTTCCTGTAAGAGAACAGGATCCTAAGGTGCGTGCTACCAATTTTGAAGAGGTGTGCTACGGATATAACGCAGAGGAGGCTCAGCTCGAGGCTACAAGATGTCTTAACTGTAAGAATCCTCGTTGTGTGGCTGCCTGCCCGGTAAGCGTAAAGATTCCTCATTTCATCGCTCAGGTTGCAGCTGGAAATTTTGCGGCAGCGGCTTCTGTGATCGCCGAGGACTCGTCACTTCCTGCTATCTGCGGCCGTGTATGTCCACAGGAGACTCAGTGCGAAGGCAGCTGTATCCTCGGAGTCAAGGGCGAACCTGTTGCAATCGGCAAACTCGAGAGGTTCGTAGCCGACTGGAGCCGTGAGAACGGAGGTGTAAAGCCGGAAATCGCTCCTGCAAACGGTCATAAGATTGCTGTCATCGGCAGCGGCCCTGCAGGTCTTGCCTGTGCTTCTGACCTTGCGAAGCTCGGCTATGATGTGACTGTTTTCGAAGCACTTCATCGTCCGGGAGGAGTACTTGAATATGGTATTCCTGAGTTCCGTCTTCCTAAGGACAGGGTAGTTGCGGCTGAGATCGAGTCAGTGAAGGCTCTCGGTGTGAAGATCGAGACAAATGTCATAGCCGGAAGGACAGTGACCATTGATTCTCTTCTTGATGAGGAAGGATTCGCAGCAGTATTTGTAGGCTCTGGAGCCGGTCTTCCTAAGTTTATGGGTATTCCGGGTGAGAATCTCAACGGCGTCTTCTCTGCCAATGAGTTCCTTACCAGAAACAACCTTATGAAGGCTTACAGAGATGATTATATGACTCCTATCCACGCCGGAAAGAAGGTGGTTGTAGTAGGTGGCGGAAATGTAGCTATGGATGCTGCCCGTACAGCTCTCAGACTTGGTGCGGAAACTACTATCGTCTATCGTCGTACAGAAACTGAGCTTCCTGCACGTCGTGAGGAGGTTCACCACGCTAAGGAGGAAGGAATCCAGTTCGCCATGCTGACCAATCCGGTAGAGATCGTCGGTGATGAGAAGGGATGGGTCAAGGCTGTAAGGTGTATCCGTATGGAGCTTGGCGAGCCTGATGAAAGCGGACGTAGAAGCCCTGTGGCTGTGCCTGGTTCAGAGTTCGAGATCGAGACTGAGACAGTGATCATGTCATTGGGAACTTCTCCTAACCCTCTGATCGCGAAGACTACTTCAGGTCTTGAGACCAATCGTCGCGGATGTCTTGTAGCTGATGAGAATGGTGCTACAACCCGTGAAGGTGTTTTTGCCGGTGGTGATGCTGTGACAGGTGCAGCTACCGTGATTCTCGCGATGGGAGCAGGCCGCAAGGCAGCTGCCGCTATCGACGAGTATGTCAAGAGCAAGAGCCTTTAATGCTTTTCCTTCCTGTAGAATGATGCAACAGGAAGCAAGGCAATAAGATAGCCTATAATGGCGACTCCTGCAGCGGTAAGGACTATGTCCTGCCAGGAAAGGATTACAGGATATGCCTGGACAAGAAATTGTCCGGGCATTTTTATGAATCCGAACTGCTGTTGAGCCAGGGCGAAGCCTATTCCGGTCACGAGTCCGGCTGCAAGTCCGGTCAGCGATATCAGCCAGCCTTCGAGAACGAATATTCTTCTGATGAGGCTGTCCTCCGCTCCTAAGCTCCTGAGGGTTCCGATGTCTGATTTCTTTTCGATGATGAGCATCGATAGGCTGCCGAATATGTTGAATGCTATGATGATTATGACGAAGATAAGTATCATATAGATGGCTGCCTTCTCGTATTTCATCATCTTGTAGAGAGATTCGTTCTGCTGGAATCTGTCCTTGACCTCGAAGCCTGCCCCGAGTCTTGCGCGCATCTCTTCCTGAAGCCTTTTCAGATCTTCTTTTCTGCAATCATCGGCAAGCCTGATCTCGACGGCCGAGACCTCATTGTCGTATTCCAGAAGCTCCCTCATCTTGTCGATAGGCAGGATCATCAAGTCTGCGTCGATATCGCTGCTGACTGCAAATGTGCTTGATGGCCAGACCTTTATGCTTTCAAGTGAAGCTAATGGATTTGCTGCAGAGATCCTGCGTGTCCTGGATGGGAAGTAGATTTCTATCGGGGATATGAACCGCGGATTGATTCCCATTTCGTATGCCAGACCGATACCGACGGATGCTAAAGGTATATCGCCTCGGTGCAGTTTGAATTCTCCGTCGCTGATATGTTCCCTCAATGGAGACTCCTCCTCGTAAATCCAATCGACACCCTTGGCTTTGGCAAGGCCCTGCTTGCCGTCATAACTGATGAATACCTGTTCCTGCAGGATGCTGCATATAGTCTTTACTTCCGGACAGTCGTATATCCAGTCGAAGGCTTCTCCTTCAGGAATGAAGGTCTTGCCGGTAGCAGGGGTTATCATAAGATCGGGCTCGACATTGCTCATCATAGACCTGACGAGCGAGTCGAACCCGTTATATACTGACATAATGATTATGAGAGCTGCCGTTCCGATAGCCATGCCGATGGCGCTTATCGCCGAGATTATGTTGATCACATTATGTGATTTCTTGGCGAAAAGATACCTCTTTGCTATGAATGGCGCTAATCTCATTTACAGCATCACTATGCTGTTTGCTATTTCTTCAGCAATTCTTCGATGTGTTCCACGTAGTCGAGAGAGCTGTCGAGGTAGAAAGCGATCTCCGGCACGATGCGAAGCTGCTTGCCCACCTTGCTTCCTAGTTCACCACGAAGAGCTCTTCCGTTCTCATCCAGTACTCCCATCACAGCCTCAGCCTTGTCGGATGGGAAGATGCTGACATAAATCTTCGCGATTGAAAGATCCGGACTGATCTTCACACCGCTGACCGAAACAAGGGCTCCGCCGAATGCGGCCATACCCTTGCTGCGGATGATCTCAGCCATCACCTTCTGAATCTCCTTGGCAACCTTAAGCTGTCTGGTGCTTTCAATGCTCTTTTCCATTAGGCGATCTTTATGATGAAGTAGTTCTTCTTACCCTTCTGTGCAAGGATGTACTTGCCGTTGATGAATGACTCGTTTCCAATCTGGGCGTTGACGTCGGCAACCTTTTCCTTGTTGATGCTCACTCCGTTAGCCTGGATCATCTTGCGGCACTCTCCCTTTGAAGGGAATACCTGTGACTCTCCTGCGAGGAGGTCGATGATGCCGAGAGGGAACTTCTCTGCAGCTACTTCGAAAGTAGGTACTCCGTCAAATACTGCGAGGAAGGTCTTCTCGTCAAGGTTCATAAGAGCGTCCTTGGTAGCGTTTCCGAAGAGCATCTGTGACGCTGCAACTGCGTTCTCGTACTCAGCGGCGCCATGTACCATTGTGGTAACCTCCTTTGCGAGGAGCTTCTGGAGCTCGCGGCGCTCCGGAGCCTCAGCGTGCTGTGCGATGGCTGCATCGATCTCGTCCTTTGTCAGCATTGTGAAGATCTTGATGTACTTCTCTGCGTCTGAGTCAGATACGTTGAGCCAGAACTGATAGAACTGGTATGG
>JAEIGA010008165.1_pt1 | contig 15871 bp, 11 predicted proteins | sample 9270691 | NCBI WGS metagenome assembly JAEIGA01 (sample SAMN17057246, study PRJNA624740) | gut metagenome | biome: biome; isolation source: fecal sample | host: Bos grunniens | place: China: Xizang | collected 2019
AGTTAATTCAAACTTATAAGGAACTACCATATCAAATAAAATATTAGTATGAGTAGGTCCGATAACAACTCTAAAATCGTGAATAGATAATCTATTACTAATACTTCTTACAGCTTCTTTAACTCTAATTCTTAATTCATTAATCTCTTCATTATCAGTTTGAATAGGATCCATATGAATAGTAAGTTCAACCCCAAATTCCTTTAAAACATTTCTTTCTAAATTATCAATAACATCATGAATTTCTAATAAATCTTGTTTAGCATCTACTTCCACATGAATAGTCATAAAACACTTAGTAGGCCCATACATATGACATACAGGATCATGAATACCTAAAACTAAAGGCTCTTCAGTTAAATAATTAATAATATCTTTGACAAATTCATTTTCTGCAGTCATACCAATTAAAGGATCCATAGTCTCTTTAATAAGATTAATACCAGCAAATAATATAAATAATGAAACTAAAATCCCCATAACACCATCTAAACTAAATGGAATATCTTTATAAAAAATTAAAACAATATTACCAATCAAAATAACACCAGTAGAAATACAATCATTTCTACTATCATCTGCAGTAGCTTCTAAAGCTAAAGAATTTATAATCTTACCTACTTTACGATTAAATAACGACTGCCATAATTTAACTAAAATAGAAATGGATAATATCGCAATAGAAATATATAAAACATTATTATCTACAGGTATAATTTCATAATTAATAATTTTTTCAATTGAAGTAATTAACAAATTACCACCAACAAAAATAATAATAATCGCAACAATTAATCCTGAAATATATTCTATTCTTTGGTGTCCATATGGATGTTCATCATCAGCTGGAGCGTTAGCTAGCTTAAAACCAACTAATGTAATAACAGATGAACCCATATCACTTAAGTTATTAATACTATCGGCTATAATTGCGATTGATCCACTTAGGATACCTGCAAATAATTTAATAATAAATAATACTAAATTTGAAAATACACCAACAAATGATGCTAATTTACCGTGATTTTCTCTTACCTTTGCATCTTTTACATTATTGTAATCTTTTATAAATAATCTTCTTAAAAAATTTACCATTATAATACTCCTTTATACCATGTAGGTATTTCTAATTTAAAATTATCATACCATTCAATTACTTTATCATATATCATATAAGCTGTTTTAACTTCTTCTTCACCAAATGTCATTGCCCATGGCAAATGACTAATTAATGATTCTATTGTATAGAATTTCAACATTTTAAAGAAATCCTCAGGTATTTTATTATCAAAATAACCATTTATTAAACCAGTTTCAAAATATTCACTTCTTAAAACATTCCAACAATATGGTTTGAATTCATCATATGGATCAGCAAAATTCATTTTATCAAAATCAATAACTACTATATGATTTTCATGAATCAACATATTTCCTAAATGAAAATCTCCATGAGTTAATATTTGAGGTCTATTTTTCATCAAATGAATATTCTCTTTATAATAATTTATTAAAAATTCATAATCATTATGTTTTAATTCACTATCTAAATATGTATTAATTTTTCTAATAGATTTTGGTTCGTATTTTTCCCACCAAGTTAAAGTATCAGATTCTTTATCATAAGAATGAATTATTTTAAGTATTTTACCTGCTTCTAAACCTAAATTATATTGTTCAGTATTACTATATTTAATAATTTCTTCTTCAGCTCTATTTCCTTCTAGATATGTTAATAACATATATAATTTATCATCTAATTCACCAAAATCCATAGGTTTAGGACAATTAATATTAAATTTTGACACTTCCTTTAACAAGTTATATTGTCGATATCTTTTATCATATAGTGATTTATCAGATATTCTTAGCATGTATTTATTATTATTTTTATCGATTAATATAAGCTTTTCATCTTTAGACCAACCAAGATTAAGTTTGTTTACTTCTTTTATATTATATTGTTCTAAAAGTTCATTTAGGGTCATAGTATCACCACATTTCATAGTTAAAATTATATAATTTTAATAAAAAAATTTCAATATAAAAAAGGCGTTTTCACGCCTTAAATATGATAATTAATTTATATTTTTTACAGTACTACGTAATATTAAAGTACCTTCAATAATAGATTTGTCTTTTTTAATATGTTCACCGTTTAATTGTTTTAAAAGTGAGTTTACAGCTTGTTTAGCAAATTCTTTTCTATTTTGATCTATAGTAGTTAATTCTTTACTGAACATTTTAGACATTGGAATATTATCAAAGCCAGTTAATGATAAGTCTTCAGGTATTTTATATCCTCTTGCAAACATTTCAATCATAGCTCCAATTGCAAGTGTATCAGATGAACAGATAAGAACAGTTGGTCTATCATCTGACTTAAGCATTTCTTCACATGCTCTTCTACCTTCTTCAATAGTATAGTGTTTACCATCAAATATCCAATTTTCATTAATTGGAATATTATATTCACTCATTATTTTTTTGAATGCAGTATATCTTTCTAAACCTGAATTAGCTTCTTGATCACCTTTTATGAAACCTATTTTTCTATGACCATTTTCATATACGTGTTTAAATAAATCAAAAATAGCTTTTTCATTATCACATAAGAAACAAGCTTGACCTTTGTGATGAGATTGCATGATTACCATTGGTAAGTCTGAATTTACTAATTCAATGATACCTGGATCTGTTTCATATGCTGAAAGGACAATAACTCCATCAACTGCTTTTTGGTGACAATGATCTAAGTAAGAGTGAACATATTCACCTACTTTATTTCCGATTAATAAAAGATCATATCCAAATGATTCTATTTCATTTTTTATTTCATTTAATAATTCTGAGAAGAAAGGGTGTGTTAAGCCTTGACTAGAATATTCACTAAATACAACGCCTATAGTAAAAGTTTTTTTAGTACTTAGGCTTCGTCCTAATGAAGATGGTACATACCCATTTTCTTTACAAATTTTAAGTATTTTTTCTTTAGTTTCTCTACTTACATCTGGATAATCATTTAAGGCTTTTGATATAGTAGTTTTTGAGTATCCTGATATTTTTGAAATATCTTTAATACTTATCATAGATTAATCACTCCAATCTATTTTTTAGTTCTATTTACGTAATATAATCCCCAATTTTTTTCGGCTTCTATTGGATTATTTCCACCTTTCCAAGGTTCATCAAATGCTTCAAAATAGAAACCTAGTTTGTTATTTTTAATCAAATATTTATTAAATTCTTCTATATAATACTTTTGGTTTATAACGTTAGCTTCTTCTACTAGCATTTCATTATTGTTACTACTAGTAGCCCAGCCCATTTCAGTAATAATTACTGGTTTATCAGTATATTTAATGACTTCTTCAAATTTATCAATTGTGTATTGTACAGCTTCTTTTATAGACACTTTATTCCACATTGGATAAATATGAGCACTTACAAAGTCTACTGCTTCTAATATAGGATCAATTTGTCCTACCCATAAATCCCAGCCTTCACAATATGATACAGGTTGTTTACAATGTTTCTTTAATTCATTTACAAAGTAGGCAACTCTTTCGTTAGTAACTAAATTATCGCCCCATGAAGGACGTGCTTCATTACCAGCAGCTAAGAAGATGATTTCATCTTCATATTTATTGCCTAATTCAATTAATAATCTTAATGATTCATCATTATGAGCTGTATTTCTCTTTATGTCTTCTTCACTTAGGTTTTGTTTAAGCCATGGACAATTAGGGTTACTGTATTCAGCAGCTAAATCCATACCTAACATAACTTTTAAGTTTATTTTTTCATTTCTGATTACTTCTAATACAGTTTGAGCATGCTTATAAGGATCATACATTCTAATATAGTCATACTCTTTTTCAAGAATTCTTAAATCTTCTAAAACCTCGTTATATGTAGGATATACTTTAGTAATTGGACTTTGATTTTCTCTATAACCTGAATAACAAATAGCTCTTTTATAACTAAACATAGATCTTCTCCTTACCTACTTGAATAAATTGTTTTATTTCATCTTCTGTTAGATGAATACGGTGAGAGTTTAAATCATCGCTTGTATTACTATTTTCTATAATACAAAGGTTGGCATCATCACTTAATACATGTTGATGATAGAAACCTTTTTTTATGTTATAAAAATTATTAGGTTCCATATTTATAAATGTTAATTTGTTTACATCAAATTTGTCACCTTCTAAGACGATTAAACAAGCTTTTCCCTTTAATAGGATAAATACCTCATCAGTTTCAAAATGCTTTTGAAAAGACGTTATAGCTTCTAATTTAGTGTCTTCGCAAGCTGACAAGTTAGCTACTAACCATTTATCATATTCTATTACTCTATTGTAGCCTTTAAGGTCACCTTTTTTTATATCAATCATTTAAAATCACCTTGATTTCATCGTTAGTTTTTAGTTCATCTATATTAATAGATTGAACAGGTTTGTTATTAATTAAAATACCAATTATTTTGTATTCACCATAATCTAAATCATCGTCATTTAGATATGTAATATTTATAATTTTACCTAAAATCTTTGTTTTTATAGTGGCTTTATGATTTTTAAATTCATCTAAGCATAGTTTTGGTGTTAAAACAAGTTCATTTTTATGAATATTAATACCAAATACTTCATCTATCATAGTTAAGATTAACCAGCTAGCTGAACCAGTTAAATATGGGTACATTCCTCTACCGTTTGGATCAAAATATTCAGGAATTGAAGGATAGCATTTACTAATTTTAAAGTTTTCGATTTGGTCCATAATAGTTTTTAATACTTTATGTCCTTCATGAACAAAGCCACGTTTATATAAGGCATTTGCATACATTACTGTCATATGGCTAAACATCGCACCGTTTTCTTTATGACCATAAGCAAAGCCGAATTGACGTCCCATATTAAGCTTTAATTCATGGAAGTCATTATTTAATAAATATCCACCACAATTAGGGTTATATAAATATTTATCTGCAGCATTAATAATTGCAGGAATTCTATCATTAGGTGCAACTCCACCCATAATAGTAAATACTTGTCCAGTTAATAACATTTTTTCTTCTTCTAATGAGCCTAAACGATTACTATCATTATCATAATAACTGTTGTAGAACCCTAATTCGTTATTTTCTTGCCATTCATTATTATTAATATGAAGAGTTATTTCTTTACTCATATTTAATAATTTATCAATTAAATATTGCTTATTAATGGCAACTTTTTTACCTGTTATCTTATGACTAACCAAATTAAAGTATTTATTTAAAGATTTTAGTTTATTTTCTATGTTATTATTATCAAATTCTTCATTTAATAGGGCTTCAAGCTCTTCAAAAACATAAATTGATTCATTATTCATGTTTTCTAATAAATTAGCTATAATGGCTAAATTTGAGGCATAGAATGCAGTGAATGCTACACTTTCACCTTTATCTTTTGCCATGTCAAGAGCGTCATTCCAGTCAGCACCCATTAATCTTAAATTATTGTGTTTACCTACATTATGAATAATAGGTAAGTTTTCTACTAATAAATGTTCTATTATAGAACCATAATATACTTCATTATTAGTAGTAAGCTGTTGATTACCATATGATTCAGTATATTCTTTATCAATATTTGTTGAAAAATCAATATGAGAATCTTTAAAATATGGTACTTCTTCATTTAATATATCGTAATCATTGTTATTTTCAATATATAGCTTTAATGTGATTAATGGCCAAGCACCATGATCCATCCACATTCTAGCTATATTATTTCTATCGGCTTTAAATTCACCTGGATTATCTCCGATAATTGTAGCGTTAGAACCATCTATTCTAACACCTTTAAAGTTGTTTAATAATAAGTCTTTAACACTTATATTATCCATTTTGATTAAGGCTAAGCAATCTTGCCATAGGTCTCTCCAACCTCTACCGCCTTTTCCATAATCATGATGAGGTAAGAATGAACATCCATATAATCTACGTAAAACAGGTTGAATGCTTACCCATTTCATAATTGTATTATTAGAATAATTAAATTCTAAATTATTAAAATAGCTATTCCATTTATCTTGTGATTGTGTAAATAAGTTATCAAATTCTTTAATTAGTTTATAATCTACTAATTCTTTATTTATACCGATACCATATTTAATAATAATAGTTTGTCCTGGATTAAGTACGATATTTTCATATCTAAATCCTGCCATACATTCATATCCATCAGTATATTTTGTATCAGTTGAACTATCAAAGCCTTTAGGATTCATTACTGAACCGCCTTCACCAATGAATTCATCAAATGTCATAAAATATTTATCAATTTTATAGTTATCATCGACTATTACTTGATAATATGTATCATTTTCATTATGTCCTCTTTCATCAAATGATAAAGTAGGTTTATTATAAATAGTATATTCATCTTTATAAATACGATTTAATAACGATGTAACATGACGGTGATCTCTTATATTATCTGCACTTCTACCATAAATAGGTATCGCAACACATGGTGTTACTTCTAATACCTTATTTGATGTATTAGTAAATACTACTTTATGCATTTCAAAGTTATATTTGTGTTCAGGAACAAAGGTAGTTACCTCTACCATAAAGTCTTTAGAAACTCTTTTTACCTTTTGATATAAGAATCCGCACTCTAATAATGTTTCATCCTTATTAACCATTTGATATATTGTATTACCTGTAATGTTCCATAAGTTATTATTTACCTTAAAATATACATTACGAGCGTTATTTGGATTAATTAAGTCCAAATTAGATGAAGGAGGTAAGGCAAAATGATGTTGATCTATTTTAATATCTCCATTAAATGTTGGTGTTATTGAACATTTTAATCCATTATGATTACATAAAGGGAAATATAAATAATTATAATTTTCAAAATCCTTTAATTCAAATCTTCCATCGTTTAGGTACTTCATATGCCTAACCTCCTTATTATCTAATTATTGATAAATTTCTAATTCTTTAGCTTGATATACTCTAACGTAATCAACCTTTAATGTTTGAGGGAAAATAGAGTCATCAACGCCTCTAGCTCCTCCCCAATTTCCGCCAACTGCCACGTTTAAGATCATATAAAACTCTTGATCATATGGCCAGTTTGCTTGTGTTCTAGTAGATGGTGAATATGTAAATACTAATGTATCATCAACATAGAATTTCATTGCATCTGGGAACCATTCAACTGCATATACATGATATTCAGTATAAATAGTGTTAAATACCTTGCTTCCACCTTTTTGTTGACCATTTCCACCATTACCTTGTTGGTTGTGTACTGTACAGTAAATACGATTTGCATCATATCCTACATGTTCCATAATATCGATTTCACCTGAATTTGGCCAACCACCATATACACTCTTAGTTGGCATCATCCAGAATGCAGGCCAAATTCCACGACCTGATGGAATAATCATACGTGCTTCAAATCTACCATATTTAAAGTCAGCTTTATTTCTAGTTACAATTCTTGTACTAGTATATTTAAAATTATTTTTATTTTCTTTAATAGCTTTAATATTTAAAACTCCATCTTCGATAAAACAGTTCTTTTCTGAATTAGTGTAATATTGTAATTCATTATTACCCCAACCACCAGAACCATTACCTATTTCATATGTCCAATTTGATTCATCTAGTTTAGTACCATTAAATTCATCTGACCATACTAATTCATAAGTAAGGTTGTTTTCATCATAAACAAAGTCTCTTGTTCCTGTTCCAACAATTACTTTTCTTGTAAATGTAGCTTTTTTATTTGTTAATGTTTCTGGAATATAGTATTCAACACGATATGTTCCACCAAAACTTAAGGAAATAGAATTAACTTCCTTATCATTGTCGTTTGAATCATAAATTGTATAAATTACCATATCTGAAATATCACTACCATTTGCCCATACTTCTAAACCACTCATAGGATTAAAGTCTTTACCATGATTTAGGTTAACTTTTATTTCAGATTCACCATAAAATTCAGGTCTAGCCTTTTCTACAACAGTAGGTTCAGTTTCTGTAGGTGTAGGTGTTGGAGTAGGAGTTGGTGTTTTTTCAGGTGTTATATTACAACCAAATAGAGATATAGCTCCTAAAAATACTGATATTATTATTAAAATTTTCTTTTTCATTCTATACCCCCGTAATACCTGATTGTTCGATACCTTCAATAAATTTACGTTGTACAAATATATATAAAATTATTAAAGGTAAGATAGATAATAATGTACCAGCCATTTTATAACCCTCATTAAGGTCAGTAGCTCCACTTGATTCAAATGATGTAAATAATGAATCAAATGCTGCAAGCTTTGCAGGAACTAATTCTAAGCATGTTTTAATAAAGTTATTAGTCATAACACTTTCATTCCAGTTCCATACAAAACTAAATAGGAATACTGTTAAAATAACAGGTAAAGATAATTTAATTATTACATGCCATAATACTTGAGGAGCATTTGCACCATCCATATATGCAGCTTCATCAAGATCATATGGAATTTGTTTAAAGAAATTATAGAAAATTAAAATCAAAATAGTTGAATAAACACCTTGCCCAAATATAGTTACTAATATATTAGGTAATAGTGAATTCATAAATTTAATTCCAAAATTATCTTGCATCCATGAAAATAATGAAATTCTAGTAACAATTAATACTTGTGAAGGAATTATAAATGATAATATTAATAAACCAAATAATATCTTTTTTCCTTTAAAGTTATATCTTGCAAAGGCATAAGCTGTAACTGCACTTACTAATGTTTGAATAACAGCTAATAACCCAGAAAACCATATTGAATTAAATAAAGCTTTCCATAAATTTAATACTTTTACTGAAACAACATAGTTATTAAATGTAAAATTATTAGGCAAGTAAAATACTTCTTGATTTATTAAATCTTCTTGACTCATAAAAGATTTAGATAAAACATCGATTAATGGAGAAATAACAATATAGCTTAAGACAATCAAAACTGCGTACATAACAACTTTTCCAAGAATGCTTAAGATATTGTTACGTTTTCTTAAATCAAATAGCTTTTTAACTTTATTAATTTGTTTACTATGCTTTTCTTTGAATAAATTAAGCTTGTTTACTTGATTTTTTACGAAGTTTTGCATGCTTCTCTTCCTCCATTCTCTTTAATGTAATCTTTAATTGTTCATGTTGAGTCTTTTGGATTACTTCCTTAGCTTTCTTTTCCTTAGGTATTAAAATTAAGAATGCAATACCTATTAATAATATAATTGCAATTGCATAAACTAATGAGTAAGCAGCTGTTCTACCATAACCATTTGAATCACTTAATTGTGTTTGAATTAAGTTATACATTTCACTAACTTGCATTGTAGAAAGCTGAACAATTGAAAATACAGAAATAATTGCCGCTAAGCCTCTAACATTTGGAATAGTTACTTTCCAAAGAGATTGCCAAGAAGTTGCACCATCTAATTGTGCTGCTTCATATAAATTTTCATTGATTTTTTGTAAACCATTAATAAATAGAATAATTGGAATACCAGTAAACCATAAAATTATAACAAAATGTTCATATATATAAGCAATTACTTCAGCAGCAGGCTTAGAATAGCTTGCAATTATCATATAAACAAATGAAGATTCTAAGGCACTAGTTTGTTCTAAAACAGTACCTGCTTCTGTAACAACAGGTTCAGGGAATATACGTGATATTAATGAACCTGAAATAATAATAACTGGTAAGAAGAAAATTGTTCTAAATATTCCTTTACCTTTAATATCTTTAGTTAATACTAAAGCAATAATAAATGAAATTATTATAATAATTGGTACATATGTAACTTCCATTAATAAGAAATCTAATAATGCTTCTGAAAAATCTAGATTACCTAAAAAGGCATTTGTATAATGTGTAAAACCGACAAATTGCATTTCAAAACCAAAATTTGTTTGTTTTACATTATTAAAACTATAAATTACAGTCATTATAATTGGAATTAAAGTGAATATTAATAGACCAATTAACCAAGGTAATATGAATAAATATGCAATTTTAGCGTTATTACGTTCTCCACGGAACTTAATCTTTTTAGCCATTATTCAATCACCTCACTACTCATTGGATTTACTTTAACACCATTATAAGTGTAAGGTTCATCAGTATAATTAATTATTACTGATTTTCCGTTTGAATATTCATTAATAACAACACCAGTAGCTAATACATTACGATCTAACCACTCAGCATTATATACTTCTTTTAATACTGTATTTACGCCTTTATAAACATCTATTATTTTTTCTTTATAAATATCATATTCAGTAGAGAAATACTTATTAGAATTTGTATTTATTAATAAATGACTTGATTCCTTTGTAAGCATGAAGCTAGGTAATAGATTAAAATCAATCATTCTTAAAATACTTTCTTTGTCATAGAAACTGAAGTTTGAATATTCAGCATATACTTCCATATAATCGTTTAAAATAAACGAAATTAGCGGTACAGAATCTGTTTCCATAGTATATTGAGAGTTAAATGCTTTTGCACCTAAATATCTAGTAATATATGGCCATAAATAAGAGTTAGGTCTTTCTGCATTAATAGCTATCTTTTCACTTGCATTTTTATAGATATTATTATAATTATCTACACAAGTATCTAAGCTAGTTCTATGATGAGAAATTACCTTATTACTAATACCATTAATTGTGTAGCTTGTAGGTTCAATTTTATTAATTATTTTATTTAACTTTTTATTAATATAATTAACAGCTACTTCACTTCTTAAATAGTTTGATATATCTATATTTTCATTACCAGCTAAATTATCATAATATAAGCAATATTGACCATTATAATGCTTAACAGCTTTACCTGTTAAATTGTAAGTTTCATTATTTATATATAAATAATCATCAACAAATGATATATCAATACCTAATTCATTATATTTATTAACTAGTTTTTTATAATCAGATTTTGAACCAATAGCACTATTAAATTTAAGTTTATCTAATTTATGTAATGTAGTTCCACCGTTATCATAACCATATAAACCACTATTAATATTAGTTATATTAAGTTCAATTAACTCTCCAAAAATATCTTCAACATCATTAGTTGTTGTCATAACAACATCTTCATAACCAATAATAGCTGGTTTAACATCAGACATTAAGAAATCTAATCTAATAGGAACATTATCACTTTCTACTTTACGATCAGTTAATGATTCTTTAATAACTTCTTTATAAGCATTTGCAATACCTATGTAATCAGCACTTAAATTATCTTTTTTACCATCACCTTGTAAAAACTCATAATTCATACTTATATTAAAATGATTTCTTTCTTCTAAGCGTTTGAAATTACCATCACCACGGTCATTAAAAACTTGGAAGTATAATAAATTATAATAGAATTTAGAATATGTCCAGTTATAGAAAACATTATTTTGACCATATGGAACACTCATAATATGCATATAGCGGTCTCCGTTATCTGCATAAGCTAAAAACGCATTTTGATTGTAACCATGTACCATACCAAACATTGGTAATGAAGCATTAGCGTTATTACGGTAATTAAGGTTACTAGAATATTGTCTTTCTGCAACACCTAAATTATCACCATATACAGCTAAATCGATTGAATTAAATTCTTGTGTGTTTTGACGGAATCTGACTAACGCACCACTTCCATCTGGTAAAACACTATAACCATCTATTAAATCTTGTCTAAATAATAAATCTTCATTTTCATATTCCCACATTGGCTCATCAAAATCATAAGCGATAAACTCTCCACCTTTAGCGCCCATGAAAGGGAATAATTCAATTGCTTGTAAATCCTTTTGTGCTTCACCTTTAATGTTTTCGTCTGGGATTTGAATATTTATACCCCTTTCATCAAAAGTGAATATAGCATCAATTTGTAAATCTATAACCTTTGTAAAGTCATAGCTAAACATAAAGACATTTTTATTTTCTTTATCTTTACTATATTTAACTGATACTTTAGGATTATTAGTACTAACTCTTTTAGTAGCATTAACTTCATCAAAATATTCTACAGTTATAGCTGAATTAGCTCTATAAACATATGTATCAGTCATTGTAGATACTGGTGTAAGATATTTTCTAGCAATTTCATCAGTAATTAAAGCTTCTTCCTCAGGAGTTAAATTATCATGAATTAATAATTCTTCCATTAAAGCATCTTCATAGTTTCTAACTAATTGTTTTGCAGTTAATTGATTAATACCAGTTGTCCAAACATAACCATTTCTAGTATCTTCAATAAAGAAACAATCTGTTGATTTACGATAATAATATTTAAAATTACCTTTTTTGTATAATTGAGTATAATCACTAGCAAAATCAAATTCTTCAAACACAAAAGGTTCAGGATCAGTTAATGTATCACGATTGTTAGGAATATATGTTGCATATACAACAATTGTTGAGGTAATAATTGCTATTAAGCTTAAAATAACAACTAATTTAATTTTATCCTTTAACAATTCGAATCACCTCCTGAACTATTAATTTGAAGAAGTCTATTAAGTCTTGAGATAATACAAATAAGATTAATAAAACTAAAACAATGATCACCATTAACATTAAAGTTAATAATAATGAAATGATTAATTCTTTAAATCTATAACCTTGAATCTCTATCATACCCATACCAATTAATATCACTGACCATCCTAATGTAATTACAAAAATAACATCAAGGAAGAAAGATTCAGATTCAGTTAAGAAATGAGATAAGATTACAATACTAATTAATCCAATAATTACTGGAGCTAAAGAATACATAAATAAAACAAATATATCCTTCATACTACCATTTCCATCAGTAATAGATGTAACTAAATAATTACAGATTATAAAGATAAATATTAATCCAAAGAAACCTATAATAATACTTACGATATCTAAATCAGCTGCTTCTACTTGTTGATAAATAAATCCTTTACAAGTTAAATATATTAAGAATACTGCAAATAATGTAAATAAAATTGTTACAGCTCCACGGAATGAGCCTTTCTTTTTAACTTTAAGATCATAGAATCCATCTTCTGGATGTCTAGCTATTCTAAACATATCTGTATATTCTCTAATATAAGGAATGTTTTTGACTTTATCTAAACGGATATTGACAGGTTCCATAAATTTCTTTTTACTGTTAGCAAATTTTAATGCAAAATATACAGCAATTAATGATAAACCAATTATTACTATTGTAGATAAATTATCTTGTAACCAAAGGTTTCTAACTTCCCAATAAGCCTTTGAATAATCAGTTTTATTATTAGAAATTTTTAAATGATGCATAGCTAACTCATATTCTTGAGAATATAAGTAGTTTAAACCAATATTATTATGAGCTAAATTACTCATTTGGTTAAGCTTTAAGACTTCATTCCACTTGTCAATTGATGCTTTATAATTAGATTTTAAATATTCAGAATAAGCCTCATAGATTAATTTTGAATAATCAGTAGTAACAAATGTTTGAATTGTTTCTTTTTCTCTATCTAACACCCAAATACTACGATTGTTATCAACGGCAATTGCACTTACTTCACTAAACCAACCATTAATATCTGGTGTATGAATACTTCCACCTTCACCAAATGTATAAATAAATTCGCCTTGTTCAGTATATACATAAATATAACCTTTTTTACTAACTGCATATACCATACCTTCAAAGTCAGTACATAAATCAATCATATCTTGTTCTGCATATAAAGGATATTTTGTAAATTGATTTTGACCTGCAGTATTATGTTTTTGAATATATGGATAATCATATGTATAAGTTGTTGTACTATAAATAGTACCCTTACTATCAGCATATACACTTGAGAATACTGGTGGAGTCTTAATAGGTAATTGATCTTTTTGCTCATCAGTATATAACAAATCTTGAAGTTTTTCTTTAAATGTAGTTGTTACTTCATTTGTCGCAAAATAACCTAAGAATTCACCTTCAATTGATAATTGCATAATACCTTCATTAATACCTTCACCAATGATAAACATGTTACCACCAAGGTCTGTTGCAATCTTTTGAGGATTAAATTCACGATTACTAAATAAAATAGATGTAGGCTTAGAAATTTCCTTAACACATTCTAATTTATTATTAAATATGTATACTTTTTCAGCGATACTATCACAAACGTATAGTAATTCACCTTCAATACCATATACTTCATCTGGATTTGTATTTATGAATAGACCCATAGGATTTTTAAATTTTAGTTTTTCACCATTTAAAGTAAATGATGATATTTCTTCTTTTATCTTACCAGTTTGAGTATCTATTAATAAAATTCTTTTATTTCCAGTATCTGATAAATATAAAGTATTACCATTAATTACCATATCAGAAGGACTACTTAGTCCAAATTCTGTAAATGTTAATTTAGGTAAATATGCATCTTGAGTTGCAACCCAATTTCCTTTGTAATCTAATGTGTAAGTAGTTGATGTAGCACTTGATGCGTTTGTTTTAACATTATTTCCTATTAAAGCAAAGACTGCCATAATTGCTAATAAGAAAACGAATAATTTCTTTTTCATTATTTAATACCTGAGTGAGCCATAGTAGCCATGACTTTACTTTGCATAAATATGAAAATTATTAGGTTAGGTAAGAACATTAATACAGTGGCAGCTGCTTGCATACCTACACCGACAATTGTATTTCCTGCTGTTGAAGCTGTTAAAGTATTCATATAGAAAGCAAATGTTTTTAATGTTTCTTCAGTAACAAAGATGTTAGAAGTTTCAACATTACTCCATACTTGTTGGAATGCTAGAATACCTACAGTAGCAATTGCAGGTTTAATAATAGGAATTATTACCCTAAAAATTATTTGAAAATCGTTCGCACCATCCATATATGCTGCTTCTATTAATTCATCAGGAACTTGATCCATAAAGTTCTTTATTAAGAATAGACCAACTGGCATTGCTAATAATGGGAAAATATGAACCCACATTGTATTAGCTAAGCCGATATTAGTAATAATAAAGTATCTTGGGATAACTACTGCAGTAGCAACGAACATCATTGCAGCTTGGTTTAAGCCTAATAATTTCTTTTTAATTTTAAATTTCTTCTTAGATAATACATAACCAGCTGTAATAGTAATTACCCATGTACCTATTACTACTAAAACAGTAACGATAATACTATTAAATAAGTATCTAACCATTGGAACAACAGTTGTAGAACCTACTTCAAATAGATTTTTATAGTTATTAAATGTTGGATTAGAAACAAATAATTTTGGAGGGAAAGCGAATAATTCATCTAAAGGTTTAAAAGAGTGGTTAATTATGAATATTAAAGGTAATATCATAAATGCCGCTAGAGGTAATAATATAAGATAAAATTTTATTTGAGATTTATGAAATCTTTTTGGATTAATCATAACGCCTTGATAACTCATACTATACCTCCTAATCTTCTTTAAATAATTTATTAGCTACTTTAGTAATAAACCAAATAATTATTAATAAAATTACTGAAATAGCTGCTGCATAACCCATTTCATATCTAATTAAACCATAATCTTCAATATGGTTAGTAATTAATTGAGCTGCATATTCAGGTGTAGGGTTAACACCGGATAATGCGGTTGATATATAACCACTATTAAATGCACTAACTATTGCCATTACGGCACCAAATAGCATTTGTGGTTTCATTTGTGGAATAGTAATGTATCTAATTTCTTGGAAACGGTTTTTCATACCATCTACGTAAGCAGCTTCATATAATGTTGGATCAACATTTAATACCCCTGCAATCATTGATAAGA
>JAEIGA010008166.1_pt1 | contig 15870 bp, 21 predicted proteins | sample 9270691 | NCBI WGS metagenome assembly JAEIGA01 (sample SAMN17057246, study PRJNA624740) | gut metagenome | biome: biome; isolation source: fecal sample | host: Bos grunniens | place: China: Xizang | collected 2019
ATCCGCGCGATCCAGCACACCATTAATTTCACATGAAATATATTTTACGACATTAACAAATTCACAAAGACGCATCCATACTTAACTTTTACATTTCAAGGACCTTACAAGCGGTTTCGTGAGGTCGTAGCGGCAACAAAAAAGACCGCCTGCGTGGGTAGGTTAAACGCAAGAGGTCCTAAAAGTGGAGGTGATTTTTTCTATGCGAGGAAATCCAACCTACAATTTCATTATACTGCTCGCATTATTAAAGTCAAGAAATTGTTCTTAATGTTAATATCTTCAAACCACACATTTCCGATTTTGTAATTATCAACAATATACTTAAAGAACGGATGCGTACGCGCGCTGGCAAGGATAGTCATTTCATCATGATCGCTGGAATCAAAACTAAATATACAAATATTGCTTGGGTCATAATCTTCTGAAATGTAATATCTTCTATTATCAGAGTTATACCAAACACCATACATTTTGCCATGCAAGCGCAGCACGCTAACGTTCCGGCACATGCCCTGCTTCTTCTCGACAAAAGCTTTATCATCTTTGAGCCAATCATTATCAATTGCGTACTGGCTGTAATGGGTATCTTCGATTATTTTGCCAAATTTGGTTTGTTTCTTAGCATCGGTATAATCTTTATTAGTAGCATAATTTACTACAATCAATCCATCCTTAAAAGTTTTAAAATCTGAGTTATAAGGCAAGCTCAGCTTAAAATAATTAAAATACGGATTCGTTTGCGTAATAGCATTGCCTAAGAAGAATACTCGAACATCGCGCATACGCGCTGCCGTTTCATACAAGTCAAGGAAGGCTTCTACCTCATTCGGCAAGTAATGGAAAACGCCAGGGCCAAGCAAGAATTCATCATAAATGATTGTGCGCACTTTACTAAAGTTAGTACTCTTCAAAATATTCGCTGTGCTAAGTGAGATGGCATAACCAATCTGCACTTTATCAGATTTACCATCTTCATCCTTCTTTGGCTGAATAAAAAATTTATTTCCGTTACTACTCAAGATGTAATCCGGAAATTCATTGTTCAAATTAATAGCATCAAATAAGTTCTTTGCTGACGAATTTAGCTCGGTTTTATAGCGCCTTAGATAAATAAATTCATTACCATTCTTAAGAAAATCCTTCACACACATTTTGATAGCACCATACGTTTTGCCTAATCCGCGAGATGTTACCAAAAAGTTGAATGTTGCGCCATAACCTAAAACTTTGTCGTAGTCATAATAATACTTAGCCATAACTTCCTAACTGAGCCGGCCTACCAAGGATGGCAGATCGCTGGTATCACCAGACAAACGGGGTTGCTACACTCTTCGTGCGGATTATTTCCAACCACTTCGCTCAATTTGCATTAATCCGAAGCGGCCAGCTCACAACTATTATAACATGATAAAAATTGTTGTAAATTTTACAATGAAAATCATGTTGACACGTTGCAACGTAAGCTTTATTATGAAACTATCAACTATAACGAAAGAAGGTAAATTTAAAGGCTTTGACTAAACGGTTTAACTAAGAACTACTAGTAAATTAACATTAATAAAGGAAAATATTATGGAAGAAATGATTATTAAAGGCGCTAAAATTGTATTTGCAGAACTCGAAGATAACGGATATGGCAAGAATATCGTAATTGATGCATCCGATATTGATCTACAAGAGCAGATTGCAAAATTCTACAAGGATGCGAAAATCGGTGATGGTAAGCCAAAATTCAAAGACTACACCAATAAAGACGGTGAAACTACTAAGCAATTCACTCTAAAACTCAGCGAGTACACCGATATTGAAGGCAAAGACGGCCTTGGTGCTAAAGATCTACGCTACGGCGCAAAGGTGAATATCTTGGTTCGTACTTACAACTGGGATAACAAGTTTGGTAAAGGTACCAGCTCTCGCGTTCAGAGTATCTTCGTAATCGAAGGCGGTGTAAAAACCAACATGTCTAAGATTGCTGAATAGCTAATCTATGGCCGGCGGTTAAAGCCAAAATCGCCGGCCAAATCAAAGACAATCATGCTAAAATAAAATCATCAACGTAACATTTGAAAGGGTAACGATGCCAGCTAGATTCAGTAAAGCTTATGATGCAAAAATTCGCAAAGCTGTGACACGTTACCAAAAGGAACGCAGCCGTTTAGTACGCAAAGGGGTGTTTGAAAACGTTCCACCGCGTATCACTTATAATCAATTAATCAATCAAAACTATACAAAGCGGCAGATGAATAAGGCTCTAAAAGAGATGAGCTTATTCACCGCTAGTAGAGCTTTGAAAACGGTTAAAATACACGGCAAGATCTCAACTGCTTACGAAGTGGCAAAATTCCGCTTACTTCTTGGGCGCGAACGTAAAGCTACTGCTCGCGAGTTACAAGCGATGGTTGGATTCGATGCGGATTATCCATTGCAGCATGATCGTTACATCAAAAGATTGGAAGCTAGAAGTCGAGAATTGAACAAACCTTGGCAAGAATTAATCGGTACACGTGCTGGCGCTGAAGTGTTGGCAAAAGCTGAGAAAACCGAAAATATCTACACTAACTGGGTTAATGCTCTATTTCAAGATGCCGAAAAGCTCGGATTTCCAAAAGAAAAGATTGATGAAATTATTAAAAAGTTCAATAAATTAACGCCGCAGCAATTTGAACGTATGTATTATGAAGATCCAGCGATAGGCTATATCTTCAGTTATTACAACGCTGAAATCAAGGGTCAGGGTGAAATTGATGAAGATTTAGCACTTCAAGCCTTCAACTCTATTTATCTAAGGATTGACCAAACAATCGACCGATATACCAAACTTAAAAAATAACGAAAGTTTTTAAATGCGGAGATTTACCTGCGATTTTGAAACGACAACGGATCCACACGATTGCCGAGTGTGGGCCTATGCTTTGTGTGAAATTGGAAAGCCGGAAAATTTCTTATACGGTAACTCAATCGATGAATTAATCGAATGGTGCCGGAAGCAGAAAGATAACGTGGCTCTCTATTTCCACAATCTAAAGTTCGATGGATGCTTCATTACATATTGGTGTGAAACACACGGATTTGAATGGATTGAAGACGTAAAGGATGCAGCAGATAACACTTATACTACGTTAATTACCAATATGGGAGCGTGGTATTCGATGGAGCTATTCTTCAAGGTTAATGGAAAACATCGCAACAAGGTATCAATCTATGATTCTCTAAAAATTCTTAACTTCTCTGTTGAAGAAATTGCAAAAGGTTTCAATCTTCCAATCCGTAAGCTAGAGCTAGACTACAATACTTACCGAGCGCCAGGCCACAAGCTTACACCACACGAAATAGATTACATCAGAAATGATGTTGAAATCGTAGCAATAGCGCTGGACGTTATGTTCAAGCAAGGCCATGAGAAGATGACTATCGGTTCCAACGCTCTCGAGAATTTCAAGGAATTATGTCCGGATTTCAAGAATCTGTTCCCGGTGTTTGATGCTGCTATTGATCACGATATTCGCCAAAGCTATAAGGGCGGTTTTACTTGGCTGAATCCAAAGTATCAAGGCAAAGAAACTGGTTCTGGTGTGGTTTTTGATGTTAATTCACTCTATCCTAGCGTGCTCTATGATGCGCTGATGCCAGTACGGATGCCATTACCATTTGAAGGAAAATATGAACCGGATCCAATGTATCCGCTCTATACACAAACTATTTCTTGCCGGTTTGAACTAAAACCAAACAGGATTCCATCGATTCAGATTAAAGGTAGCTTCGCATTCCGGCCAAACGAATATCTAGAATCTAGTAATGGCGAGCTCGTATGCTTGGTGCTAACGAATCCGGACTTAGAGTTATTCTTTGACCAGTACAATGTTTATGATATCCAGTGGCAAGGTGGTTGGAAATTCCAAGGCATGCGCGGAGTATTTAAAGAATATATAGATTACTGGAGCGAGCAGAAAATTAAATCAAAGAAGGAAGGAAATAAGGCGCAATACCTTATTTCGAAGCTCTTCATGAACTCTCTCTACGGTAAGACAGGTTCGAATCCTCTCGGTGCTAAGAAACGGCCTTACATCGGTGATGATGGCGCTGTACATGAAATGTATTTGCCACTAGAAGAACGCAAGCCAATATATGTTCCCTGCGCAAGCTGGTGTACAAGTTATGCTCGCTGCAAGACCATACGCAGCGCACAAGCTGTACGCGATTGGTCAATGAAAAATAAAGGCTATGACGCTTTCGTCTATGCTGATACCGATTCCATGCATGTAACCGGTATTGATCAGCATGACGTGGAAGAACTCGGCAAATTCATTGAAATAGATGATTACAAGCTCGGAGCGTGGAAGAAAGAATCAATCTACTGGCGCGGCAAGTACTTGCGCCAAAAGTGCTACATGGAACTTTGGCCGGATATGACTACTAACGTTACCGTTGCAGGATTACCGAAGAAGCTTGGCCATTTGGTCAATTTCGATAATTTCAAGATTGGTTTCAACACTGCTGACTTCACTGACGATGAAATCGGAGAGAAAGGCCGAAAGCTTACCTACAAGCACGTTCCAGGCGGTGTAATCCTTGTGCCTACTGACTTCACTATCAATTAATGATATAATATAAGCGTGTAGTTCATTTGATCTACATAACTTTCGTTATAGATGGCCAGTTCCCGCACTGGCCTTCTTTTTTATATCTGTAAATGTTGTAAATATTACAATAAGAAAGTTGTTGACAAGCCAAATCATAAGCCTTATACTGAAAATATACAAACTATAACGAAAGGACAAGATGGCAGGCACAAAGGAAGGTGGTAAAAAAGCAGCCAAAACAAACATGCAAAAGCATGGTTCAGATTTTTACGCTGAAATCGGTCGCAAAGGCGGCAAAAATGGCCATACTGGCGGTTTTGCAGCTAATCATGATCTAGCGCGCATCGCTGGCCGTAAAGGCGGTCTGAAAAGCCGAAGGGGTAAAAGTGCGAAACAGAATTAGTGAAAAAGAGAAGCAAATTAAAATCTTATTAGAGTTAATAAGCGAACTAGAAGATCGCGCATTAAAAACAAACAGAAATGAAAAGCATGAAATTTACATTAAATGCTCGGAAATTCTGCAAGATTACGCATCCGAGCTTATTAAGGAAATAATAGGATGAAAGAAATTTTTACATACGATGATTTGTGGTATATATACCATGCGCTGCAAAGCGACCTCACACGAACATATAACGATGAAGATTTAGAAGAAGATGATAAACGTTATTTATGCAGAAGGCTTCGCGATCTATCGCACAAAGTAATGTTAAGAATGGAGCAAATCGAAGATGAACATTCCAATTAAATACGTAGATATTGAATACAGAATCTTTGTTAGAATCGGAAAACTTATTAAAGAAATAGAACGCTATGATAACTCACTATAATATTCAAGCTATGGATCATAAGATTGCTCTACGCGAGCAAGAGATTCAATGCAGCGATGTTGAGTTAATCAAGAATGCCTTAAAACACTATTATATAACGCTGGAACGTAGCTTAGAGCAAATGGCTGATTCAGGCATGGATGATATAGTAAAAGAAATAAAGGAAAGATTAGAAGAAGTGCGGATACTTAGGAGTAAATTAGATGGATAAAGATTTTATAGATCAAGCGGTTGATAAGGCTTATAGGAATATCATACACAAGAATGAGCTTAGGCGTGCAAGAATTAATAAAAAGAAAACTAAGCGCAAAATCGAGCGAATTAATCGCAGGAAGGGTCGAAGATGAAGAAATTAACGATAGATCAGATGTATAGGCTAGTAGACTTTCTAATAGAGTGCGAACAAGATTACGAAGACTGTTATAGTACAAAAGCCGTAAATTCAACATTAAAAGTATTAGGTTATGATGCTGAATTTAATTATGTACCAGACGAAAATTCTATTAGATTCGTTGGTGCGCTTTTAGAGCCAGAAGGGGAAGAATGAACTTTGATAAAGAGAAATTAGCTAGACGTTACAATCCTGAACTTCGAGAACAAGATGAAGAAGTAGAAACTATCATTAAAACGATAGAGTTAATGAAGAAATATGAATTTGATAAAACATTGAAGGATCTAGCCGAAGATGATAATTAATCACGAATCACCAATCTACGAAGCGCAACGCGCTAAGCTTCATGCTTCACGTCATAACGGTGCATATTACTATTCCATCGACATCTGTAAAAATATCATACCGCGCATAAAAACAGATAGAAACTGGTTTACTATTATGATAGGTAAGCAATGCTTAGATCATTCAATCTATTTCTTGCATAATAATCTTTATACTTACAAATATAACTTCATCAAAAACTATAATGATGTAATAGTAGTGGCCGGAACACCGGAAACCGCCAGGCGCTGCCGTAACTTGGGCCGAGCATGTATCTATTTGCCATTAAGCATCGATGTAGATTATGTTAAAACATTCAAGGCTAAACGTAAAACAAAGGACGTGTGCTATGCCGGAAGGGCTAACAAGATATACTCAGAATTAGTACCAGAAGGAACTGACATGCTCTGTAATCTTGAACATGATGAACTGTTAAAGCAGATGGCAAAATACAAGCGTGTATATGCCGTTGGTCGAACTGCTATCGAAGCTAAGGTACTTGGCTGCGAAGTATTGCCATACGATCCGCGCTTTCCAAATCCGGACGTTTGGGAAGTGTTAGATAACAAAGATGCAGCTAAGATTTTACAAACGGAGCTAGATAAATATGATAAATGAAGAATTTATGAAATTTGTAACATTACTGCAAAATTATAAAGAATATAAATCAATCACTTCGGCTTGCGAAGCATGCCAAATGATGATTGACTTTCTTGAAGAAGTAGAAAATTTATAATATATTAAAATTATGGATAAGATCATATCAGTTATATTCGCAAATGTGGCAACGGTCTTTATCTATCTCTTTGAAGGTATAGACGTAGCTCTTATTTGCCTTCTAATCGCTATCGTATTAGATTATATTTCTGGTCTAATTAAGGCCTATATCACCAAAACGCTTTCATCTTCTATCGGTTTCAAAGGCATACTTAAAAAGGTTGCAATCCTTATTATAGTAATGCTGGCGGTACTAGTAGATCGCGTTACAGTAAATAATGGTGGAATCCGTACCTTGGTAATCTATTACTTTGTAGCAAACGAAGGCCTATCTATATTGGAAAATCTCGCGATTGCGGGCTTGCCAATTCCGAAGAAACTGAAAGATGCTCTTAAAGTTTTGAAGAAAGAGAATAAATAAAATGTCTTACGAACAATTAAAACAATTCTATCCAAAAGAAATGGGTAAAAAGAAGGGCTGGTGTTTGCAGAATTGCCGATTAGGATTTCGCATCTACACCGGCCATTATGCAAGCGCTAAGGCTGCCTATCAAGCTGGAATCAAAAATGGTACAGTGCACGATATGACTACTCTTCCAGATAATTGTGCTGTTCCTGTATATTATTCTTCAACTTCGCCAAATGGGCACGTTATAGTATATGATCGCGGCACATATTATTCTGATGGCTCAAAGTTTAGGCCAGATAACTCTTCCCTGCTCGGCTGGGATGAAAATATGGATTCAGTTCCTGTTGTTAAAAAGACAACGCAGAAATCATTCTTACCTGCTAAGGGTTATTGGGGTAGATATGACGAAGATGAACGCGTAGCTTATCTTGCACGCTTTATGCGCCAAAATTTTCCAGCTTATACATCTGCGAAGGCACTAGGTCCTGTATATGGCGATAATCTTTATCGTTCAATCGTTCAATTTCAAAAACGTTCAAACGGCAAGTTATATCCAGATGGTTATGTTGGTCCTCAAACTTATGCTGAATTAAAGAAATACGGATTCAATTACTAATGCCAGCACCATACGTTCCACACGCTACTTATGACGAATTCCGTGCTGCCGTAAATGGTAACGGTTACGATTTGGATGGCCTATATGGTTATCAGTGTTGGGATGGTGTAGATTTATTGTATGAGCAAAGCGATGTTGGTCAGTATTTATATACAGCGGCCAACATCGGCCAGGGCGATGGAACAGCGAAATCCTGCTGGATTAATACAACGTGTAGAAGTTTAAATGGCTCTGGTAACTTCCAGGCAGTTGATGGTGTAACTAATATTAAGCGTGGTGATATTATCGTATTCAACACCTATTCTGGATGGTACGGCACAGCAGGACATATTGGCTTCGCTGATTCAGATTATAACGGCACGGATTATATAGATATTCTATCGCAAAACTTCGGCCCTGGTTCTAATCCAGTAACAGGAAAGCCGTTTAATATTATGAGCGCTTATCTAGGCACAGCCTTCTTAGGCATTTTCCGGTTCATTCCGTGGCAAACAACACCACCGGTAGAAGAAAAGAAAAAGCGTAAATTTCCTTGGCCAATAGCCTGGAACTACTGGGAATATTAAATTTGACAAGAATGGTATAATATAGTTATGACGGAAGAAGAATTAAATAAGATCAATGACAGCATAAAAGGTAAGATTGGCGATGAAGCATTTGCCATGATTGGTGATGATCTTGGCACTATTATTACTGGTCGCGAAGTTATGGAAAAGGATATTTCCGAACGCGACAATGAAATCGCTGAGCTTAAATCGAAGAATGAAAAGCTTGTAGCGGCAAACGCTCAGCTCTTCAAACAAATTCCAGTTGGCCATAATAGCAAAGAAAGCAATTATGAAGAAGAATCACCAACCAAGGATGTTTCGCTTCGTGATGCCTTCGATGCTAGTGGTAATTTTAAACATTAATAAGGAGAATTAAGATGGGTCCATCCGCAGGTCTACAAACTGCTCTCAATAAGATGCGTGAGATGTCTGTCAAAGAAGGCAGCGTCTATCATCAGTACGTTCCTATCATTACCGATCTCACTTCCATTGGTGAATTCGGTAGTCCAATTCTCGAAATGGAAGATGTACGCAACGAATTCATTTCGAAATTGGTAAAGCGTATCGCTTATACGCAGATTTCTAGCAAACTTTATAACAATCCACTCGCTCAGCTCGAAGGCGAACAGGTTCCGCTCGGTTATGCAGGCCAGGATATCTTCGTCAACCGCGCTAAGGGCCGTATGTTCAATGTTGAAGATTTCGCTGGCCTTCTTCAGAAATATGAATCTGATGTTAAAGTTCAGTACCAAACTGTCAACATGGACGTTCAGTATCCTGTAACTATCACACGCGCAAAGATCAAGAACGCATTCGTTTCTTGGTCTTCTCTCGAAGAGTTCATCAATGGTATTACCACTTCGCTTTATGCTGGTGCTTCCATTGACCAGTACAACTGGACCAAGGCTCTCGTTTCTAATGCATTCCGCAACGGCCATACGATCAATGAAATCGTTACCAAGCCAACCGATAAGGACACTGCTGAAGCATTTGTTGAAAAAGCACGTGAGCTATTCATGAACATTCAGACACCAACCAGCGAATACAACGCTTGGGCAAAGGTCAACACTGATGACGATAAGCCAATCGTTACCTGGACCGATCCAGAAGATGTTGTATTTATCCTTCGCAGCGATGTCATCGCTAAATTGGACGTTCAGGTCATGGCACAAGCCTTCAACATTGACAGTGCTAAGCTCTATGGCCGCATTATCCCAGTAAAGGACTTCGATATCTTCAACGATGAGGGCGAGAAGGTCTTCGTTGGCGATAAGATCCTTGGCATCATGGCTGATAAGAGCTGGTTCAAGATTAAGAGCCAGGATGTTGAAATGGATACGTTCTACAATGCCAACAACCGTACATGGCAGTACTATCTCAACGTTGTCAAGATGTACAACTACTCTCTATTTGCTAACGCAGTTGTATTTGCAACTGGCGAGCCAAGCGACTACTCTTATTAATTAGAGTAGACCTTGCCGGATGGTAAAACCGGATAATTCCACGAAAAACCGCCAAAATCGGCGGTTTTTTGTATGTTATACTGAAATTATGGCAGTTATAGCACCAAATTCAGAAATTTATCTAATTAAGTGCCCACTTGAATTAGATAATTTAAATCAGCTGAGTTTTAGCAATGCTACGGCTCAGCACACGTATTTTAATGGTCTTACCAAGCTCAGCCTGGAGAATGCGACATTCCAGCGAAAGGATGGAACGATTCGATGGCCAGGTTCGATGGAAAGTATTATTGAATACAATTACTGTATGTATAGAAATAAAAGCCATGGTAATAAATGGTTCTATGCATTTATCACGAACATTGAGTATATTAACGATAATATGTCATCCATTTCGATTAAAACCGATGTATGGCAAACATGGCAGTTTGATCTAACTTGGAAACAAAGCTTTGTCGAACGTGAACACGTAAATAGTGATACAATTGGTGAACACACAATCCCAGAAGGATTGGATACTGGTGAATATGTCTGTAATGGTGTAAAGGATTATATTATCGGCGATCCAGACACCTTTGACGGTCCAGAAGCCGCAGCCGAGTTTATGGTATGTATGCAAGTTACAACGTTGAAATTCAACGAAAACGATTATTATGATTCACCAACGTATAATATTACAAACAGTATTCCTCAAGGATGTAACATTCTAGCTTATCCGCTCAGTAAATTAAATGGTACTGGATATTTCTTAACTGGTATGTATGATAACAATGGCAAAGGTGATGCTATTGTTTCGATGTACATCGTACCAACAGCATTAGCACCGTCATGGAATTTATACACCGGTCATGGTATATTGAGTGGAAATAATGCTGTATATTATCCTGCTGATACAAAGAATGGTACTTATATAGGTGGGTATAATCCCGTTGATGGAAACATTAATAGCTTAACCGTACCGATTAACACTACTATTGATGGTTACACGCCTAAGAATAAAAAGCTTTTTGTTGCACCGTATAATTACTTTACTATTTCAAATAATAACGGTACAGATATTGAATATTTCTACGAAAATTTCCGATCTACGCCGGAATTTGATTGTAGAGGTTCAATGGAAATTGGTGCAGATATTGCGCTATATCCAATTAATAGCAAAATTTCAACAACTGATGCTCAAGTAATGGCCGGAAGTGGGTGGCAAGAAGGAATCGTAGCAGGTAAAATGCCAACTCTAAGCTGGCTTAGCGACTTCTATCTTAACTGGGAAGCTCAGAACGGAAAGAATATTGCAATACAAACCGGCCTTAGTGCTGCATCATTTGGTATCAATATGATTGGTTCATTCGCTGGTGGTGCTGCATCACACGCTAATGCAATTGATATTGAAGCAGCCAAAACCAAAGGCGATATTAATAAGGTTCAAATGGGCGGTAGTGGCGCACTAGGTATGGTAGGTGGTGTATTAGATTTCGCAAGTAGTGTTGCTAATACCATGAATACTATCCGCCAAGCAAAAATGGTACCGCCACAAGCCAAAGGAAACGCTTCTACTGGTAACCTGGCTTATTCGCTTGGTATGAGTACAAGATTCACTGCACGTAAAATGAGCATTCGTGCTGAATATGCTGCCGCGATCGATAGCTACTTCAGTATGTTTGGTTACAAAGTAAATAAGCTTAAAACACCAAATATTACCGGCCGTACTAACTGGAACTATGTCAAAACCATTGGATGCAACGTAACTGGCGATATTCCGCAAGAAGATATTGAAGAAATCAAAGGCATGTTCAATGCTGGTGTTACGATTTGGCATAACTCTAGTACATTCCTAGATTATTCGCAAAATAACGCTATTGTATAGAAAGGAATACAATGAGAAGAAAACTAGTCGGTAATCGAGTAAGTAAATTCAAAGATTATATGTATATCAATGACGATACTTACATTGACTACCTAGAAAGATTAAAGAAGATCGCTATATCCATGTTTGAATGGACCAATCTTCCGGATTCATGCGATGAGCGCTTTTTGGAGCTTTGTTTGTATTACACTGGCCAAGCTGCATTATTGCAAAATAGCGACGGCATCTATATTAACACCAAGGCTTGCACTGCTGGTGATATTAATATCTATGAGCTTCCAACTAGTATTAACTGTTATTCCGTTGGTTATAACGAAATTAAAAAGGTTTACGATGGTTTTGTAGCCGATGGAGTGAATACAGAAGATTATGCAGTTCATGTATTAAATAACTTGAATCGCTGTGCAACTGCTTATACGCTGGAGCTATTCGCCTATAGACTTTACTTGGCTCAGCGCACCGCTGATGTGAATATTTCTGTAAATAAGATGCCGTTTGTCATTACCACTGAAGAGAATCAGCGCTTGACGATGGAAAATCTATATAATCAGATTAGCGAAAACCGTCCGGCCATCTTTGGTGATAAAGAAGCTTTGTCTAAACTTAAAGATGCTGTTAAGGTTTTGCCAACAAATCCACCATTCATTGCAGATAAATTGAATGACTACAAGAAAGAGATTTGGAATGAAGCTCTCAGTTTCTTGGGTATTAATAATCTATCCGAGAAGAAAGAACGCTTGATCAGTAATGAAACGAATTCAAATAATGAGTTGATTAACTTGAATCTTCAAAGTTACCTGGTACCGCGCAAGAAGGCAGCTGAGCAATTCAATAAGCTGTTTGGTCTTGAAGGTGATAAGGCTGTTAGTGTAAAAGTCCGTTCCGATTTGTATAATGTAATTAAGCAGCAAGAATCAATTGTTGCAGATTATAACGGTGATGGAATGATTACCGAAGAAGATATGGAGTTAAAGAATGAGTAAATACACTATCGAACTTCGCGACATTGTTGAGAATACAAGTCGCGAAGAAGTCGAAGCGTTCTTTACTGATTACGATCTCGAAGATTACTTAACTGAGCAAGAAATTGCCGTAATCACCGAGCGCGGAACCTGGTCAAAGGAACGCTTAGCTCAAAAAATTGTTGACCATTATTATATGCGCGAGATAGCGCTCGAAACTGTTGGCCTGTTTCAGCTAAGGGCCAAAGTTGCGATGCAAGAGATTATGGAAGAGAAACTTCCATTGATTTACTCTGCTGCAATTGAATATGACCCATTAGTAAACGTAGATTATACAGAATCTTATAACGGTTCTAATTCCGAATCCACTAGTGGAAGTTCCAGCGGCCTATCTGTAAATTCTGATACACCACAAGGCCAAATTTCAAAAGCCACGATTTTGGCCGGAAATTATGCATCTTCAACCGGTGCAAGCGAAGCGGAATCATCTAGCAGCGGCAGCGGAACTCAAGCATATACGAAAAAGGTTAAAGGTAATACCGGCGTAAGCGCAACAGCTCAGAAGATGGTTCAACAATATCGCGAAAATATTATAATGATAGATAGAGATATAATTAAAGATTTATCATCTCTATTTATGGGTATATATTAGAAAGGAGTAAAATTTATGCCTAATCCTATACCACTACCACCATTCAAAGCATTCTTAGCTTCGAATCTGCCTAGTGTATTCGATAACACGCTCAGTTATTACGATGAGCTAACAAAACTAATCGCTTACCTTGAACATGTAGTTGTTCCAGCAGTAGATAGTAACACTGAAGCTCTTAATGCTTTGAGTAAGCTAGTAAATGATTTGAAAACTTATGTTGAAGATTACTTTAAAGATCTCGATGTTCAAGAAGAAATTAATAATAAACTAGATCAGATGGCCGAAGATGGCACATTTGATAGTATTTTCCAAAAATATCTTAATCAAACATACTACTTCGATACTTTATTTGCGCCAACTACATATGGCGGCGGTATGCAAGGCGGTTGTGTGTTGCCAGATAAAACCATTATCCAATTCAAGGGCGATGAAGGTGGTATAATCCATTATGCAACTAATGGTGATGTAATCAATTCTGCTGATTTCAATCATGGTCATTGTAACTCATGTGCTTATTGTGACGAAACTGGTACTATCTTCGTACCTGAATATACAACAAGCGCTGGAAGTCTAACAGCCTGCACTTTTTATGAAGTAGATCCAACAACGCTTGAAGTTGTTGATAGCCACGAAATTGATGTTTCAACATTCCCTAGCTATCCTTACGGTATGTGCTATGATAAAACGAATAAATGTTTCATGTTCTGTAACAGATTCTCAAGCACGCTAAATTACGCTAATATGATGTGGAAAACTGATATTGAGCTTAATTATATTGAAGATAGCTTGAAAGAATATGATTTTAATATCGATTCCATATCTTATTTTGGTAAATTTGGTAACTATTATGCTATTGAAAATATAACAAATCATCAGTTGTTGCTATTTGATAACAACCTAGATTTTGTTGGCACTAGCAGTATTTATGAACTTACAGGCGATACATGGTTCAATACCGAAACAGAATGGTTTGATACGGTAGATAACGAAGTATATATCGGTTTTGTTGCTGGCTATTCTGGCGCTCCGCATTGGGGTTACACATATGTTTATGGTAAATGTGATTTAACTAATAACTATAAGCCAACTGTGATTAGGTCAAGTGGAAATAATATAGAGCCACATGGTGAGATATATTATGTAGACCATACAACAACTAATGTAAATCGTAATGGTACTCAATCAAAGCCATTTATGAATATTTACGAAGCTATCAATTCTTCATTAAGAAATGATGGAGTTACTGGAAGGGTACGCATAAATATAACAACACACCCACTAGAAAGCAAAGTATATAGGTTACTAATAACAAAAAATAAAACATACACTATTACATATAGTGGCGGTGGTAGTATAGACTTCTTTACTGGTATATATGTAGATAGCGATTGTAGCCTTGATTTAGCAGGTGGAAATGTAGTATTGCAAACACCAGATGAAAAACAGAACCCATTAAATACTGGTGGTGCGTGCGATGTACAAGTTCTAGGTAATTTGTATTTGAATACTCTTAGCAATAATACTGCTACGGATATTGTGATTAACGGTCAAAGAAATGCCTATATTAGCATGAAGTTTGATAACACAAAGGTATATGATTTAACTAGATATAACGGAGTTATTTATAGTACTAGTAACGACCTTTATACTAAAACTGATATGCTAAAAGGTTTGCCTTCAAGTACAAATATGCAGAACAGAAAAATCTGTAATTTGATGTTGCGTTATTCAGGATTAGATAGTTATACTTTGCCAAACTGGTCGGATAATATGCAAGCAACTATCCAATTTACGATTACTGGTGAAGGTACTACTTTGGAACAAACTTTCCCATACAGAATACCTAGATACCAATCAATTCCTGTTTCTTATAATGGTTCATCTGCAAAATTTGTAATCGCAACAGATGGAAAAGTAACAGCAACTGATGCTACTATCACTAGGATTACGGTACAATCCTAACAAAAATGAGCCGTTTAATCCGGCTCTTTTTTGATGGTTATGGAAGTAGCGCCAAATTTCAAGCAGATATAATTGATGTAATCAATCGAATCTACACCGATCACACCATGCATGAATGTTTCTGTTACCATTTCAGTAACATTTAATCGATATGGCTCTACTAGCTTATAAAGTTCAAGGGAATCAATTTTACCAAACTTTGCAAAAATCTGATACATAATACCACCGCCCTTCGTGAAATGTACAACAATACAATTTAATTATAAATTAATAATCCGCCTTAACAAGCGGATTATTAATAATTGTAGATTCCAGAGCATCTCTGCTGTGCAAATTGATTTAAGACATCTACTTATAATTTTATTTGCTTTTTTATTTAGTCAAGTAGTTCGTAAAAAATATAGTACGATGTTTTGTTGCCGCTACGACCTCACGAAACCGCTTGTAAGGTCCTTGAAATGTAAAAGTTAAGTATGGATGCGTCTTTGTGAATTTGTTAATGTCGTAAAATATATTTCATGTGAAATTAATGGTGTGCTGGATCGCGCGGAT
>JAEIGA010008167.1_pt1 | contig 15869 bp, 12 predicted proteins | sample 9270691 | NCBI WGS metagenome assembly JAEIGA01 (sample SAMN17057246, study PRJNA624740) | gut metagenome | biome: biome; isolation source: fecal sample | host: Bos grunniens | place: China: Xizang | collected 2019
AGACCGAGGCTAATAAGATGGTTGCCGAAGGTGTCGCCATCGACTTCGAGAAGTTGGATATCTCGTTGTTCCGCCACTTCCCGAACGCCTCGCTCGAATTGGTCAATTTCGAGGTTGTAAGGGGTGCTGCCGAGCCCGAAACATTGGTAGCTGCCGAGCGTATCGAGGTAGCTGTTGACCTATTCTCGATTTTTGGCGAGAGCTTCACCATCAGCAAGGTGTGGCTGAAACTCCCCGAAATATATGCCGTTATCTCCAAAGATGGCAAGCCTAATTGGGATATAATGAAGCCGTCGGATGTGGCAGAGCCCGTTGCAGAGACGGTTACAGAGCCCGTTGTCGAGGAGAGCGGTGCCGAGCCATCGTCGTTCCAGCTGTCGATGCAGAGTATCGCCATCGACGATGCCGTGTTGTACTATACCGACCACTCGACCAATCTGCACTTCCATACAGCACCGCTTACGGTTGCGTTGTCGGGCGATTTGTCGGCTGCCGAGAGCACTCTGTCGCTCGATGCAAAGGCTGCTGATATTACCTTTGTCAGTGGCGAGACAACCTTTGCTTCGTCGCTTACGGCGGCTTTGTCGGGTCGAGTTGCTGCCAATTTGGTCGAAAACCGCTTCACGTTGGATGGCGTTCGCTTTGGGGTAAACGATGTGACTGCGATGTTGAATGGTTGGGTTGCTATGGCGGGCGACGATATCGATATGGATATTGCTTTGGACTGCTCGCAGAACAACTTCAAGAGCATATTGTCGCTTGTGCCGGCACTCTTTACACGCGATTTTAAGGATTTGACCGCCAATGGCGATGTGTCGCTTACCGCATCGGCAAAGGGCCGCTATGGCAAGGATTTGTTCCCATCGTTTGGCGTAGCGTTGAAGGTTGATAAGGGTAGTTTCAAGTATGCCGCTCTGCCAAAATCGGTGTCGGATATCGCAATAGACCTCGCCGTTACAAATGCGGGAGGCTCGTTGGATAATACGGTTGTGAAGTTGTCGAAGTTGTCGGCAGCATTTGGCGGACAGTCGTTCGAGGCGTCACTCGCAGCCTCGAAACCGTTGTCGGATTTGAATTTCGATGCCGCATTTAACGGTGCGTTGAATCTCTCGGCAATAAAGGAGATATATCCGTTGGAGGATATGGAGTTGAGCGGAGTGATTACGGCTACGGCTGCGGTTGGTGGCTCGATGTCGCTTATCGATGCCAAGGCGTTCGACAAGATGCGAGTATCGGGTCGTGTGGCTATCGAGTCGCTCGGCGTAAACTACGGCTCGCTCCCTCCGATTACGATTAAGAGCGGCTCGATGTCGCTTACTCCGACAAAGATTTCGCTCGATGCACTTGCTCTGTTGGTGGGTCGCAGCGACCTCTCGGCAAAGGGCTCGTTGCAGAACTATTGGGGCTATCTGCTCAAAGATGGTACATTGAGCGGAACACTGTCGCTCAATTCGTCGCTGCTCGATTTGAACGAGATTATGGCGTCGTTGTCGGCAGGCGAGAACGACGAAAAACCAGCCGAAGCGGAGTCGGCTGCCGAGCCACAAACCGAGGCGGAGGCTGTGCAGAGCACTGCATCGGTTATCGAGGTGCCAAAGAACCTCTCGCTAACGCTCAACAGTTCGTTCAAGAGGGTCGAGTTCCAGAAGATGAATATCACCGATTTGGCGGGTAAAATCTCGGTGCGTGGCGGAACGCTGTCGCTCGATAACCTCTCGATGGGTCTCTTCGATGGCAAAGCAAAGGCCTCGGCATCATACTCGACTGCCGATGTGAAGGCTCCGAGCGTGAAACTCAACGCTGCATTTACCGATGTCTCGTTCAAGACTACATTCAAAGAGCTGGATATGATGCAGAGCATTGTGCCAATCTTCGAGAAGGTTGAGGGTCGCTATGCAATGTCGCTTGCGGCATCGATGACGCTCGACTCGACGATGTCGCCCGTACTGAAATCTATCAACGGCAATGGCGAAATCAACTCGGGAAACTTCAAAATCTCAAACGTGAAGGCCCTCGATGTGCTTACGAAGGTCATAGGTGCTACGTCGGCAGTAAATCTTATCGAGACAACATCGCCTACGATTATCTCGTTTACGATTCGCGATGGCGGTATCATTACAAAGCCTTTCACGCTGAAATTTGGCTCTACGGCACTCACTCTGTCGGGTACTACGGGGCTTGACCAATCGATAGACTACAAGGTGAAGGTGGCTCTGCCAAAACTTACGCTGGCGGGCAAAATCGGAGGAACATTCTCTGCACCGCAGGTTAAGTTGGATGCTGCCACTATGGTCGAGGAGGCTCTCAAAAAGGTGGGTGTATCGACCGAGGATATCACGGCAAAACTTGTTGCCGAGGCGGAGACTGCCGGACAGAAGTTGATTGATGCAGCCAAGGCGGAGAGTCAGAAGCTGGTCGATAAGGCGTCGAATCCGTTGGCAAAGATTGCTGCCAAAACTGCGGGTGATTTGCTTGTCAAAGAGGCAGAAAAGCAGGCTGCGGCATTGGTCGAGAAGGCTCGCGAGAAGGCTGCGGCTCAAAAGCAGTAGTCGCACGACAGTATAGCATTTTTTTGACAGATTTGGGGAGGTTGGCTCGAAAGGCTCACCTCCCCGATTTTGTTTGAAGCGGGTGGTAGGTAGGTTCGATGGCTTTCTACGAAAAATAGAAACTTTCGCGCGGCGGATAGTATAACTTTGTCCGAAACCAAAGTTGTTATGCTATGAGAAAATTTCTACTTATCTACACCATTTTGGCGACCCTGCTCCTATATTTTGGCGGTCGCTATGCACACTCCGAGAACGAACGCTTGCGACAAAATATCGCAGCGGCTCGTGAACATATTCAGACCTACCGTACGGCTGCCGATAAGGCTGCTGCATCGGTGCAGGTGTTGCGATTGCGGTGTGGCGAATACGAGGAGATGCACCGCAAGGATGTTGCCCGCATCGAGGCTATGGGGATAAAACTGCGACGAGTGGAGGCTGCTGCAACATCGACCACCTCGACAGAGTTGTCGCTCCGCACGCCACTTCGTGATACGGTCATAATGCGTGATACGCTCGTCGTGCGAGATACCCTCTGCTTGCGTGATACGGTGCGTCTGTTTCGTTGGCACGATGCGTGGGTGACGGTCGATGGGACGATTTATCGTGATAGTGTAGAGTGCCGAGTGCAGAGCGTCGATACACTCCATCAGATAGTCCATCGCATACCTCGTCGCTTCCTCTTTTTCCGCTATGGAACAAAGGCTCTGCGGCAGGAGATTGTGTCGCAAAATCCCCATACGAAGATAGTCTATACGGAGTATATCGCCATCGAACGTCGTCGCAGTCGTCGCAGATGATGTCGGCGGGAGGTGAAAAACTTGACGGACTGATGACGATATTTCGGAAATTATTCGTATCTTTGAACTCTATGAAGCGAATTGCACTATTTCCGGGGTCGTTCGACCCATTTACTCGTGGACACGAGAGCCTTGTCGAGTCGGCATTACGACTCTTCGACAAGGTTGTTATCGCCATCGGCTCGAATTGTGCAAAGTCGGCACTGTTGAGTATCGAGAAACGCAAATCCCTTATCGAAACACTCTATGCGGATGACGAGAGGGTAGAGGTTGCCGTATACGATACGCTGACCGTCGATTTTGCCCACAAGGTGGGTGCTGTGGCCATTGTTCGTGGAGTCCGCAGTACTATCGACTTCGAGTTCGAACGCACGCTGGATGCTGTCAATCGTCGCCTCGCACCGGATGTGCAGACCATTCTGTTGATGAGTGATGCAGAGTCGGCCCATATCAGTTCATCGACCGTTCGCGAGTTGTTGGCGTTTGGGCACGCAGTTGAGGAGTATATGCCGGCGAAGATAGAGCTTTCGCAATATTTGAAGTAAAAACTATTTTTTGAAGATATGAGTATGCAATTTACGGCGGAGATGATAGCGGGCCTGCTCTCGGGTACGGTTGTGGGCGATGCTTCCGCAAAGGTATGGACCGTGTCGTCCATCGAAGGCGGCAAGGAGGGTGGTTTGACCTATCTTGCCAACCCAAAATATGAAGAGTATCTCTACACCACAGCCTGCTCGGTTGTGCTTGTTCCAAGCGATTTTGAGCCAAAGCAGGAGGTGCGTGCTACGCTTATTAAGGTTGCCAATGTGGGCGAGTGCGTGTTGCAGTTGTTGCAGATGTATAATGCAATGAAGCCACAGAAAAAGGGTATATCGGAGCGTGCATCGATATCGCCAAAGGCAACTATCGGCAAGGATTGTTATATTGGCGACTTTGCTGTTATCGAGGATGGTGCAGTCGTTGGCGATGGTGCAAAGATATATCCACACTGCTACGTTGGCGATGGTGCAACCGTTGGCGAGAATACAACCCTCTATTCGGGCGTAAAGGTCTATGAGGGTTGCCATATCGGCTGCCGCTGTATTATCCACGCAGGCGTTGTTATCGGAGCCGATGGTTTTGGCTTCGCTCCCAATGCCGAGGGCGGTTTCGATAAGATTCCGCAGTTGGGCAATGTCATCATCGAGGATGATGTCGAGATTGGTGCCAACACCTGTATCGACCGAGCAAAGACCGATTCGACAATTATCGGTCGTGGCGTGAAACTCGACAACCTTATCCAGATTGGCCACAATGTGCAGATTGGTGCAAATACCGTTTCGTCGGCACAGACAGGTATTGCAGGTACGACAAAGGTTGGTAGTAACTGCTTCTTGGCGGGTCAGGTTGGTATTGCCGACCACATCACAATCGGCGACCGTGTGAAGATTGGCTCGAAGAGCGGTATCGACCGCAATGTTCCCGACGATGAGGTGCGTTTTGGCTCGCCTGCAATGTCGGGTCGCCAGTACTACCGTTCGTTTGCGGTATTCAAGGTGTTGCCAGAGCTCTCGCGTAAGGTCGATATGTTGGAACGCAAATTGGCGGAGTTAAACAAAGAGGAGTAAACTAAAAAAGAAAGATAATGAAAAAGCTATTTTTGATTTTGGCAATCGCTGCCGTTATGGTTGGCTGCGATAATGCACGTTGTGTAATCGAGGGCGATGTTCTTGGCGTTGCCGATGGTGTTGTGAAGATGGTGACATCCGACCGTCAGGCGGTGGTTTTGGACTCGGTTGAGATTAAGGGAGGCCGTTTCAAGTTTGTTGTTAATGACGAGGAGCCACGTTTGGTTGCTATTACGAGCGACAATACCCGTATGGCGATACTCTTTACCGAGAGCGGCAAGATTAAGGTTGGTGGCAACTTCGAGTCCGATACCATTATGGCAACAGGTACCGAGTCGAACGACGCTTTTAAGGAGTATCTTACGGAGATGAAGCTGTTCAGCCAGCGTTATGCACAATCACTCGAAGAGCAACGTGATGCACTGCGTGAGGAGCATCGTGCATTCTACGAGGCTACGGTCGAGAAGAATATGGGCAATATTTTGGGTGTTACGCTCTACATTCAGGGCCGACTCCCAATGCTTCCGGAGAAGGAGGGCCTCGCTACATTGAATGGTCTGCCAGAGCATTTGCGTCGTTTGACTATCGTCGAGGAGGCTATCGAGCAGTGCGAGCGTAAAATGCGAGTAACTCCACAAGAGGGTGAGCCGTTGCCTCACTATATCGACACCGTTCAGCCCGACGTAAAGGGTAACGATATTTCGCTCAAATCGGTTGTTGAAAACCCTAAAAACCGCTACGTTCTGCTCGACTTCTGGGCATCGTGGTGTGGCCCTTGTATGGGCGAAATGCCATATCTTCGAGATTCGTACAAGAAGTATCACAAGTTGGGCTTCGAGATTTATGGTGTGTCGCTCGATAGCAAGGCCGACGCTTGGCGTAAGGCTATCGAGGAGCAGTCGATGAAGTGGATTAACGTGTCGCGTATCGAGGGCTTCCAGACACAAGCCGCATACGATTATGCCGTTAATTCGATTCCGTCAAACTTCCTTATCGACTGCAAAACGGGCGAGATTATTGCAACCTCACTCCGTGAAACAGAGGTTGAGGCGAAGTTGAAGGAGTTGCTCAAAAAGTAGTGCGAAACCGATAGTGCAACGGTTGCCATACTCGCTTTGTGCAACCGTTGCTCTTTTTTTGCAGATTGCGATAGGATGATTTACCGAATATTGGGCATAGACCCCGGCACCAACTATATGGGTTACGGAGTGCTCGAAGTCGAGGGCAAGACTCTGCGGACGGTGGTTTTGGGCGATATCGATATGCACAAAATCACAGACCCGTACGCAAAGCTACGCTATATCTTCGAGCGAATATGTGAGTTGATACGTGACTACGAGCCACGAGAGGTCGCTTTGGAGTCGCCATTCTTTGGTCGCAATGTGCAGAGTATGCTCAAATTGGGGCGAGCGCAGGGAGTGGCTATGGCTGCGGCGTTGAGTCGCAACCTCTCGGTTACCGAGTACGCACCGCTCCGCATCAAGCAGGCAATTACGGGTCGAGGCTCCGCTTCGAAAGAGCAGGTCGCTGCGATAGTGATGAAGGTGCTGTCAATTGCCGAGCCTCCACGTCATCTCGATGCAACGGATGGTATGGCGGTCGCTCTGTGTCACTACTACGCAACGTCGAGTCCGCTCAATGCAGTGATGGGCTCACGACGTGCAAAGGGGCTTGGCGGAGAGAAACTATCTCGCAAACGTGGCACGCAGTCGTGGGAGCAGTTCGTGCGTGAAAACCCCGATAAAGTTGTGCCATAACCCACTATTGGGTGTCGAAAGTGGGACATTTGAGGGGCGATTTTAAGAAAAATAAAAAAAATATTAAAAAATATTTGCGTTAATCGGAAATTCGCCATATATTTGCACTCGCAATTCGGCTCCGTAGCTCAACTGAATAGAGTACCTGACTACGGATCAGGCGGTTCCAGGTTTGAATCCTGGCGGAGTCACCAAGAGGGGGGAGAGGTTAAAATCTCCTCTCTTTTTTGTGCCATGAGGAGACCCTTTTGTGCGTATGGTTGTGCTATGCTCACCCTGTCATCTGATAAGGGTGGTGGGCATAAATAAATAAAACGCTCCCGAAAGATTTGCTTTCGGGAGCGTTTCAATCAAACCTTGTTGGGTTTAGAGGGCATCGAATGCGAAGATATGAGCCTTCTCGGCACCCCAAGTCTCGGTCACTACTACGCGGAGTTTTGTGGCCTTTACAGGAGCGAACGAAACCTTACGCAGACGTAGGTAGTTATCCTTATCCTTCTCCTCGAATACGCACTTCCACTCCTTGCCGTCGAATGCCTCGATGCGGAACTTCTTTGCCATTACGTCGGGCATCTTCACACGCTCGGTAGTCGCCTCCAACTTACGCATACGCTTCGAACGCACCTTCAACTGCGAGTCGAAAATCAGACGGGCACCGCTGATTGTAACGGGCTTCTTCCACTGATAGACAATGCTCTCCTCGCCCGGTGCGACCCATACGCCGTTATCCTTCTTCTCCCACGTGCGATCGATACCGTTACGCAAAATCTCGATATCCTTGCTCATAGTTGCACTTGCGGTCAGCTCCGACACTTTACGCCAACGGTAAGGCAGCAAGCAGTCGTCATCCTCCAACATCGCCTGTACTTGTGCGATATGCTTTGCGTGTACTTCGGCAGGCATAATGCCCTTCTCGATAGCCACTGCGGCACCCGTACCGGCTGCTTGTCCGAGCAGTGCACAAGTTGCCATAACACGAGTAGCCGACAAACCCATATGTGTTGCCGAGATATCACGACCCGCAAACATCAGGTTTGGAACATTGACCGAGTAGAGTACGCCAAACGGAATACCAAAACCTTGTGGTACATCGTACTCAACCGAAATGCGACCCTTCTTGTGGAATGCATCAGGGTGGTGGTCATCGAGTGTCCAACCGCCATAAGCAACTACGTCAGGGAAGCGACCTCCGCTCAACACGTCGTGCTGTGTGAGGATGTGTGGGCCTACGAAACGTACGTTCTCACGTTTGCCTGGCAACGAGCCAATCCAGTCGAGTTCATAGCCCTTGCCACGTCCGTCGGGATGATTTTTCATATACTCCCAAATGCCATAGACGATACGCTTCAACTCGAATTGGATGTCGTTGGCGTTGGCGATGGTGTCGAAGTTACCGCCAAACTCACACCACCAGAAGTTGTTGTCGTGTGGGTGGTAGATGCGTTTGTAGTTGAACTTCACACCCGGAATGGTCGATTTTGGGGTGTCGTAGTTGAAGTCGTCGTCCGTAAAGTGGTAAGCCCATTCAGGAGCCTTAAACGGAACATCGACATCGGTCTTGCGGAGCTGCAACAGGATGGAGTTACCCATAGTCTTGCTGTCGCCACCCTCTTGAAGATAGGTCTCGTTGAACTCTGTTGGCAACTCACGACCACGACGGAACTTTGCACCCGACAGACGGAGAATACCATCACCCGTACAATCGGCGAAGATTGTTCCGTTGATGCGATACTCGGTGTAGGCGTTGGTGTTCCAAGCCTTAACGGCAGCGATACGCTCGCCATCCATCACAACATCGTTTACCGAGGTGTTGAGCAGCAACTTGATGTTAGGCTCTGTTACGACGGTCGAGTAGATGGCATCGTCCCACATCGTATAGCGTTGCAGAGGGTTGTAGTAGAAGTTTCGCAACTGCATCTCCTCCAAGATACCGGTCTCTTGCAACTCGTCGGTCTTGGCACCAACGATACCCATACGCATCTCGCTCGATGCGTTGCCACCCAATACGGGGCGGTCCTGAACGAGGATAACCTTCGCACCGTGACGTGCTGCCGATACGGCAGCACAAACACCCGCCAAGCCACCTCCACATACTACGACATCAGCCGTAAGTTCTACCTGCTTCTTGACCGGAGCAGCATTCTGCTCGGTAATCATCTGTGCCGCTGCACTAAAAGGCATAACACAGACCATTACGCTGGCCATAATTTTGATAAAAAATTTCATAGATTAGTGTTGTTTATATGTTTTAACGATTTGTCCTATTGTTGCGGTGTTCCCGCAGGGTTGTATTTGAAGCCGACGCCCTTGTATGTTTCGATATATTCGTTGCCTATTTTGCGACGCAGACGGCGGATATGAACATCGAGTGTGCGATGTCCGATTACGACCTCGCCTCGCCAAACGTGCGAAAATATCTCCTCGCGAGTGAATATGCGAGAGGTGTCGGATTTGAGCAACTGCAATATCTCGAACTCCTTGCGTGGGAGTGTAAATGTGCCGTTCGGAGTGGTTACCGTGTGGGTGTCGGCATTGAATAGCACTTCGCCTACGGGTTTGTCTATACGCTTCATAATTGCATTTATGCGACTGCACAAGATGCGTATCGCAATGGGCTTTGTGATGTAGTCGTCGGCTCCCGCTTTGTAGGAGTCGTACTGCAAATCTTCATCGCCCGCAGCCGACAAAAATACAATCATCACGTCGTGCAGTTGCGGATGTTGTCGGATAGCTTCACACGCCGTACGACCATCCATTACGGGCATCATCATATCGAGCAGTATGAGGTGCGGATGCGACTCTTCGGCAACCGAGATAGCCTCTTTGCCATTCGTAGCCTCATAGACCTCGTAGCCCTCTTTTGTCAGATTGTAGCGGATAATCTCGCGAATATCCTCCTCGTCATCGACAATCAAAATACGATGTGCCATAGCCTAATGCGTTGTGATTAAAACTCTACTTTTGGAGCCTCGCTGCTGCCCTCGCTGGCTTTGAACAACTCGCTCTTTTCAAAGCCGAATATCGATGCCACGACCTTCGCTGGGAACTTCGCAATGGCGATGTTGTACTCCTTTACAACCTCGTTATACGATTGGCGAGCCACTGCAATGCGGTTCTCGGTCCCCTCCAACTGCGACTGCAACTCCAAGAAGTTCTGGTTTGCCTTCAAATCGGGATACTGCTCGGCAATGGCGATAAGTCGCGACAGTGCTGCCGTCACACCCTCTTGTGCTGCGGCAAACTCTGCCGTATTGCCTGCTACGGCGGTGGCTGCCGAGCGAGCCGCTACGACCTGCTCCAAGGTCTCCTGTTCGTGCGTTGCATAACCTTTGACGGTTGCAACAAGATTAGGGATAAGGTCGCTACGACGCTGATACTGTGTCTCGACATTCGACCACGCACTCTCGACGCTCTGTTGCAGCGTTACAAATGTGTTGTAGCTTGTCCAAAAATAGCCAACGGCGATAATGACAATGGCCAAAATTACCCAATAAATCTTCTTCATAACTCTTATGTTTTTTTGTGTTTTTTCTTACATTATCTGCTTGCGGAGGCGTTGCCTAAAATCGGGAGCCTGCTCCACCGCCGCCGAAGCCTCCACCGCCCCAGCTGCCGCCTCCAAAGCCGCCGCCACCGAAACCTCCGCCTCGTCCGAAGCCTCCTCCGCCAACGAATATGGTGCCTCCGTTGGCTTTGTACTCCTTTACCTGCGTCTGCTTTACGTGTCCGCACTCCGTGCAGACGAAAGTTTGCAGATAGAGGTCGAATTGACGATTTGATGACAATATTTGCGATGGCTGTTTTTGCAACGTATGCTTGTGGCACTTTGGGCAACGACGGCTATAATATTCGCTGATGCAGATGGCAACGACCATCAATACCAATATCAGTACGGCGGCCGTCGCAAAGCCGATAAGAGCGTTCAAAGCCTCCGCATCTTCGGCATCGTCCCACCGCTCGCCACCTGCTGCCAGCAACTCGGCTATGGCTCGTATGCCCTCGACCATACCCGCATCGTAGTCCCCTTTCGAGAGGTGCTCGACCATATAGTTCTGCTGAATACGGCGACAACGTGCATCGGTGAGTGTGCCCTCCAAATTGAAGCCCGTTACAAATCGAATTTCGCGTTGGTTGGTTACGAGAAGCACTCCCAAACCATTGTTCGACTCTTTGCCACCAACTCCCCAACGGCTGAATAGTGCGTGGGCAAAACCGAATACGTCGCCACCCTCAATATCCTCTATGGCAACAACGGCAATCTGTGCGTAGCCACGTTGTCGCAGCGAGTCGCACGCACGGTCGATTTCGGCAACGGCTCCATTCGATAGAATATTGTCGGGGTTGGATGTGAAACGTCGGCTATCCGCAAGCTGAACATTTGGCACTTCGTCGATTTTGTAGGAGCGAGCCAATGCTGCACTCGTTGTCGATATGACGAGCAGAAGTAGGATTAGGGTGCGTTTCATCGAAAACAGACGTTTCATTATACAAAGATATGAAATCTTTCCCAAAAATACAATTATAGAGATAATAGAGGTAAAAAAGGGCGGCGAAAGGGGATAAATCCACGAAAATTTTTTATCTTTGCACGATACTAATTAAAAATTGGGTGGTGCGAGCAGCCGCTTTTGCAGGCCGTAAGGTTGCGATATGCGTAAGTTGCTTATGCTCACACGATTTTGAAAAATTCTAAAAGTGATGACTACTATTATGAATCCTACCGAAGCCCCCGAATTGGAGGCCGTAGTAAATGTTGATGAGGCGACAGAGGTCGCTATTGATGCTCTACAAGCACAGGTTGAAATGGAAAAGAGTGCCGAAGAGGGCGATGTGCCACCTATGGAGGCCGAGCCAATCGAGGCTGCGGTTGAGGGTGACTCGACTCTGCCCGATGTTGCGGTTGAGGGCCGTACAAAGGGCGAGCTGGTTGTAATGTTGGCAGAGTTGCTTGCCGCAGAGTGCCCTGTGCAGGAGATTCGTAACGAAGTAGATGCTATAAAGAGTACATTCTATCGCTTGCGTCGTGCCGAGGTCGATGCTCTGTATCGCAAGGCGGAGGCCGAGGGTGATGAGGCGGAGATTGCCGAGGATGCCGACGAGTTGCGTTTGAAGGAGTTGCTGAAAATCTACCGCGAGCGTCGTGACGAGCAGCTCGCCATATCGGATAAGACCAAAGAGGAGAATTTGCAGGCAAAGTTGGCAATTATCGAGGAGTTGAAGGGCTTGATTCAGAGCGAGGAGACTCTCAATGTCACTTTTGCACGTTTCCGCGAGTTGCAGCAGCGTTGGCGTGATATTGGTGCCGTGCCACAACCATCGGTCAAAGATTTGTGGGAGCGATACAATTTGCACGTCGAGAACTTCTACGACTTTGTGAAGATAAACAAGGAGTTGCGTGATTTGGATTGGCGTCGCAACTTCGAGCATAAGAGCCAACTCTGCGAGCAGGCAGAGACTCTTGCTGCGGAGCCTTCGGCTGTCGATGCGTTCCATCGCTTGCAGAAGCTCCACGATGAGTGGCGTGAGACAGGCCCTGTTGCACGCGAGTTCAAGGAGCAGTTGTGGGAGCGATTTAAGGCTGCATCGACCGTTATCAACCGCCGCTATCAGGAGCATTTCGACACCATTAAGGGCGAGCAGATTCAGAACTTGGAGCATAAGACGGCTCTGTGCGAGGCTGTTGAGGCACTTGCAGCTGCGGAGTACGCCAGCCACAAGTTGTGGAATAAGGCTAACGAGCGTCTGTTGGCTATTCAGGCCGAGTGGCGTACGATAGGCTTTGCACCGAAACGCGATAATGCCAAGATTTACGAGCGTTTCCGTCAGGCGTGTGACAACTTCTTCGAGAAGAAACGCTCATTCTATGCCGATGTCAAGGGCGAGATGGATGCCAACCTCCAACTCAAAGAGCAACTTTGCGAGAAGGCCGAAGCTCTTGCCGAGAGCGACGATTGGAAGGCTGCAACCGACCAACTGCTTGCACTGCAAGCGGAGTGGAAAAAGGTTGGTAGCGTATCGCGTCGTTATGCCGATGCGGTGTGGAAGCGTTTCCGCCGTGCTTGCGATAAGTTCTTCGAGCGTAAGTCGCAATATTTTGCAGAGGTTGAGAACCAATATGTAGCAAATTTGGAGCGTAAGCGTGCACTGATTGAGGAGATGTCGCAAGTCGATGTCAAGGGTATCACACACGATGCAATCAAGGAGTTTCAGCGTCGTTGGAGCGAGATAGGCTATGTGCCTATCAAGGCGAAAGATGAGTTGCAGACGCTCTACAAGGGAGCAATCGACCGCCTCTTCAATGCACTGCGTGGTGCGGGTCGTGAGCAGGCGATGGACCGCTTCAAGGAGCGAGTATCGTCGTTGCGAACTTCGGGCGAGCATCGACTTCGCAACGAGCGTGAGCGACTCTATAACCGTGTTCGCCAGCTCGAACAGGAGATTGCAACATTGGAGAACAATATAGGCTTCTTCTCAAAGGGTGCTTCGTCGTTTATTGCCGAGGTCGAGGAGAAGATTGCCCGAGCAAAACGCGAAATGGCCGATACAGTCGAGAAGGTAAAGATGATTGATGGCGAGTAGCAGATAGTTAAGTAAACAAAAACGAGAAAAATATTTTTACAGAAGATGAATAACAGCAAACAGACGATTATAGGCTTTGTCCTGATAACGATTGTATTTTTTGGATATATGCTTTTCAACAACTACCAGCTTGAAAAGTATAATGAGCAGAAGGCATTGGAGAGTGCGGAACAGATTGCCGAGCAGGGCTCGGAGGCGTTGGCTGTCGAGGAGCCTGCTGCCGAAAAACCTGCCGAGACAGCGACGGTGGAGGCTGCCGAGCAGATGGCGGACCCATTTACGAGCAGCAACCCTGTCGAGGAGATTGTACTGTCGAACGATGTGATTGATGTGCGATTATCGACTCTCGGAGCACAGATTGTGGATGTTACGTTGAAAGATTATACAAAGTATGCTCCAAAAGATGAGCGTACGGAGTTGGTGCATCTGTTCGACCCCGAGTCGGCACAATTCGACATTACGTTCTTCGTAAAGCACAACCTCCGCAATCTGCCTATTCAGACTCTGAACCGCAACTTCGAGAAGGTGTCGGTTGAGCGTCTTTCGGACAAGCAGGTGGCTACGTTACGGTTGCCGTTTGGCGAGGAGCGTTCGCTCGATTTTGTCTATACACTCTACGACGAGAAGCGTCCCGAGCGTGACTATCTGGTCGATTTCGAGGTGCGTTTCAATAATATGGCGGAGCTGATGGCAAATCAGACAAGCCTGATGGTTGCGTGGTCGAATCGTGCATACCAAAACGAGCGAAGCTTCAAGAACGAGAATATGTATAGCACCATCGCCTATCGCTATCCTACGGAGGTTGGTATCGAGGATTTGGGCGTGTCGGAGGGTAACAAGAGCGACGAGATTTCGACCGCAGTCGATTGGATTGCATTCAAACAGCAGTTCTTCACGTCGGCACTTATTCCTCGTTCGTGCGACTTCAACTATGCCGATATCGCATACGACACGGCACAGGCAAAGTCGGGCTATATGAAGCACTACTCGATGAAGGGTGCCATAGAGTATCAGCCATCGAAGGAGGCGTACGACTTCTCGTTCTATCTTGGCCCTAACAAGTTTGCGGTGCTCAAACAGCTGACCGACGACAAAGGCGAGTCGTTGCAGATGGAGCGAATTATCCCGTTGGGTTGGATATTCTCGACCTATATCAGCCGTTGGATTGTAATCCCGACGTTCGACTTCTTGTGTCAGTATATCACATCGTTCGGTCTGATTATTCTGCTTTTGACGATATTGGTAAAACTGCTCATCTTCCCACTTACCTATAAGAGCTATATGTCGATGGCGAAGATGCGTGTTTTGCGACCAGAGTTGGATGCTATCAATGCAAAATTCCCACGTCAGGAGGATGCAATGAAGAAGCAGCAGGCAACTATGGAGCTGTATGGCAAAGCGGGTATCAGCCCTATGAGTGGCTGTCTGCCTATGCTGATACAGATGCCGGTGCTGATTGCGATGTTCCGCTTCTTCCCTGCCTCTATCGAGTTGCGTGGTCAGTCGTTCTTGTGGAGCGATGACCTCTCGTCGTACGATAGTGTTTTGGAGTTGCCATTCGAGATTCCGTTCTATGGCGACCACATTTCGTTGTTCTGTCTGTTGATGGCTATTGCCCTCTTCCTCTATTCGCAGTACAACTATAAGCAGACTGCATCGTCGCAGCCACAAATGGCGGGTATGAAGTTTATGACCCTCTATATGATGCCGGTGATGATGTTGTTGTGGTTCAACGACTATTCGAGCGGTTTGTGCTACTACTATCTGTTGTCGAACATTTTCACGATGTTGCAGACGTTCGTTATCCGTCTGATGGTCGATGACGAGAAGGTGCGTAGTGCCATTTCGCGTCGTATGGCCAACACGAAGGGTAAGAAATCTCGTTTCCAGCAGCGTTACGAGGAGATGATGCGTCAGCAGGAGTCGTCACAAAAACGATAATCGCAAACGATGGCGTTCGTAGCAACCATATCCAACGACGAGGCATCGTCACTGCCTGTTGCCCGCTTCGAGGGGGAGACCATCGTGGTTGACCGCGAAGAGCAGGTCGAGGAGGCGTGTGCATATCTGCGTCAGCATCGTCTGCTTGGTTTCGACACGGAGACCCGCCCTTCGTTTACGCCGAAGGTGACCAACAAGGTGGCACTATTGCAACTCTTCGGAGGGGCAAGGTGCTATCTGTTTAGGTTGAACTGCATCGGTCTGCCGAGTGCCGTCGCCAAACTGCTCGCCGATGGCTCTGTCGTAAAGGTGGGAGTTGCGGTGCGTAACGATATTCTGGGACTTGCACAGTTGCGACACTTCACGGCACGAGGCTTTGTCGATTTGCAAAACGAGGTTGGCCGCTACGGTATCGAGAATAAGAGTTTGCGGAAGGTGGCTGGCATAGTCCTTGGTCACAAAATTTCGAAGGCACAGCGTTTGAGCAATTGGGAGGCAAACACCCTTACGCAACAACAGTTGGTCTATGCAGCAACCGATGCGTGGGCTTGCGTCGAGATTTTCAATGCGTTGGATGCTATCGAACCCGTTATTGAGAGTAAACAATAAGAGTATAAAGTTATGGTAATTTTAGTATTG
>JAEIGA010008168.1_pt1 | contig 15866 bp, 12 predicted proteins | sample 9270691 | NCBI WGS metagenome assembly JAEIGA01 (sample SAMN17057246, study PRJNA624740) | gut metagenome | biome: biome; isolation source: fecal sample | host: Bos grunniens | place: China: Xizang | collected 2019
CCAATCTTCACCACCATTATAGCATATCTCACACAAATACATAACCCATAATCATTGAAGCTAAAAAGAGATGAATTCCACGTTGATTGAAAAAGTAAAATTGCCAAATGTCAAATTTAAAAGAGATACAAGGGAGATTGGGTTTACACAGTTAAGCGTGGCGATATTTCTGCTTCAGATGTTGATGGATGGAATGAGAGCCGTACATCTTCCGCTTGTTACTCAATTATTGACATCTTTTGACGCAGTACTACGGGATAAAGATGATGGACGTAGCGAGGCATTTGTTTTCTTGAAGAAGTTTACAAGCGTAAGCGAATCTGTCAATATCGTTCTTATGCGGTGACGAATGATGCGTTTACACTTGGGCCGCAGCCGGCTCATGTAACGACTATGACAATTGCTTTGCTAAATAAAAAAGACCTCGTCACAACAAGTGATGGCGAGGTATATAACGCAAGTGTGGATAACTCCGCAAGCCACACAAGTCTGCCAAAGGATAACGCGGAGAGTAACTCCTCTAGCATCATTTTTACTATCACACATTCTGGCGCAAATATCAATAGAAATTCATTAACTGCTCCAATCTCTGCCGAGCGCACACAAAAAAAATCCGCGAGGGGACTCGCGGATTTTTATAGAGAATTGCTTAAGGCAAGATTCGCTTTAGCGCAAGGCGGCCTTTAGGGCTTCCACGCGATCGGTGCGTTCCCACGGTACATTTTCACGACCAAAGTGTCCGTAAATGCAACTATCAGAGTAACTCCACCCCTTCGGATGGGTTAAGTCTAAATCGCGAATCAAGGCGGCAGGACGGAAGTCAAAGATTTCACCAACGAGCAAGAGTTCGGCGATGCGTTCTTCAGAGACCTTTCCTGTGCCATAGGTTGCGATATTGATGCTCATAGGGCGTGCCACACCAATGGCATAGGCGACTTGGATTTCACATTTGTCTGCGAGGCCTGCTGCAACGATATTCTTCGCGGCATAGCGAGCATAGTACGCTGCAGAACGGTCAACCTTTGAGGGGTCCTTACCAGAGAATGCGCCACCACCATGGGCCCCTACGCCACCGTAGGTATCCACAATAATCTTACGACCTGTCACGCCAGAGTCACCTGCAGGGCCACCAATCACAAAGCGACCGGTAGGATTAATGTGGAAGCGCGTTTCATTGGTCAACAAGCCAGTGGGAGCAAGTGTCGCACGAATGACGGCTTCAAGGTCTGCATGAATGCGTTCTTCTGGGACATCACGGGTCTGATGAGAGCAGACTACGTCGGTAATTGCAATGGGTTTGCCACCATCATAAAGCACCGACACTTGGGCCTTGGCATCAGGGCGCAAATAGTCAATCTGTTGCTGATGGCGCAATGTCGCCAAGTCACGCAAGATACGATGAGAAGCGACTAAGGGTAACGGCAAGAACTCGGGGGTTTCATTGGTGGCATAACCAAACATCATGCCCTGGTCACCAGCGCCCTGGTCTTCTGGATTTTCACGTTCTACACCACGATTGATATCAGGAGACTGCGCATGAAGATTGTTGACATAGGCAAAATCTTGGTAGCAGAAGCCTTCGGTGGGGTCATCATAACCGATTCGCTTGATGACCTCTGAAGCAATCGCTTTTGTATTCAACGTTTCGAAACCACGGCAGGTGATTTCCCCTAAATTGACCACTAAATTCGTACCGCAAGCTGTTTCGCAAGCCACATGTGCGCGATCGTCCAATGCTAAGCAAGCATCTAATACGGCGTCAGAAATCGCATCCGCCACTTTGTCTGGATGTCCTTCAGAGACCGATTCAGAGGTGTAGATATGACGGGCAGTTAATTTACTCATAGGTTCCTTTCCGGACTTGAACCACGGGCAATAAAAAAAAGCAGTACATCCGCTGCACTGCCACCTAAAGCCGGTTTTTCAAGTGCCTCCTTTTTAGCGTACAGTTTCTCAGCCATTTGCGTCCGCAAGCCGGAGAGCTTTCAAATCAACGCAAATGTGGGGCACATTGTATCACATTTGTCTTCAGAAAAGTATGCCAACAATTATTTTTTAATGCAGACTTGTGTACCTTTGTCACCGTCATTTCTTCATAAACGACCGGATGACATCGGCAGCAAGTAAAAGTCCAACCGTGGCGGTCACAGGCATGTACGAGCCCAACATTCCATCTGGCAAAGGCAAAGGCGCTTCAGCAGACCAAACACAACGCACACCATGGGTGATTCCCTTTCGGCGAAGTTGTTGGCGGACATTCCGTGCGAGGGGGCAGACTTGTGTTTTAGAGATATCCGTTATCTTGAGGGCCAAGGGATCGAGTTTCCGTGCGGCACCCATTGCTGACCACACAGGCAAGTTACTTTGTACACAGGCTTCCAACAAAGCGACTTTCGCAGGAATATCATCAATCGCATCAATCACAAAGTCGGGCTTAACAGAATCCAATAAGGATGAAACGTGATCTGGGGTAATGCGTTGCTGAATTCCGTTGACGATGCAATCAGGTGCGATATCTTTTAACTGCGCCTGTGTCGCCTCAGTCTTAGGGCGACCGATTACAGAAACGGCGGAAAAGGGTTGGCGATTTAAATTGGATGCGTCAAAGCAATCCCCATCAACCACGGTGAGTCGCCCTACTCCGCTACGTGCAAGTGCTTCAACGCATGCACCACCAACGGCCCCTATCCCAACCACCAAACCATGTGCGGAATGGAGGCGGCTCAGCGTCTCTTCACCAAGCAGTGCGGCTGTACGGATTAAAAAAGCGGACGTCTGAGCACTGTCAGGCGTCCGTTGAATCACGTCGTCACTCATTGAGCGTAAGGACATCTTACCAGGTGAGCACCGACGGGCAACAAGTCAGAATAGGTCTGAGCGCATTCTGGACGTGCGCAATCGCAACGTTCAGCAAAGCGGCACCCCGGAGCATAATTGCCAGGGCTAGGCACCTGACCCGAAATCGCACGAAGGGTCTTACCACGTGTCGCATGAGAAGGCAATGCCTCCAGAAGTGCACGTGCATAAGGATGCTTGGGACCCGCGAAGAAGTCCTTCGCATCGGCCTGCTCAACCACCTGCCCTGCGTACATCACTGCCACGCGATGGGCCATACGATAAACCACACCCATATCGTGGGTGATGAAAATCATACCCGAATCTTTACGGTGAAGCTGAAGCATCAAGTCCAAGACCTGCGCCTGAATCGTCACGTCCAATGCCGTGGTGGGTTCATCGGCAATCACGAGCTGTGGTTCAAGAATCAAGCACATGGCAATCATCACGCGCTGTTGCATACCGCCAGAAAGTTCGTAGGGATAGCAACGCAAGGCAAGTTCTGGATTCTGAATGCCGACCTTCTCAAGCCAAGCCAAGGCACGATTGCGTGCGCAATCTTTGGTGATTTCGGGTTCATGAATGCGAACCGCTTCAATAATTTGATCACCAATACGCACCAACGGTGAAAGCGCCGTCATCGGATCCTGGAAGATTACGCCAATCTTCTTTCCGCGATACTCACGCATCTTATCAATTGGAAGCTTAAGCAAATCCACGCCTTCAAAGAGGATTTCGCCGCCAAGAATACGCGACGGGGGCGAAGGCAACAAACGCGGAATGCACATCGAGCTCACGGACTTACCGCAGCCAGACTCACCAACAATGCAGAGGATTTCACCACGACGAACATCAAAAGAGACGTTTTCAACCGTGGTAACCGCTTTACGCGTTTCGTCATTTTCAAAAGCAATTGTGAGATTGCGAACTTGAAGCAGAGGTTGTTCAGAATTAGACATTGCGTCGCACCTTTACTGAAGCTTGCTGAAGGGTTTCGGGTCAAATGCGTTACGCACGCCTTCACCAACCATAACCGTGAGGAACATCACCGTGAAAATTGCCAACGAGGGGAAGAGGATCAACCACCAAGCCCAACGATACGTTTGAGCCTGATTGAGCAATTCACCCCAGCTGGGCGTCAACGGAGGCAGACCAAACCCAAGGAAGTCCAACGAGACCAAGGAACCGATTGCACCCACCAACAAGAAGGGGAACAAGGTGATAATCGGTGTCAGCGCATTGGGCAAAATATGACGGAAAATAATGCGTGCATTGGTCAAACCCTGGCAACGTGCTGCCGCCACGAAGGGACGATTACGCAAACGAAGGAATTCTGCACGCATGTAGTACGACAGCCCTAACCAACAGAAAAGCCCGTACACCAAGAGGAGCAACCAGAAGCTACGCCCAAAGACTGCGCCCACAAGCACCATAATGTACAAGAACGGCATCGCAGCCCAAATTTCGGTGAAACGCTGGACGCAAATATCGACCTTGCCACCGAAATAGCCCTGGATAGAGCCGATAATCATGCCCAAAACGGTTGCAGTCACGGCCAACAAAAGACCGAAACTCATAGCGATACGCGTGGCGTAGACAATGCGAGAAAAGACATCGCGACCCGAACCATCAAGACCGAAGATGTGGCTCGAGGTCGGAGGGAATGGGAAGCGGATGTTATTGTTTGCGTAGACAGCATAGACTGTGCCGGTCTCAGGATCGGTGTAGAAAATACCATCCGCAGCAGTGATATCCTTCTTAAAGCCTGCAGTAGCCCAAGTGGTCAAATCTGCCATCAACGCTTCAGACGGCGGAGGCGTTTTCTTCGAAGGCTTAAGCACCAATTTCGTCAATTCGCCATTTTCATCTGCTTCGCGCGTAAATGCATAGGTCAATTTCGGCAAGAAGCGCTGATTATCTGGCAACACCGCACGTAAGTTAACACGAACGGTCTTTGGAGGTTCGCCGCTCTGCTTCTTCGCAAGGACAACGCAAAGCTGTTGCCACGGGAAAGCGCGCTGAGACATCGGAGCAACAATCACCTCCATCGCCTCACTCGCTTCACCACGCAAACGCGCATTAATTGCATCACGCAATTCGGGTGTAAGTTCAATCAAATCGGTTAACTTGGTGTGACCATCACGCAAATCGGTCTGCGGGAAGAACTGCTTACAGTTATCCTGACGAACGATGGACAAGTCATGCGTTAAATTGAAGCGACCAACGGGTTGATTCGGAATGAGCGAAAGGGTTACGACCTTATCATCTTCCAAATCTGCCGTATCTAAAGTTTCACCGGGAGAATAACGCACAGGGGCAAAGAGTGCAAAGTTGTTTGCATCCTTCTTAAATGCTTCACTCTTGGTAAACAAACGATAGTCGATGTGAGTGGTTTCGCCCGTAGCTTCAAGCACGCTCTTGGGCGGTTGCTTCATCAAAAAGGGGCAAGACCATTCACCGTTAAAACGCATCAACAAGGGATCGCCATTGCAGATGAATTCAGCGCCCAAACTAATCACATAGAGCGCAATCAACAAACGAAGAGACCAGAAAGCAATACGACTGCGACGAAAACGTTCCAGTCGCTTTTGTGTCAAAGGTGAAAGATTAAAGAATTTCATAAGTACCCTATTTGTTTAAAAGGTTAAAATGCGGTCTGTATCCATGGAAAACAACTCGATTGCAGGTGATGTAACCGCGTTACTTTGCGCATCAGTCCGGGGATAATACTTCACTTCAACAACACGTGTTGCTCGTCCCTCAGCGTCCATTTCCAAAATCCGTCGTCCTTGTGCATCAAACTGTTGCACGCTACCATCCGCAAGGGTACGCTTCCACCCTTGCAAGCGACGATTTGCATCGTAGATATAATCGTCTTTCCAATTCTTAAATGCCGTTAACGCAGGATCTTCATAGACAAATCCTGTCTCAGGAGCGGTATAATCCACTTGGAGGATTTTACCATCTTCAGCGTAAGTACGACGTTCATTCGCTAAATAACGGAAAGAAACAAAGAGAGGCGCAGATGCAGGCACGCCTTTACGCATTGCGACACACGCAATGTCTACATGACGCGAAGGCATCCCCTTTTGGTCAAAAGCGCCATGATAATCCACCTCAATGGTCGCTAAAGAGGCATCTTTTGTCAACGGACGAATACGCACCTTCTTCGGATCACCATTCGTAACAAACCACTGATAGGTCAAACCCGACTCAAGAGAAAGTGCACTCACGGTCAACTTACGCGTCTTTTCCACGCCACGCACCACACGTTTAATAGACCATGGGGTGTCCGTCAAGCGTTCACTTGTCGGTGCATCAAAGTAGTCAATATACTGACGTGGCATCGTTTCACGACGTGCAACAATCTGAAACACCGCAGGCAACGTAGCCTTCGTCAATGCATGCGCTTCAGTAATAAAGGTTTTTCCGTCAATTTGATCTACATTGAACGCCATCGGATGTGCCGCAACCGAACAATACTCAGCCGCCCCCTTCACACTTTTACGGAGCAACTGCTGAACCGTCTGCACCAAAAGTCCCTTACGCAACATTTCCTGTTTTGCCTCAGGATGCATTGCGGCCAATCCAGCTAAAACCAACTCCGTCAATTGTTCATTCGCGACCTTCACATCCTCTTGTGCAGGCGTCTTTCCGCATGACAAGATGACCTGAGGCATCGCAGCAGTCAAAAGATCCCCCTTCAACTGAGCAGAATAGTCCGGAGTCGCATCGTAGATATAAAGTTGATTGAGGGCAGCCAAACGGAAAGAGAGTTGATCTGCCGCAGTTTCCGTTGCAATCAAACGTGGCAACGAACGCCAAAACGCAGTATTGGCCAACGATAAGATGCTATTTCCAACCACTGGATAAGAGGAAAGACCCGAAGAGAAGAGACCATTAGCGATTCCCACATGAGCACGTGCAATCTGTGCCTCATCACCATACACTGCCGACGTCAACAACGGGAAGTTTTCAACAACAATCTGAGTGCGATCTTCGTCACGATTAACATAAATATCACCAGCATTGCCTGCGGCAGTGCCTTCTTCAATCCATTGACGAATCTGGTCTGCGTAAGGACCATTATAAATGTTTGCCTGAGAGACATTTTGGCGATTCAGATTTAACAAGGTGGTCATATAACCGCCCTGCACAGGATCCCAATTCCACTGGGTATTCTTTGCACTAATCGTTAATTCGGAACCCAACGCTACTGGAACTGCCAAAGCGGCACGAAGAGGCGCATGCGTTGTTGCGGCATGTTGCTGTGCTTCAGCGCGTTGAAGCATTTCAATGTAAGCGGGTTGCTGACGTAAAACCGCCAAATCTGGGTCTTCTTTTAATTGACGCAGATTTGAAAAGCCGCATTCAATTGCCTTTTGCAACCAAGTTAATGCTTCTTCAGAACGACCATCAATCGCACAAACACAAGCGACATTATAGTTCCAGTTCGGATCATTGGGAAAGAGTTTCACCGCCGAACGAGCAGCAGTCTCTGCAGAAAGCAGATCTCTGCGCTGCAATGCACCCATGAATTGCGAAAGATATTGACGATGTTGCGGGAAAAGTTTAGGCATGTCAAAAACAGACTGCGCCGTGAGCGTTGACAGCATCACGAAGAAACTTAATCCACAAAGAAATCGCTTAAACATCATTGTTTTTTAGGAAAATCTAATCTACCTCAAAATGAGTCGTTTAGTTTATCAAAAAATAGACCTAAAAAACTCACCTTGAGGTATTTCATCGTTGTTTACGACCGCCCTTTTAACTGCTGAAAGCGTGCCGTAACAGGTAATTCGCCCACGATAGGACGAGCATAATTCACGAACAAATCAGTGACGTTATTCCCGGCTTCATTGATATACTCTGCAGGCAATTCACGTGTATGCTTTGCCACAGCAGCAAGCGGCGTAACTTTATACTCCACCTGATAGGCTTCGCCTGGCACACGATTGATCGTAATCGTGCCACTACGATGCTGGCCACTCGTTGCAGCCTGAACTGCTTCTGCGCCCACCTGACGTGCTTCTGCCGCATCCGTCTCGGAGGTAATCCCCACGAAACAACGCTGAATAAAGCCGAAGGTATCAGCACGAACGCGCTTAATCTTGAGACGTTCGCGAATGACAGCGGCCAAGTTTTCACCCAATGCGCCAGAGGTCAACTGCACATTGCCATGCGCATCGACTTCCGTGGAGAAGGTTTCTGCGATTGCTTTGCCATCGGGGCTACGAATCCCTTCGCTCACCGCAACAACGCAACGGCCATACTTTTCCATGCACGCTGCGACATCTGCGACAAAACGATCCACCGTAAAGGGACGTTCAGGCACATAGACCAAGTGAGGACCGTCATCTTCATCTTGCTTTGCAAGTGCAGCTGCGGCCGTCAAGAAGCCTGCATTGCGCCCCATGATGACATCAATCTTCACACCCCCAAGGGCACGATTATCCAAATCATCACCACGCACAGCGCATGCCACGAAGCGACCTGCCGAACCATAACCAGGCGTGTGGTCATTGCACAAAAGGTCATTGTCAATCGTCTTCGGAATATGGAAGCAGCACATGTCATAGGCTTGACGTTCTGCTTCCTGCGCAATGATATTTGCCGTTTCTGCAGAGTCATTGCCACCGATGTAGAAGAAGTAACGAATGTTATGCTTCGCTAAGATGTTGAAGATTTCACGACAATCGTCTGCAGTCGGCTTTCTACGGACAGAACCCAAAGCCGAGCTCGGCGTCTGAGCAACCTTTAAAAGAACTTCGTCTGGTTCAGCACGCAAGTCAATGAAATCCTCATTAAAAATGCCCTGAATGCCATGTAATGCACCATAAATCTCGACAATCTTATCAGAAGATTTAGCTGCCATCACCGCACCGACCAAACTCTGGTTAATCACCATCGAAGGGCCACCACTCTGTGCAATAAGCATATTCCCGACCATAACCAAGCTCCTTTTGAGGTGTGCGCTTTACTGCAGATGTCACAGTAAAGCGCACAATGCAATTACTTCGAAAGTGCCTTGGCGATTCGCGCCATTGCTTCGATGACCTTTTCGCGATTATTGAACGCGGAGATGCGGATGTAACCCTGACCGCAACTTCCAAAACCAGCGCCAGGCGTTGTGACCACCTGAGCTTCGTTCAACAAACGATCAAAGAATTCCCAAGAGTCACCCTTCACATTGACCCAAACGTAAGGAGAATTGTCGCCGCCAACGCAATCAAAGCCAAGCGCCTTCACCCCTTCGCGAATCAACTTTGCATTACCGAGATAGTAATCAACCTGTTCGGTGGTCTGCTGATTGCCTTCAGGAGAGTAAACAGCCTCTGCTGCACGCTGGACAGGATAGGAAACACCATTGAACTTCGTCGTGTGGCGACGATTCCACATCGGATGGACCATCACTTCTTCGCCAGCCTTCGTGTAGGCCTTCAAGTTTTCAGGCACCACCGTGAATGCGCAACGAACCCCCGTGAAGCCAGCCTTCTTCGAGAAGGAGCGGAATTCAATTGCCACATCCTTTGCTCCTTCAATTTCATAAATCGAGTGCGGGATTTCAGGATCGCGAATAAAGGCTTCATAGGCAGCATCAAAGAGAATCAATGCCTTGTTGGCCTTTGCGTAATCAACCCATGCCTTCAACTGTTCCTTCGTGGCGACAGCACCCGTGGGGTTATTCGGGAAGCAGAGATAGATCAAATCAACAGGTTCAGCGAGCGGTGCAGGCACAAAGTTATTCTTAGCGGTGCTTTCGAGGTAATACAAACCCTGATAACGTCCATCCGCAGCAGCGCCAGTACGGCCTGCCATCACATTGGTATCCACATAAACAGGATACACAGGGTCAGGAATAGCGATGCGCAATTCTTCAGCGAAGAGTTCCTGGATATTTGCGCAGTCGCACTTCGAACCGTCACTCACAAAGATTTCGGAGGCCTTAATGTCGCAACCACGTGCCTGATAATCGTTGACCGCAATCGCTTCACGCAAGAAATCATACCCTTGTTCCGGACCATAACCACGAAAAGTTGCTTCTTCGCCCAATTCGTCCACGGCCTTATGCATTGCCTCACGGCAAGCAGGTGCAAGCGGCAAGGTCACATCGCCAATGCCCAAACGAATTACTGCTGCATCAGGATGAGCGGTCTGGTAAGCCTTAACGCGCTTTGCGATTTCAGAAAAGAGGTAAGAAGCCTGAAGCTTGCTATAATTTTCATTAACACAAATCATGACTAAAAGAGTCCTTATAATTTAAAAAGGGAATTGTAAAAAGAGAAGAAAATTAACGCGTCTGCGTATAGAGTGGCGTCAAAATCCAGCGACGATTGTGCCAGAACCACTGTTCGGGCTTTTCGCGCACATTCTGTTCAATGATATCCCAGACCTGTTGGGTAATTCGCTTCGCATCTTCTGCTGCATCCGCTTCCAAATCAGGATAAATGGGATCGTACAAATGTACTGCATGAAATGCCGAATTTTTACGTTCCATCACAACAGGCAAAATCGGCACATTGCCCATGCGCGCAAACTTGGCAAGCCCTTTGCCTAATTGAACGTCAGGCTTACCAAAAACCGTTGTACTCACCGCAGGCTTGTTGTGACGCACATCAGGCAAAATTGCAAAGACGCCACCACTCTTCAAGTGATGAGCCACACGCACGAAAGAACTGGGATGACGACGATCCACCGTTTGGAAATTCAAACGGCTTTTACGTAACCAAGCCTCAAACAAGGGATTGTTCTGCGGACGGCCCACTGCCATTAAGGGAAAATTAAAGGCGGAGCAAGTAATGCCAGCAAGATCCCAATTGCCCATATGCGGTAAAGCAATCACGACACCACCATGCTTTGCGACTAACGCACTAATGGTTTCCTTTGCCTGTTCCGTACCTTCAAGATGCTTCTGAAGATAAGCCACATCCATTTTGCCAGCGTGAAAGAGTTCGATGAAATTCATCAACATATTCCACACGGATGTGCGAGCGATGAAACGACAACGTGCAACGGATGTCTCTGGACCAAAGACCTCGCGAATACGAGAAATCGTCTCTTTTCGCAAAGGCCAACAAATCCGGAAGACAATACGTAAAATCCCTCGCAGGACAAGACCTGTCCATGCGATGGGAAAAGCGACAATTGAAAATTGTACCGCTCTAAACACGCCATACTCAAGGCGATGGCGCAATCGAATTTTTTGTTTCATTATGAATTTACTTGAGAACTTCGGTTGCGTCAATCAACTTCGCAATGTCTTGGCGTGCAGCTGCGGCCAAATCAAATGCTTCCTGCATCGTTTCGGAACGTGCCTTTACAGCCAACAATGCTTTGCGATATTCTGCAACCTGTTGCGTCATTTCAACAATTTTTTCACCCAATTGTTGCGCAGCAGCCTCAGCCTTCACCAACATACGACGCGTCTGGAGCAACTGTTGCAACAATTCACCCGGATCGCAATCTAAGTCTTCAATGTGCATACCATCAGGAATTGGCACCTGAATAATCGTTCCACACTGAGAACAAGGCACCTGCAAACCTGCAGCACGGTAGTCTACCACCAAGTTATGATTGCAGTTCGGGCAATCAAACACAATGTCGGTGGGCATAATTTCAACATCTTGAATATCGTCTTTTTCGTCCATAGAAGACCTCCTTAAGGCATTGACAAAAGTTTAACACAGAGCCCCCTAAAAACGCAAGAAATTTCAACAATAAATCATACTTTTAAAACGGGCGTTCTATTTTCCTTCTGCTAACGCCTCAATCGCAGGATAAAAGGCATTTTCAGCAGGGTTTCAAGGGCTTTTCCACGAATTCAATCTTATGCAAAGCGCCGAACAAGGTCTGGGTTCTGACGAATCCCTCCCCTACACTTCCCAAATGAAGCCTTCTCTCCTCCGATGTCACACCTCCTTTCGCCTACCCTAAAAACAAAAACGCCACCTCGCATGAGGCAGCGTTTTTGTTGGAACAGAAGCATTGCTTACTTAGCGTAAACAGGCTTTGCCGAATAGTGCGTATGCAAGAGGTGATGAGCCTTTTCGCTGCAAGGAGCACCCAAGAAATCCTCATAAATCTTGTGAATCTGAGGATTCTGGTGAGAGCAACGAATAGCCTTTTCACGGTCATCCTTGTAGAGACCTTCCATGCGCATCTTGCGGATTTCATCCGTTGCGAGCGTCGGCTGACCACCGCCACCGATACAACCACCGCGGCAAGCCATCACTTCGATGAACTGCCAACGCGGCGGGCGACCTGCAGCGCGGTCTTCACGGATTGCCTTGAGGACCTGTTCCACATTACCCATCTGGTGGGCGACAGCGATCGAGACCTTGGTACCCTTGATGTCAATCGTTGCTTCCTTCACACCATCGAGACCACGCACCTGAGTGAAGTTCACGTCGGCGAGTTCTTCCTTGGTGATCAAGTAATAAGCAGAACGGAGCGCAGCTTCCATCACACCGCCAGTCGCACCGAAGAGCGTGCCTGCGCCAGTGTATTCACCGAGAATGGAGTCTGCTTCACTTTCAGGGAGATTATTGAAATCAAGACCTGCGATCTTAATCATGCGTGCCAATTCGCGCGTTGTTAAGACCACGTCCACATCCTGATAACTGGAGGCATGCATTTCATCCGAACGTGTAATTTCGTACTTCTTTGCGGTGCAAGGCATGATCGAAACCACATACATCGAAGCAGGATTGATACCCATCTTCTCTGCGAAGTAGGTCTTGGCCATCACGCCCAACATCTGCTGCGGGCTCTTTGCCGTAGAGAAGTTCGGAATGAAGTCGGTAGCATACTTTTCCATCCAGTCCGTCCACGAAGGGCAGCAGGAGGTAATCAAAGGCAATTCACCACCCTGCGTGAAGCGCTGCACGAATTCAGTACCTTCTTCCATAATGGTGAGGTCTGCAGAGAAGTTCGTGTCAAAGACAGCTTCAAAGCCAAGACGGCGAAGTGCGGTATAAATCTTACCCGTGGAAAGTTCGCCAGGCTTCATGCCGAAAGCTTCACCCAATGCCACGCGGACTGCAGGAGCAATCTGCACTGCGGTGTAACGTTCAGGATCGCGAAGTGCATTCCACACCTTGGAGGTCTCATCCTTTTCATAGATGGCACCCACAGGGCAGTGTGCAGAGCACTGACCGCACTTGATACAAGGAGAGTCATTCAAGGGCACGTCTGCAGCGGGAGCAATCTTCATCTTCTCGCCACGACCAATGAATTCAAGGGCCCACACATTCTGCATTTCCTGGCAGACAATTGCGCAACGACCGCACTTGATGCACTTATCGGGTTCAAGCACGATGGAGGGCGTGCTGGTGTCGCGTTCGATGTGTTCAATTGCAGGACGGGGGAACGGCACTTCACGAATGCCGAAGTCAGCCGCCACGCGCTGCAATTCGCAGTTGCCCGAACGGGGGCAACGCAAGCAGTCATTCGGGTGCGTGCTGAGAATCAATTCCACCACAGTCTTACGAATCTGCACGATATCAGGGTCATGCGTCGTAATCTGCATGCCTTCAGCCACTTCGGTGCAGCAAGCGCGGAGCAACTTCGGAGAGTTGCCGTTACGCACCACGCAGATACCGCAAGCAGCCCATGCCTTAATGTCAGGATGGTGGCAGAGCGTCGGGATCTTGACGGACACTTTACGTGCAGCTTCGAGAATTGTCGTGCCTGCAGGAACTTCCACGGCGATGCCGTTAATTTCCAAATGAATCATTTTCTTTGCGTCTTCCATGGTCGTATTCCTTAGGCAAGTTCAATTGCGCGCAACTTACAAGTGTTGTAGCACTGACCGCACTTCACGCACTTCTGAGCATCAATCACGTGCTTTTCCTTAATCTTACCGACAATTGCATTTGCCGGGCAAACGCGAGCACACATCGTACATCCGACGCAGCGCGAAGGATTGATGCGATACTGCACCAACTTCTTACACTTGCCAGCGGGGCACTTACGATCATTAATGTGTGCAAGCACTTCGTCCATGAAGTAACGCAACATTGCCTGAACAGGATTCGAAGCCGTCTGACCCAAACCGCAGAGCGAAGCACGATTCATTGCGTCGCAGATATCGCGCATCTTCTGGATGTCTTCGGGTTCACCCTTACCTTCAGAGATACGCGTGAGCGTATTGAGCAATGCACGACCACCGATACGGCACGGCATGCACTTACCGCAGCTTTCATCCACCGTGAATTCGAGGTAGAACTTTGCCACGTCCACGATGCAGTCCGTATCATCCATCACAATCAAACCACCCGAACCCATGATGGAGCCAATCTTAGCGAGCGATTCGTAGTCAATGGGCATATCGAGGAATTCCGGCGGAATCATACCACCAGAGGGACCACCCGTCTGTGCAGCCTTGAAGACGCGACCATTCGGAATACCGCCACCGATATCAAAGATGATTTCGCGGAGCGTAATACCCATCGGCACTTCAATGAGGCCCGAATTCTTCACCTTACCCGTAAGTGCGAAGACCTTGGTGCCCTTGCTTGTGGCAGTACCAATCGAGCTAAACCACTTGGCGCCCTTCGTGATAATCACAGCGACATTGGCCAACGTTTCCACGTTGTTGATAATCGTCGGCTTGCCCCAGAGACCCTTCACTGCAGGGAAAGGAGGACGCGGCGTAGGCTGACCACGCTTACCTTCAATCGAAGCCAAGAGCGCAGTTTCTTCACCGCAAACGAATGCACCAGCACCGAAACGAAGTTCGATATCGAAGGTGAAGTCCGTGCCGAGGATGTTTTCGCAACCCAACAAGCCATATTCACGAGCCTGTTCAATTGCAATCTGCAAGCGTTTGATTGCGAGCGGATATTCTGCACGAATGTACACAAAGCCCTTCGTTGCACCCGTTGCACGACCAGCAATCATCATTGCTTCGAGGATCGAGTGGGGGTCGCCTTCGAGGGTAGAACGGTCCATGTAGGCACCCGGGTCACCTTCGTCAGCATTACAGACGATGTACTTCTGGTCAGCCTGCACGCCAGCAGAGAACTGCCACTTCTTACCCGTGGGGAAGCCTGCGCCACCACGACCACGGAGACCCGAATCGAGGATTTCCTGAATGATGCCTTCAGGCGTCATTTCAAAGAGGGCTTTTTCAAGACCCAAATAACCATCATGTGCGATGTAATCCTCAATCTTTTCAGGATTAATCACACCGCAGTTACGGAGCACGATACGCTGTTGCTTAGCGTAGAAATCGATTTCCTTACCAGCCTGATCAGCATTAGCCTGCGTCTTATCGTAGAGCAAGCGCGTAACCACCTGACCACCCACAATGTGTTCATTGATGATGGCGGCTGCATCTTCAGGCTTCACGTCGACATAAAACGTATCCGAAGGAAGCACCTTAACAATCGGACCGCGTTCGCAGAAGCCCATGCAGCCCGTACGCACGATGCTCACATTTGCACTGGCATACTCTGCAGCCTGCTTCAATGCAGCATAAAGGGCGAGACCATTATTCGAGTCACATGCAGTACCACCGCAATCGAGCAAATACTGCTTACCACCGGCGGCATCCTTCTGGTTTGCCTCGGTCAAGCGTGCACGCAACGCATTAAGAGATTCACGTGTAAGTTTTTCGGACATGACCTGCTCCTTACTTATTGCGGAACTTATCCAAAATGCCAGGCAACATTGCCTTGGTCACTTTACCGAAGACTTCGCCATTAATCACGATGACCGGCGCCAAACCGCAGCATCCGAGGCAACGCACTGCTTCAGTAGAGAATTCACCATCAGGAGTGACCGTGTTCACACCGACGCCAAGTTCTTGTTCCAAAGCCTTCATGATATCATCGCCACCCTTGAGGTAGCACGCAGTACCGAGGCACACCTGAATCAAGTTACGACCAGGCTGCTTCAACTTGAAGAAGTTATAGAACGTAATCACGCCATAAATCTTAGCGAGGGGCACTTCCAGCAAATCTGCAAGTTCCAATACAATCTCGCGAGGCATGTAACCATACGTCTGCTGAATGCGGTGCAGCACCATA